>ERZ857757.1883-NODE-1883-length-15096-cov-3.385014_pt1 | contig 15096 bp, 11 predicted proteins | sample MGYA00519764_ERZ857757 | MGnify/ENA primary metagenome ERZ857757 (study PRJEB31778, sample SAMEA3449359) | human gut metagenome | biome: human gut; feature: human-associated habitat; material: faeces | place: United Kingdom | collected 2010/2012 ... | reverse complement strand
GTCGCCTGCGGCGCGGCTTCTCGCCGCTAAAATATTCTCATTTATCATATCAAATGCAAGCGAATAGCATGTGGAATAATTGTAAATATTTTCGTCCGATTCGCGCGCCGGCGGCGTTTCAAATAAGCCGATGCGGAAATGCGCGCCGAAATCGACAAACCCGCCCAAGCACAGCTTAACCGGCGCGGCGACGATGGTCTGCGCGCCGGCCGGCGCCAGCGAGACCCTTCCCCTATCCGTATGCGCCTCGATGCCGCCGGGCAGCGACAAGCGGCGGCTCCCCGGCTTTCGCGCGGCTTCGGCGATCGCGTTGAGCTGCGCCGAGGTGAGCGTCCGACCGGCGGAAATGCCGTAATACGCCCGCGCGGTCCGGCGGCGGACGAGCGAGGGGGCGTCGGAATCGGGTTCCCGTTCGGCCAGCGCGTCCAGAAGCCGGTTGTCGTCCTTCACATTGTTGCTCAGCTCATAAAGCGAGCGAAGCAGTGCGGGATTCTGCCGCTGCATCAGCGGCAGCAGCGTATGCCGGATAAAGTTGCGTGTATACCGCTCGTCCGCGTTGGTGGCGTCGGTCACGAACGGCTGCCCCAGCGACGCCAGATAATCCTCCACCTCCGCGCGCGTCCGTTCGAGCAACGGACGGACAAAAAAGCCGCGCACCGGCGGGATGCCGCAGAGCGACGAGGGCGCGCGGCTGCGCAGGAACGCGTGGACGACGGTCTCGGCGTTGTCGTTGAGCGTGTGCGCGGTGGCGAACACGCCGCCGCACTGCGCCTGCAGCGCTTCAAAGGCCGCGTACCGCGCCTTCCGCGCCGCCAGCTCCAGCGAGTCGCCGCTCGCGCGGGCGAGCGCCGGAACGTCCGCCCGCCGGACGGTCAGCGGCACGCCCAGCCGTTCGCAGAGCGCCCGGCAGAAGCGCTCGTCGCGGGAAGCCTCGTCCCCGCGGATGCCGTGATGGACATGGACGGCGGCGACGGTGAGCGCATACCGCTCCCGCAGCTCCAGCAGGACGCGCAGCAGCGCGACCGAATCCGCGCCGCCGGACAGGCAAACCGTCACGCGGCCGGGCGGCAGCATCGAAAAGCGGTCGGCCGTTGCGGCGACACGCAGGAAAAACGGGTTATCCGACATGATCGTATTTTTCCTCCGGCGTATAGAAGCGGAAGTTTTTGCCCTGCCAGATGAGGTTGACCGTCCCCGTCGGTCCATGGCGGTTCTTGGCCACCAGACATTCGGCGACGATGGCCTCGCCGGAGGCGGCGTCCTCCTCCTTGGAATAATAATCGTTGCGGTACAGGAAGATGACGATGTCGGCGTCCTGCTCGATGGCGCCCGAATCGCGCAAATCGGAAAGCATCGGCCGCTTGTCGCTTCTGGCCTCGTTGCTTCGGGAAAGCTGCGAGCAGAGGATGATCGGGCAGGCGAACTCCTTGGCCAGCAGCTTGAGCGCGCGCGTCATCTCCGCGACCTCCTGCACGCGGTTGTCCGTGTGCCGTTCGGACTGCATAAGCTGCAAATAGTCGATGATGACCAGCTTGACGTCCTTGAGGCGGCGCAGCTTGGCCTTCATCATGTTGACGTTGATGCCGGGCGTGTCGTCGATATAAATCTGGGTTTCGGACAGCAGCGAGGCGGCGGCGGCGATGCGCTTCCACTCCTCGGTGGACATCTTCCCCGTGCGCAGAGCGTTGTTGTCGATGAGCGCCTCCGAGGCGAGCATACGGTTGACGAGCTGCTCGGACGACATCTCCAGCGAAAACACGGCCACCTTTTCCTTGGTCGCTTTGGCAAAATTGGCGGCGATGTTCATGACAAACGACGTTTTGCCCATGCCCGGGCGGGCGCCCACGAGGACGAGGTCGCCCTTCCCCAGCCCGACCAGCACGCGGTCCAGCCCTTCAAACTGCGTCTTTACGCCGCTGAGCAGGTCGGGGTTTTCCGAAAGCTGTTCGAGCAGCGAAAGGTTATCGCGCAGCACGTCGCGGATGCGGTCGAAGGAGAGGTCGAACTTATTCTCTGCGATGGAGAAGATGCGCCGCTCGGCCTCCGCAATGATGGCGTCGGCGCCGCCGACCTCGGAATACGCCTCCTCCGACAGCTCGCGCAGCGCCTCGATGAGCGCCGCCGTGTCCACGAGCCCTGCGCGGGCGCAGTTGACGAGAATGGCGTTCTTCTTCATCATGGCAAGCTCGTCCGCGCCGATGAGGGCGCTCTGCCCGGCCTCGTGGCGCATGTGGATGGTGACGAAGTCGGACTGGCGCAGCAGCTCTTCCTTTGATACCGGCTCGCAGCCGCGCTTTTCGATCTCCTCGGGGGAGAGGAAAATATCGCAGCCGAGAATGCGGCAGCCGAAGCCCTTGAGCCGCGCGGCGACCATCGTGCCGATCTTGCCGACGCCGATGATGCCGACGGTGCAGCGGCACATATCGCGGTTCATCATGATATTCGGGAACATTTTGACCCATTTGCCCTGCACGAGCGCGCCGTGGGCGCGGGCAATGTTGCGCATTTCGCAGAGCATGAGCGCCACGACGAGATCGGCGACGGCGGTGGAGTTGCGCCCCTCGGCGTTGTATACGGCGATGCCGCGCTCGCGGCAGAGGTCGAGATTGACATTTTCCGTGCCGGTGCGCAGCACGCCGACGATCTTTACGTTCGGCGCGGCGTCGAGCACCGCACGGTTCACGGGCGCAACGTGCGTTACAAGGATCTCCGCCTCGCGCACGGCTTCCAGCATTTCCGCGTTCACAGGGCACGCCTCCGCGCCGCGAAGCTCGGCGGTACGCTCGCACGTCGTGAGGGACTTGATGTCCGTGAGCGTCTTTTCGGTATAGAGCGTCACGTCGCACCCGGGGAGCTTTTTCATGTACTGCATGAGCATTTCCGGCACACCGGCGTCACAGATGCATACGACTTTCATTCGATCGTCTCCTTTTCTTCCGCGCCGTATTTTTCGATCAGCGCGCGGATGGTTTTTGTGAGATACGGTTCTTCAAACGCGATGTTCCAGTGACGGCGCAGGATGAGCGCCGCGAGACGGTAGCGGTCGATCTCCTCCGCGGAAAGCGGCGAGAGCTTCTGGTACTCCTTGAAAAAGCCCTTCCCGATGGAGCCGCGGATGGCGGAAAAGAGGGCAATTTTTGCTTTGCTCGCCTCCGGGAACAGCTCGGCCTCCGAGAAGAAGAACTCCATGAGCGCTTCCTCCACGGCGCGATTGCCGCGCGCGGCGGTCATCCAGTCGATGATCTTGCACTCGCCGGACTTGTCCACGAGGACATTGCCGGTGTGAAAGTCGAGATGGAGCACCGTGTCGTCGTCCGGGAGAGAGCGGAGATATGCGGCGGCGCGCGATTTTTCCTCCGGTGTCAGAAACGCCATACAGTCCTCGCCGAGAATACCGAGACATACCTCGCGCACGTCGTCAAGCTCGCGCGTGTGCGCCTCCTGCACGCGGACGTGACAGCGGGCAAGGTCTCTGCCGGCCTCAAAAAGATACGCCGGCTTTTTCCCCGGCATGTCGTTTTGCGAAACGCCGTCGATGCAGTCCATCACGAAGCCGAAGCGTCCGCCGCGCTCGACCATATCGTAGACCTGCATCCCCGTGCAGCCGAGAGATGCGGCGATCTTCGTATTTTTGTATTCCTTTTCGGCATACTCCCTCGGATAGTCGGGGAAAAATAGCTTTAAGATCTTCCCGTCCTCCGTGCGGAATATCTCCGCCGACCGGCCCCGCGCAAAATGTTCTCCCATGTTCCGCCCTCCTATATTTTCGGCAGCGCCGCAGAATGCAGCGCTGCCGATTTTTATTCCGATTCCAGTATCCGCTTTGCGGCCTCTTCGGCGGCGACGGCGCGAGAGAGCGCCGTTTCAAGATCCGCTGCTACCGCGGTAAAGCCGTGATTTGCCATGATGCAGAGATCGTGAGAGCGCAGCACCTCGGACGCGCTCTCCGCGAGCTTCTTCGAGCCGCTCACGCCATAGGCGGCGCAGGGGGCGTCGATCTCCGGCGTGCAAAGGCTCTCCCGGCACGCGGCGAACGTTTGCAGCGCCGCGGAGTGCGTGTGGATCATGGCGCGCACGTCGCCGCGCGCGGCATAGATGCGCCGGTGCATCTCCCGCTCGCTGGAAGGGCGCTGCCCGGCGGCGAAGCTGCCGTCGGCAATGCGGATCTCCACAATATCCTCCGGACGGATGCGGTCATAGTCCACGCCGGACGGCGTGATGAGAAAGCGATCGGCATCGATACGCGCCGAGACGTTCCCCCACGTCGCCTGAATGAGGCGGTTTTCCACGAGCTTTTTCCCGTAGACAATGACCGACTCGCGCAGCGCGAGATCGGAAACGTCCTGCGTTTCCGGCACGGCTTCTTCCCCCTGCGCCGCGGCGAGCGACGGACGGGAGTATTTTTTCGTATAGACCGCGTGCTCTATAAGGCAGAGCGGCGCGGCGAGTGGCTTCGGCGTCCCGATGCGAGGGGAGAGCCGCGCCGTCATGCACAGCTTTTCGAGCAGGATACACGCGGCGATGAGCTCGTTTTCAAACCGCGCCGTCACGACAAAGCCGCGGTTCGGAACGATGCATGCGGTATCGCCGCGCCGCGGCGCGCTTCTTACCGGCACGCGCACGCCGAACATCTGCGCGGCGTCGTCGGTCTCGGCGCAAAGCGCGTGAGGAGCTTTGGCAAATTCGCGGGCGTACCGCCCGGCGGTCAAAACTGCCATGGGCGCGGAAACGGCGGAGAACAGCGCCGCTTCGACCGGCTCTCCGGCGGCGCTGCATACGGCGCCGGGCGCGGTCATCACGAGCGAATCAGCGTCCCAAAGCTCCAGCTCGCTGAGCCGGGCGCGGACGGAGGCGAAGCGCTGCTGCGCGGACATCTGTGTCATGGTGATACCGCCTTTTTAAAATACAGCCAGATAGTGAAGGAGACTGTAAAGATTGAGCACGATGATGAGGATGCCGACGACGGCGAGCAGCGGACGGACGGGGATCTTCTTGCAGATCCACGCCGCGAGGGGAGCTGCGCACACCCCGCCGATGATGAGACCGAGGATCGTCTGCCAGTAGGACGTAAAATCGCGGATGAGAACGACGAACGTGGTCGTCTCCGCGAGCGTTACGAGAAATTCGGCGGTATTCACCGTGCCGATCGTCTTTTTCACGTCGTGGCCGACGGCGAGCATCGTAGACGTTACGACCGGGCCCCAGCCTCCGCCGCCGGTGGCGTCAAGAAAGCCTCCGGCGAGACCGAGCGGGTAAATGCCCTTTCCGATGTGGCGCTCCTTCTGGCTTTTCAGGAACGCCTTGCGCAGAATAACGACGCCCATGATAATGAGATAAGCGTCGATGAACGGCTCGAGCGCGTCGCCGGCGCTCGAGAGGAACCACGCGCCCGCCACGCCGCCGATCACGCCGGGGATGGCCAGATGGAAAAAGAGCGACTTATCCACATTCTTGAGCTTGATATGGGAGAGACCGGACGCGAGCGTCGTCGGGACCTCCGCCACATGGACAACCGCGCTCGCGAGCGCGGAGGGAAGCCCCGCCACGGTTTTGAGAAACGTCCGGCAGCTCACGCCGTAGGCCATGCCGAGCGTGCCGTCGATGATCTGTGCGGCGAAGCCGATGACGATGAAAAGAAGAAATTTACCCCAGTTCACAGTGTGTCTCCGCCTTCCAGATAGTCAAAAATGGCATCGGTGAGCCGGTTGACGCATTCTTCTTCGCTGAGGACCTCGGTATCCAGCACAAGCTCGGCGTCGGTCGGCTCCTCATACGGAGAGTCTATGCCCGTGAACGAGCGGATCTTTCCCTCGAGAGCTTTCTGATAGAGCTTTTTCGGGTCACGAGCCTTGCAGGTCTCCAGACCGGCCCGCACCCAGACTTCGAGAAAGCGCCCGTCGGCGATGCGGCGCGCCTCGGCGCGCCCGGCGGCGAACGGGGAGATGAACGTGCAGAGCGTCACGAGCCCTGCGTCGCGGAAGAGTCCCGCGACCTCGGCGGCGCGGCGGATGTTTTCGATCCGGTCGTCGTCCGAGAAGCCGAGATCGCCGCAGAGACCGCGGCGCAGCTTGTCGCCGTCAAGCATGTAGGCGGCAACGCCCTTTTCGCAGAGCCGCCGCTCGACCTCCTGCGCGATCGTCGTTTTGCCGGAGCCGGAAAGCCCGGTCATCCATACGACGAGCCCGCGCCGCCCGGTGAGCTGCTCGCGCTCGGCGCCGGTCATGGCCTCGGCCGACCAGCGGATGTTGCGCTTATCGTAATCCTCGGAGAGCAGAGCCTCAGTGACGATGCCGCCGCCCGCGATCTCGTAATCGTCCACGATAACGAACCGGCGCGTGCCGTCGCAGCCGGAGTCGGCGGTGTCGAACGCCGTCGGGCGGTCGAGCCGGAGGATCACCTCGGCGACTTCGTTTTTCTGCACCTCGCTGCGCTCCAGACTGTCCAGCTCCGAGGCGTCTACGACGCGGAGGATGCTCTCGAGCCGCGCTTCCACCTTGGCAGTGCCGCACTTGAAGAAATAGCGCTTGCCGGGGCGCAGCGGCTCCTTGCCGAGCCAGAACACGTTCGCGCGCAGCCGCACGCCGACGAAGGGGGCTTCTTCGCTCTCCAAGCACGCGATCTCGCCGCGGCGAACGAAGATCTGCTCGGTCATCGTAAAGCCGGCGGCGTCCCCGGCGATGAACTCCTCCGGCGTGGGCGCGGAAAATACCTCGAGCGAGGCGACCGTCGTTCTCTTCCCGGAGGGGTAGAATACGATTTTATCGCCCGCGCGGAGACTTCCGGCCTCGAGCGTTCCGGCCACGATGCGGCGCTCATCGCCGCCCTCGGTGAATTTATAAACGCCCTGCACCGGCATGCGCAGCGGGCGGTTTTCCGGGCTCGGCACGGGGACAAAAGCGTCCATCTGCTCGAGCACCGTGGGGCCGAAGTACCACGGCGTGCGCTCGCTGCGGATGGCGATGTTGTCGCCCTCCATGCCGCTCACGGGGATGAACGCCGCGGGCGAGATGTTGATTTTGGCGAGAAATTCGGTGAATTCCGTGACGATGGAGCGGTAGACCTCCTCGGAATAGCCGACGAGATCCATTTTGTTCACGAGCACCGCCACCTGACGGATGCCGAGCATGGAGAGAAAGTACCCGTGACGGCGGGTGTTTTCCTCGACGCCGCGCGCGGCGTCGATCACCATGAGCGCGGCCTCGGCGCGGGAAGCGCCGGTGACCATGTTTTTGAGAAATTCAATGTGGCCGGGCGCGTCGATGATGATGTACCGGCGCTTGTCAGACTTGAAGAAGCAGCGCGCCGTGTCGATCGTGATGCCCTGATCCTGCTCGTTGTGCAGCGCGTCGAGCAGGAAGGCGTACTCGAACGGCTTCGAGTTGCGGCGGCAGTTTTCCCGTATGGATTCGAGCTTGCCCTTCGGCAGCGCTCCGGCGTCGGCGAGGAGACGGCCGATCACGGTGGATTTGCCGTGATCGACGTGGCCGACGGTGACGATATTCAAAAGCTCCTCGTTTTCCCAGACGTTTCTTGTTTCTTCCATTACATGTACCCTCCCCGGCGAAGCGTTTCGAGCCCGCCGCCGTCCTCGGCGTCCTGGGCGCGGCCGCTGCGCTCGGCAATGTTGGAAAGAGCGCCGGTGCGCAGCTCCTCAATGATCTCGTGAACGTTCCGGCTCTCGGACCGGATCGGCTTTGTGCACGGCGCGCAGCCGAGCGAGCGGTAGCGCGTGCCGTCGCCCTGGTTATAGTAGAGCGACACGGTGGGGATGTGCTCGCGCTCGATGTATTCCCAGACATTCAGCTCCGTCCAGTCGAGCAGGGGGTGGATGCGCACATGCGTGCCGGGGGCAAAGTCGGTTTTGAACTGGTTCCAGAACTCGGGCGGCTGGTCGTCCAGATCCCAGTCGTTGTGCTTGTCGCGCGGGGAAAAATAGCGCTCCTTGCTGCGCGAGCCCTCTTCATCGGCGCGCGCGCCGACGATGACGCCGGTGTAGGCGTCGGTGTTCGTGTCGCGCTCGTATTTCCCGGTCTGAAGATTGAGCCGGTAGCGCGGCCAGGTGCCGTCGAGCGTGTGGGTGAGCCCCTCGGTTTTGAGCCGGCGGCAGCACTCGACGCGCGAGCACTTCCCGTCCGGGAACGTTTCGTGGTTTTCAAGCGCTTCGCGGTTCTCACCGTAGACCATGTAAAGACCGTACTCCATGGCGAGCTTGTCGCGGTACTCGATCATTTCGGGAATTTTATAATGTGTGTCGATGTGGACGAGCGGGAAGGGGACGTGCCCGTAAAACGCCTTGCGCGCGAGCCAGAGAAGGACTGTGGAGTCCTTGCCGATGCTCCAGAGCATGCAGAGATTGCCGAACGCGGCGTAAGCCTCGCGCAGGATGTGCACGCTTTTGCTTTCCAGTTTATCAAGATGATCTCTCATTCTTCCTCAACCTCCCGCATTTCGTAGCCGTAGTGTTCCATGTAGAAGCCCAGCTTCGCGTTGATCTTGCGCACGAGCCGGGGCGAAATGTCGAATTTATTCTTCTGGTATCCGCGCTGCGAATCGACATACGCCTGAAAGCGCGGCGCGGCCGCCTCAAAGCCGGAGAGCTCCAGACGCCGGTAAATATCCCGCAGCGTATCGACCGGGGCGCGGCAGAAATCGGTGTACGCGATGTCCACGTACCGGTTCTTCGGGAAAAAGCCCTCAAGCTCGAAAAGCTCGCGGTACATGCGCTCGAAAATATCGATGACCGTGTTTTCGATGAGCTCGTCGATGTTATCCGGCTCTTCGGTCAGCCGGAGCGAGTCCATCTCGGTGCGGAACATGTGGATCGTGGAGCGGACGGTCTTGTAAGGGTCGCGGTGGATGTTGATGAACCGCGCGTCCGGATACATGCCCCACAGCTCGCGGATGCGCGCAGTGTTGTCCGGGCTTTTGAGAATGAGCTGCTTGCCCTTTTTGATGTAGGTGAGCTTGCGGACGGCGTAATCGTAGCTGCGCTCCCATTTGCGCAGTTCCTCCACGGGAAGGTCGCTCACGAACGCGCCTTCGATGTACTTTTTATAATTTTCCGGGAACGCGATCATGTGGATGATCGAATACGGCGAGATCGTCAGCACGCCGAACGTCTCCTCCATCGGGAGATCGAGCGAGTACTGCACGTTATCCTGCGGGCGGCCGTTCTGGATGCCCTTTTCGATCGGCGGCTGGATGAGCCGGCCGAGCAGCAGCGAGTAGGGCAGGCCGATCGTGTTCACGGGATCGAACCAGCCAAACTGCTCGTCGCGCGAGAGGACGTTCTGCAGATACGTTGTGCCGCTGCGCCAGTGGCCGAGAATGAAGATCGGGTCTTTTTCGATCTTCGTTTCACGGATGCGCTTGCGGTAAATGAGCGATTCCGCCGCCGCCGCGGGCGCGAGCGCGAGCGCCGTTGCGGAAATGTACAGCGCCTGCGGCAGCCGGTCGCGGGCGATATGGAAGTGGTTCTCTTCCAGCAGATGCACCCAGTTGTCCAGCCGGCAGGTCAGAAGAAAGTGTCCGGGATTGATAGCTTTCACGGTGTTGCCTCGCTAACATATAAAAATCTGGATATTAACATAGCAGGGGAATGTGAACTTAACGTTAAACATTCCCCTGCTATGGAGTCTCTTTACATGAATTTTGCGGCCTTTGCCGGCAGCGCGACGCTGAAGCGGCTGCCCTCTCCGGGACGGCTCTCCGCGGAGATCGTTCCGCCGTGCTGCTCCACGATGCGCTTGCAGAGCGTGAGACCCAGCCCGCAGCCGTCGGCGCGGCGGTCGGTCTCGCCCTGATAGAACTGCTCAAAAATGCGCGGGAGCGTTTCCGCGTCCATGCCGCAGCCGGTGTCCCACACCGTCACGGTGACGGTATCCGCTGCGGCGGCAAGACAGATGCCGATGCGCCCGCCGGGGGGCGTGAACTTCACGGCGTTTTCCAGCAGATTCACCCATACCTGATAGAGAAGCTCGCTGTCGCCGACGTAGTCGAGATCCGGAATGTCGGCGGAGACGGAAAGCCCGGCCTCCGTCCAGCGCGGCTCGAGCTGCAGCACGGCGCGCCGGAGCTGCTCGCCGAGCGGGAAGATCTCCGCCTTTCGATGGATCTCCCGGTGGTCGATGCGCGAGAGGCGCAGCATGTCATCGATGAGCCCGACGAGCCGGTCGGACTCCTGCGCAATGTACTGGCTGTACTCGCGCTCCTCGGTCTCGGAAAGACCGCCTTCGGCGAGAAGCTGGGCATAGCCGTTGAGAATGGAGAGCGGCGTTTTGAGCTGGTGGGATACGCTCGAAATGAAGTCCTTGCGCAGATATTCGTTGGAGCGGAGCTCCGCCGTCATGAGATTGAAGTTGCGCTCAAGCTCGCCGAATTCCTCCACGCGGTCACGCTCCGGCACGGTGACGTCGTAATTGCCCCCGGCGATCTCGCGCGCGGCGCGGGAGAGCTCGCGGATGGGATTCGTCGTCGAGCGGGATGTGACCGTGATGAGCACCGCGACGGCCGCCACGGCAATGAGCAGAAGCAGTATGTCCTTGGCGGCGTAGCCGAAAACAAGATAGCGTATGTTGTCGCGCTGCTGGAAGATGATGCCGTTTCGCACGAGCGCGCCGAAGGTGAGAGAGAAAAGCGACGTGACGATCACGAGGATCAGCAGCAGGATCGTCAGCCGCGAGCGGACGCGCCTCATCGGATCACCGCCCGGTAGCCGAGACCGCGGACGGTCTGGATCTCAAAATCCGGCACGCCGGCGAGCTTTTCACGCAGACGCCGGATGTGCGTATCCACGGTGCGCGGGTCAGACTCACTGTCGTACCCCCAGAGCTCATCCATGAGCATCTGGCGCGTGAAGATCTTCGTGGGCGCGGCGAGCAGCGTTTGCAGCAGCGCAAACTCCCGCGGGCGCAGCTCATAGGAGAACCCCTCGCCGGTGACGAGCAGCGTGTCGGCGTGCAGCGTGCACCCGCCCACGGCGATCTCGCCGGAGTGCTGGATGCCGCAGCGGCGCAGCAGCGCCCCCACGCGCAGCAGCAGCTCCTCAAAATTCACGGGCTTTGTGAGATAGTCGTCCGCCCCGGCGTGAAAGCCGGTGCGCATATCGTCAAAGGAGTTCTTTACCGTTACCATCAGCACCGGCGTCGTGTCGCCCGCTTCGCGCAGCTCGCGGATGAGCCCGTAGCCGTCGAGCCGGGGCATCATCACGTCGGTGATGATGAGATGCACGCGGCTGTGCTCCAAAAGATCGAGCGCCGCCTGCCCGTCGGCGGCCTCCGATACCTCATATCCGGCGCGGCGGAGATGGATGCCGATCAGCCGCCGAAGCCCGGCGTTGTCTTCAACGACGAGAATGTTCGTCATGCTTTGCCCTGCCTTTCGGGGAAAAAATACACTATAATAATAAAGCGCGGAAAAAACGCTGTCAAGCTCCGGCGCACGGCGGGAAAGTTCACAAAACATTAATAAAGAAATGGTTGCGTTATTTGACGAAACGTGGTAGTATATGAACCGAAAAGAGCGAACCAATAAAAATGTGTTTGTTATTAGAACATGATGGGGATTGTGTTCAATTACAAATACTCTGGTGGAAACTTCGCAAGAAACCGCCTGTTTCATGTTTCTCTTTTTTTTCTTCTTCTTCTTCTCTTTCTCCTCTTTTTTACAAAGGATAAGCCGTTGGATATCGGATCGATGTCCAGCGGCTTATTCTTTCATACGCCGCAACTTTCTCTCGCCAAACGAGGAATTATATTGTATAATGACCCGTTATCACACAGGAGGACAGACGATGGAAAGACCGTTTGCAAGCGTTACCGTCACGGAAAAGGCCGCACGCGCTCTGCGCGGCGGGCATCCCTGGGTGTTCGCCGGGGAGGTGCTCACGAAAGAAAGCCCCTGCCCGGACGGGGAGATCGTGGACGTATATACCGAAAAGGGCCGCTGGCAGGGCGCGGGGTTCTATAACGGCCGCTCGCTCATCCGCGTGCGCATTCTCTCGCGCAACACGAACGACAAAATGGACGAGGCGTTTTTCCGCCGCCGCATCCGGTATGCGCTCGCCTACCGGCAGCAGGTCATGGGCGAGGACTTTGCCGCCTGCCGCCTTATCTTCGGCGAGGCGGACGGCTTCCCCGGCTGGACGGTGGACCGCTACGGCGATGTGCTCGTGAGCGAGGTGCTCTCGCTCGGTATCGAGCGGCGGCGCGCAATGCTCTATGCGCTGCTGCGCGAGGAGCTCGCGGCGCTCGGCGTGAACGTATCGTGCATCTATGAGCGCAACGAATCGCTCATCCGCGAAAAGGAGGGCATGACCTGCGGCAAGGGGCCGTATGCCGCGCCCGGTCTGGAGGCAAACCCCTCCGGCCACGCGGAGATCTGCGAAAACGGCATCTATTTCGACGTGGACTATATAAACGGCCAGAAGACAGGCTATTTCCTCGACCAGAAATATAACCGCGCGGCGGCGGGACGGCTAGCCCATGGGCGGCGCGTGCTCGACTGCTTCACGCACACCGGCGCATTCGCGCTCCACTGCGCGGCCGGCGGCGCGGAGAGCGTCACGGCGGTGGACGTGTCCGCGTCCGCACTCGAACAGGCGCGGCGCAACGCCGAGAGAAACGGGCTCGAAGGGCGCATGGAGTTCCGGCAGGCGGACGTGTTCGAGCTTCTCACGGAGCTCGGAAAGAGCGGCGAAAAGCCCTGGGATTACATCATCCTCGACCCGCCCGCCTTTACGAAAAGCGGCGCGACGGTAGAAAACGCGCGGCGCGGCTACCGGGAGATCAACCGCCGCGCCATGCAGATATTGCCGCGGGGCGGGTATCTGGCAACGTGCTCGTGCTCGCACTTTATGACCGACACGCTTTTCCGCGCCATGCTTGCGGACGCGGCGCGCGACGCGAGTGTACAGTTCCGCCAGATCGAGGCGCGGCAGCAGAGCCCCGACCACCCGATCCTCTGGGGCGTGCCGGAGACGGATTATCTGAAATTCTATCTCTTCCAGATCGTATAAACGCCGAGGGGTTGAAAACGGCGGAGAAATAGGGTAAAATCCAACTTGAATGACAGTTCTTTCTTTGAATGGAGCACGGCTATGGTTCCGGTGAAAAAGAAAACAAAGATCGCGATCCTCATCGCCTCGCTCGCGGTGTTCGCGCTGGTGCTGGCTGCGGCGCTGCTGCTCTCGCGCGGCGCGGGCAGCGACCGCGTGCAGAGCGGGGAGCACCCGCTGCGCATCAGTGAATATATGAGCGCGAACACGGCGTATCCGAACGCTGACGGGCGCATCTGCGACTGGATCGAGATACACAATACGTCCGATAAGCCCTTCAACGTTTCCGGCTACCGCCTTTCGGACGACGTGACGCAGGCCAGATACGCCTTCCCGGTCGGGACGGTGATCCCCGCGGACGGGTACATCGTCGTCTACTGCGACCCGGAGACATCCGGCGGGCTGTACGCGCCGTTTTCGTTGCGGCGGCTCGGCGGGGAAACGCTTCTGCTGATGAACAGCGCCAACACGGTGCTCGACGAGATCGAAACGCTCCGCTGCCGGAAGAATACGTCCATTGTGCGGGAGACCGACGGCAGCTTTACCGTCTCCGCCGCGCCGACGCCGGGCTATGCGAACACCGACGAGGGATACACCGCGTATCTGGCCGCCTCCGGACTGGGCACGGGCGCGCTGCGGCTGAGCGAGATCATGGCCGCGGAAACGCTCTTCACCGCGCCGAACGGCGCGCTCTGTGACTGGGTCGAGATCGAAAATACCGGCTCCGAGACCGCCGATCTCTCCGGCATGCATCTCACCGACAAGGCGGGCGAGGCGCGCTACACGTTCCCGGAGGGAACGCTGCTCGCGCCGGGCGCGTTCACGGTCGTCTGGTGCTCCGGCGACGGGACGGAGGGCGCGGACTACGCCGCCATCCGCCTTGCCAAAGCCGGAGAGAGCGTCATTCTGACCGACGCCGACGGCAATGCGCTTGACCGCATCCAGACGCCGTTCCTCGCGGACGACACGGCGTATGCCCGCGTTTCGGGCGAGTGGTGCGTCACGAACCGGCCGACGCCGGGCTTTGCGAACACCGAAGAGGGCTACGCCGCCTTTGCCGCCTCGCGCGGCTTCGGGGACGTTGCGGTGCAGATCACCGAGGTCTGCCTCCGCAGCGAAGCCGGTCTGCGGGACGCCGACGGCGATTCGCCGGACTGGATCGAACTTTATAACGCCGGAACGGAGAGCGTATCGCTCGACGGCTGGTATCTCTCCGACGATCCGGAGGAGCCGGCACGCTGGCGGATCCCGGACATTACGCTCGCGCCGGGCGAGTATTACATCATTTTCGCCTCCGGCAAAAACCGGACGCAGGGCGAGCTGCACACGGACTTTGCCCTCTCCGCGGGCGAGAGCGTGATTTTGACAACGCCGATCGGCAGCACCGCCGACCGCGTGGAGCTCACGCAGACCGAGCCGGACGCCTCACTCGCGCGCATCGGCTCCGACTGGCGCGAATGCGCTTCCCCCACGCCGGGGAAGGCCAACGGGTAAGGGGGGAGAGCTATGGCAGAGATCAAACGCCACGAGATCAAATACATCATCTCCCTGCGGGAGGCGGAGCTTTTGAAATATCGGCTGCGCGCCCTGCTCCGGCCCGACCCGCACGTCCGAGCCGACGGCAGCTACTTTATCCGCAGTCTCTATTTTGACGATACCGACTACTGCGCCTATCACGAGAAGATCGCGGGCGTGAAGGAACGCACCAAGTACCGCATCCGGTTTTACAACATGGACGATTCGCGCATCACGCTCGAAAAGAAGAGCAAGGACGGCGACTTCTCCGGCAAGGAATCGGTGCGCATCTCCCGCGAACTTGCGGAGGCGTTCCTCACCGGCGGCGAGGAGCTGCGCGATACCGAAGAGCTCGCACGAGAGCTTGCCCGGCTTCGGCAGAACGGCTGGAAGCCCGCAGTGCTGGTCGATTACGTCCGGTATCCGTTCGTCTATCCGACGGGCAACGTCCGCGTCACGATCGACACGGAGCTTCGCACCGCGCCGTTCAAAACCAACCTTTTCGACGACCGCACGCTCACTGTGCC
>ERZ857757.1880-NODE-1880-length-15121-cov-3.251162_pt1 | contig 15121 bp, 10 predicted proteins | sample MGYA00519764_ERZ857757 | MGnify/ENA primary metagenome ERZ857757 (study PRJEB31778, sample SAMEA3449359) | human gut metagenome | biome: human gut; feature: human-associated habitat; material: faeces | place: United Kingdom | collected 2010/2012 ... | reverse complement strand
TTCCGCCAGCTGGGTGGTTACCTCCGCCTTTTCCGCTCTGGTGATTACCCTCCTGCTCGTCACCTTTATCGGGGAGGCTGTCCGCGAAGCCTTTGATCCTAAAAAATTCACCACTTATAAATAAAAAGACTCCCGCTTTGCCATTTCTTATGCTCAAGCTGTCCACCCTCCTCCGTTCCACCCTTTCTTCCGTGATGCTGTCCCTTCTGTTGACAGCCGGGTCCGGTTGCAAGGATTCCTCCCAATCCCAGGGGGTAGGCTGGCAGCCGAACGTACCCTTCGGCACACTCCCACCGGGATTTGATTCCTTCCCGGAACGATGGAACAAACAGATCAATGACCGCCTGGCTCGTGAGGAAGCTGCCAAGCAAAAGGAAATACGGGAGCTCCGGGACAAGTTTTTTAAAGAGGAAGATTCTAAAGTCAGGGAAAAACTGCAAAGCAAACTCATTGCGGATGAAGCCGCCCTGTCCGTCATTCACCGCAGGCAGACGGAAGGCGACTACATCAAATTCAAAACCCCGGCGGACATCCCCCAAGACCTGAAGTGGGAGGATGGACTGGACAATCCGGAGATAGGGGACCCGAACGCCAAAAAAGGAGGCGTGCTGCGCCAGTGGGCCCCCGGCTCCTATCCCGACACATTCCGGCCCAACGGCCCGAACAGCAACAGCGGTTTCCGCGGCCCCCTGTATGATGAAATCATCATCGGCCTCGTTTCCATCCATCCGGTTACGGGAAAAATCATTCCAGGAATCGCTCATAAATGGGCGGAATCCCCAGACAGGCGCACTGTTTACTTCGAACTGGATCCGGATGCCCGCTATACGGACGGAGCCAAGGTAAAGGCCATCGACCTCCTGGTGAACATGTATATCCGCACTTCGGAATACAGCCGGGACGTATTCTACAACAACTTTTTTTACCAGAACGCTTCCAACATCACCATCTACGACGACAGCCGCTTTTCCATCACACTCCCCTTCGCCAAACCTCTGCTCCCGTACTATTGCACGCTGTTCATTCCGTCCCCGCCGCATTTTTATTGCGAGTTCGGCCCCAACTACGTGGAACGCTACCAGTGGCGCATACCGCCCACTACGGGCGCTTACGTTGTCAAGCCGGACGGTATCATCCGCGGCCGCCAGGTAACGCTCCAGCGCGTGCCGGACTGGTGGGCCAAGGACAAAAAATTCACGAAATACATGTATAACGTGGATCAAATCGTGTACAATTTCATTGCGGAACCATCCAAGGCCATCGAACTCTTCCGCATTGGAGAACTGGACGTTTTGAACATCACCAAACCGGAACTATGGCACGAACGCATGGAAATACCGGAGGTTCACAACGGCTACATCAACCGCAGCACATTTTACACCATTTACCCCCGCCCTCCTTACGGAGTTTTTCTGAATACCTCCAAAGCCCCCTTCAATGACCTCAATGTTCGCCGGGGGTTCCAGCACGCACTTAATATCCAGAATATCATTGACATTACCTTCCGCGGAGACTACCAGCGGCTCAATTCCTACAATTCAGGTTTCGGCAAATTCACCAATCCTTATATTAAGGCGCGCCCCTATTCCCCGGAACAGGCCCGCGCTTATTTCGCCAGGGCGGGATACACCATCCCCTGCCCGGACGGCATCCTCCGCAAGCCGGACGGCACCCGGCTCACCGCAGCCATCACCTTCCCCAATTCATCTCCTTCCCTGGCTTCCACTCTGGGCAAGCTGAAGGAAGATGCGCGCAAGTGCGGCCTGGAAATCCAGCTTGACCCTCTGGACTCCACCGTAGCTTTCCGCAAAATCATGGAAAAACGCGCTCAGGCCTCCTTCATGGCCTGGGGATTCACTCCCCCCCATCCGATGAACGAGCAGGGGTTCCACTCCCGGTACGCCTATGATGAGCGTGGAGGCCTTATTACCTATACCAATAACATCTGCGCTTACGCGGACAAAGAAATGGACAAGCTGCTGGACGCAGAAACAAACGCAGCCACGGAAGACGAACTCCAAAAGGCCACGTGGAAAGTGCAGCAGAAAATTGATGACGAAGCCCTGTGGGTTCCCTGCTGGACCACGGAATTCATCAGACTGGGTTACTGGCGCTGGGTCAAATGGCCGAACAGTGCAACTACGCAATTCTGCCATCCCGTCGTATTTGATCCCATGGAAAGTTATCTGTACTGGGTGGATAACGATATCAAAAAGGAAACAATGGAAGCCAAGCGGGAAGGAAAAACATTCGAGGAAGTGGATACCGTGTATGACCAGTATCGCTACATGGACTCCATTGAAAGCCTGGATAACAAGGATGGCGGCGGCAAACTGCCGTCTGTGCCTGTCATCCCGGAAAGCGGCGACCCTCTGGAACCTTCTGCCACGGAAAAATAACACATGAGCGATCCCCTGTTGGAAATCAAGAACCTGGTCACCGGCTTCGAAACGGAATCCGGCCTGTTGAAAGCGGTGGACGGCGTCAGCTTCACCGTCCCCAAAGGTACCTGCGTAGGCATCGTAGGGGAATCAGGCTGCGGCAAAAGCGTTACGGCCATGTCCATCGTCCGGCTGCTGCCCCAGCCCATGGGGAAAATTTTGGACGGGCAAATTCTGTTCAAGGGCCGCGACCTGGTTCAGGCAAAAGAAACGGACATGCACGGCATCCGCGGCCGCCATATCGGCGTCATTTTCCAGGAACCAATGACGGCGCTCAATCCCGTACACAGCATCGGCAGGCAAATTGGGGAATCCCTGATGCTCCACCGGGGAATGAACACCAGGGAAGCCCGGGACGCAGCCATCCAGCTCCTGCAGCGCGTTCGTATCCCCGCCCCGGAACAGCGTGTGGACGAATTTCCTCATCAGCTCTCCGGCGGCATGCGCCAGCGCGTCGTCATAGCCATTGCCCTGGCCTGCCATCCGGAACTCATCATTGCGGATGAACCTACTACGGCCCTGGATGTCACCGTTCAGGCTCAAATCCTGTCCCTGCTCAAAGACCTTCAGGCGGAAATGGGGTCATCCTCCATCCTCATTACACATGACCTGGGCGTCATCGCACAGAGCTGTGACTCCGTAGTCGTCATGTACGCTGGCCGCGTGGTGGAAAAGGCCCCTGTCCGGGAACTTTTTGCCAATCCCCGCCATGCTTACACCAAGGGACTGCTGGCCTCCATCCCTCAGCTAAGTTCCGTGCGGAAAACCAAACTGCCCACCATTCCCGGTCAGGTGGCCTCTATTGCGGATTTCGTTCCCGGATGCCGCTTCTGCCAAAGGCAGGGCGTGCCCGCGGAAGAACTCACGGAACGCCCTCCCCTCGTGGAAATATCCCCGGACCACTTCGTGGAAGCCTGCCCCCGTTGCGCCAACCTTTAACTTCTTTTTCTACCAGCCATGCCGGAACCTCTCTTGCAAGTAGACAATTTGAAAATGTACTTCCCCGTCCGCTCCGGAATTTTCCTGCGGCAAGCGGGATGGGTCAAGGCTGTGGACGACGTTTCCTTCAATATTTACCCGGGGGAAACGCTGGGCCTGGTGGGGGAATCCGGCTGCGGAAAATCAACCATTGGCAAAAGCATTGTCCGCCTGCTGAAACCCACCGGGGGCTCCATCCGGTTCAACGGCAACAATATCGCCAGACTCTCCCAGCGCAAAATGAGGCCTCTGCGTCCGCACATCCAGATGGTCTTCCAGGACCCTGCGGAATCCCTCAACCAGAGGCAATCCATCGGTCAAATCGTAGCGGAACCCTTTGTCATCCACCGCATGGGCACCCCCGCCGCGCGCCGGGAATGGGTGCGCGGCCTGCTGGACCGCGTAGGGTTGCCGGACAGCGCTATTGACCGCTTCCCCTTTGAATTCTCAGGCGGGCAACGCCAGCGCATCGGCATCGCCCGCGCCCTGACGTTAAATCCCAGCCTCATTATTCTGGACGAACCCGTCTCCGCCCTTGACGTATCCGTCCAGTCCCAGGTGCTCAACCTGCTGCTGGAACTTCAGGAGGAACGCAAACTCTCTTACCTGTTTATTGCCCATGATCTGGCGGTCGTCAAACACATCTCCGACCGCGTGGCGGTCATGTATCTGGGTAAAATCGTGGAAATGTCAGATGCGGAAACCATCTATCAATCCCCCAAACATGCTTACACCAAGGCTCTTCTGGACGCTATTCCGGAACCAGACCCCTCCAGGGCCAACAAGCACCAGCCTCTGCCGGGAGACGTCCCCTCTCCCATCAACCCGCCGCTCGGCTCTGCTTTCGGCCATCGCATCCAGCACCCCTCCTATCCGGAGACGGTGGGAGCGGACCTTACCCCTGTGGAAATAGAACCGGGCCACTGGGTAGCCCCTGATCCCTGCGCTCTGGAGCCGGAAGACTGGAATAGAATCCGCCAGCGGTAAAAGGTACGGTAAAACGTTTATCCGTGTCCGCCGGGGAAAAACATATCTGCAAACAAATCCCCTGATTTTTTTCGGGCGGCGGGCAACAGCTTTTAATCACCATGCCCCGGCATTATCCTACACGTAAATCCGGGGCACGCGGGCGCTGATGCTGGTCAGCACATTGCTGGGGATGGTATTGGCACGGCGCGTCAGTTCCTCCCAGCTTACATTAGGCCCCATGATTTCCACCAAGTCTCCGGTCTCCACATGGTCCATGTAAGTAACGTCCACCATGATCTGGTCCATCGTCACACGGCCCAAAACCGGACAGTACTGGCCATTGATATACACCCTCGCTCCCTGGTTGGACAGATATTGAAGATAGCCGTCCGCATAACCGATGCCGATAGTGGCCACCTTCGTGCTCCCCTTCGTTATATAGCAGTGGTTGTAGGAAACGCCGTGATTTCCCGGCAGCGTGCGTATCAGAGTAATGCGGCTGTACAGGGTCATTGTAGGCCGCAGTTCCTTATTATAGGGAGACGGCATGGGGGAATACCCGTACAGGATTCTGCCCAGCCTCGCCATATTGGCGCAGGGAACCTTGTAATTAAACACAGCGGCGCTGCTGCACAGGTGCCGGAACTTGTACCGATGGCCTTGGGAAAGTTCATTTACGGCTTCCGTAAAGCCGCTGATCTGTCCGTGGGTGAAGGAAATATCATCGGAAGCTGCGGATAAATGGGAAAACACGCCCTCCAGATCCAGATAACTGAACTGTTTGAGTTTGTCCGTCAGGCCGTGCAATTCACTCGGTAAAAAACCGCTGCGCCCCATGCCGGTATCCACGCCCAAATGGACATGGACGGTTTTGCCATAAAGGGCGCCCAGGGAATTGAAATGCTCCGCCTCTTCCATGCTGGAAAGAGCGGCGCGCCAGCCGTTCTGCACGATTTCCTCCCGCTCTCCCTCAAAACAGGGACCGAGAATAAACGGGCATGTTTTTGCCCCGGCATCCCTCACCCGGCAGGCCTCCGCCACCGTGGCAACACCGAAAAAAGCGCAATCTTCGCCATCCAGGGCCTTCACCACCCCTTCCAGACCGTGGCCATAAGCCTCCGCCTTCACAATAGCCATCAGACGGTGATCCGGCATGACGCGCCGGACGACGTTTAAATTGTGCCTCAACGCATTGGTATCAATCTGGGCCCATGCTCTGGGAGGGCTTGTGCAACTCATGCCCGGAGTGTAGGAAGACGGTTGATGCTGTACAAGCCGGAATTAAGCCACCTTTCCACTTTTCCAAACCGTCCCTCGGAGAAACTGTACACCGGTCATTCCTCCGGGAACTTGTTGACGGCGGAAAAGCGGAATCCTTTTTTACCCGATTTCAAAAAACTCCTTGCCAATCCCCGGCACGAACGATATATTCCTTCCGCACTGCAAACGCGCGGTTAGCTCAGTGGTAGAGCACATGCTTCACACGCATGGGGTCACTGGTTCGAAACCAGTACCGCGTACCATTTTCCTGAACACCCCGGAATTCAATATTTCGGGGTGTTTTTATGTTCAGAACAGTCAGCAGATAATGCTCAATTGGTTAAATAGCCCATTTTGCTTCATGATGATTGTCTTGTCATCCATCCCTCATAAAGATAGTATGGTTCAAGCAACCTTCCCTCATCTGCTCAATGCCGCTTTTCAATTCAAATTCAAAACTGGAAATATTGAACCAAGTCAAGGAAACCCCGTTCAAGCTGGAACGGCAAATTCAATATTTGGTAGAAGCCAATTTAAATACGTTGCTTGGGTTGGAATTCGTCAAATCTGAATTCACGATATCCGGCTCCGTTCAGAGGTTGAGAATTGATACATTGGCTTTTGACAGAAAAAATAAGGCTTTTGTCATCATCGAATACAAGCAGGACAAGAATTTTAGCGTTGTAGATCAAGGCTATGCCTATCTTTCTGCAATGCTTAATAATAAAGCCGATTTCATTCTGGAATATAATGAGGCCCGGAATGAACCACTAAAGCGCAGCAGCGTGGATTGGTCCCAATCCCGGATCATTTTTATTTCCCAAGGCTTTACTTCTTATCAAAAAGAAGCCATTAATTTTAAAGATCTTCCGATTGCTCTGTGGGAGATAAAAAAATACAGCAATCAAACCATCAGTTTTGAGGAAATCCGAAAACTCAATGCAACAGAAAGCATCAAAACAATTTCATCGAAAAACAGCGACGTGGATGCCGTCAGCAGAGAAGTAGTAGTTTACACGGAGCAGGATCGGTTGAAGAGTATTCCGGAAAAGGTACAGGGTATTTACAACAGCCTCAGAAATAAAATCCTCGATTTAGGGGACGTCGAAATCAAAGCAACCAAGCTTTATGTAGCTTTCACGGTCAACGGTTCAAATTTCACGGATATCGCTTTGCAGAAACAAGGACTGAAACTCTGGATCAATCTCCCAAAAGGCAAATTGGAAGACCCCTACAAACTCGCCAGGGACGTTTCCAATATCGGCCATCATGGAAACGGATCTTACGAGCTGACTGTAAAAAATGAGGACAGGATGGATTACATCCTTACCCTGATTAAACAATCTTATACACAAAAAGCTTAATTTCTACTGGCAGGAAAGCTTAACCGTTCCTTTGCTTTTTTAATGAATGTTGCGTACTCCCGATGGTACGGGCATTGACTTGGTTTTCCTTTCTCCGTATGCTTCCGCCCGCATGCCTGCGTTGCTGCTCACGTCTTTCATTTGGGCGTTGTCATTCGGACTGCTGGGGAATTGCCTGTCCGGACTTCCCGCCAGCTTTGTCGCACTGGCACGCATGGCCGGTTCATTTGCCGTTTTTCTCCCCTTCGCCCGGAAGGCGCCCCTCAGCCATGCCGTGGGGATGATGGGGATAGGTGCCGTCCAGTTCGGAGGGATGTATCTTTTCTATATCGCTGCCTTCCACTATCTGCCTTCCCACCAGGTTGCCCTTTTTACAGCCACCACGCCGATTTATGTGGTTCTGATTGACGGCCTGATGAAAAAGAATCTTCCGCCGCTCCATCTGGCGGCGGCTATTCTTGCAGCCATGGGAGGGGCGGGAATCCTTTGGAAAGGATATTCCTCCGGTAACGGGGAGTTGACAGGAATCGTTCTGGTCCAGCTTTCCAACCTCTGCTTCGCGGCAGGTCAGATAGCCTACATTTCCCTGAAAAATTCCTGGTTCAGGAGAAGCGAAGCATCCTGCTTCGCCTATGCCTATGCAGGCGCCCTGCTGGTTACTTTGCCTTCCGGCCTGTCGTCAGGACTGGCCTGCTGGCAGGGGATTTCAGTCGTGCAATGGTGGCTGCTGGCCTATTTGGGCGTCATCGCTTCAGGAGTCTGTTTTTTCCTGTGGAATTACGGCGCGCGCCGGGTAACTCCCGTAAAGCTGGCGATTATGAACAATCTCAAGATTCCCCTGGCGGCCATGACTTCCCTGCTACTGTTCAGGGAGCATTCCAACATGTTCCTTCTGTCCATCGGCTGCCTGCTTATCCTGGCCTCTTTCCTGATCGTCCCTATTTCCTTAAAAAACGACGCATAAAATAAATTCCAGACGCCCTATTCCGTCCGAATTGGAGGCCCCGCCATTTAGCAGATTTGGCCAAGGGTGGGCATGACACATCACATTCGTTTCATTTTGAACTGGAAATTCAAGAGGCAGGTCTTTCCTGGCAGTGCTTTTTCCCATTCATGTTCACACGAACCTTCCATTTTCTTCCATTCCTGTGCTGCTTGCCGATACTCTTCTCCCCTTCTCTGGCAAAAACGGTAGAATACGATTTATATGTCCGGAACGCTCCCGTCAATTTTACCGGAGTCACGCGCCAGGCCATGACCATCAATGGGAACATTCCCGGCCCCACATTGCATTTTACAGAGGGAGATACTGCGGTAATACGGGTGCATAACCTGATGGACACGCAGACTTCCTTCCATTGGCACGGCTTGCTGGTGCCCAATGACCAGGATGGAGTTCCGTACCTGACTTCCGCTCCTGTCAAGCCCCACACTACGCATACCTATACTTTTCCCATCATCCAGAACGGCACGTACTGGTACCATTCCCACAGCGGTTTTCAGGAGCAGAGCGGCCTGTACGGAGCGTTCATCGTCCGCAAACGGCCCGATGACCCGGCACGCAGGACGGAGGACGCCCTGCCGGAATATACGCTGGTACTGAGCGACTGGACGAACGAGAATCCCCAGGAGGTGAACAGAATGCTTCACACGGGCTCCGACTGGTTTTCCATCCGCAAGGGGAGTGTACAGAGCTATTGGGAGGCCCTGCGCTCCGGCTGCATGGCAACCAAGCTGTTAAGCGAATGGAAGCGCATGAACGCCATGGATGTGAGTGACGTGTATTATGAATGTTTTCTGCTCAACGGCATCCCGCGGGCTTCCCTGCCCCGGCTGAGGGGCGGCGACCGCATCAGGCTGCGCATCGTCAACGGAGCATCCTCCACCTATTTCTGGCTGAGGTATGCGGGCGGGAAAATACGCGTGGTGGCCAGCGACGGGAAAGACGTTGTTCCCGTTGACGTGGACCGCATGGTAATCGCAGTTTCCGAAACTTACGACGTCATCTTGGAAGTGCCGGAATCAGGCAAAGCCTTTGAATTCCAGGCGACGGCAGAGGATACTTCCGGGGCTTCCTCCCTGTGGCTGGGCCATGGGGAAAGGCAGCCTTTGCGCCCCTTTCCCAAGCTGAATTACTTCAAAAAGATGAAGCAAATGAATGGGATGATGACCATGGGAGGAAATATGAAGATGCATCATCACGGCATGCCGACCGCCCATTCCGGAAATATGGAGATAATGGACATGAAGTCCGGTTCCTCCCATGGGGGAGGACACGGCAACATGCAGGAGGACGGAGAAGGAACCACCCTGACGTATGACATGCTGAAGTCCCCTTCCCGCACCACTCTTCCTTCCGGCGTGCCCGTTAAGGAATTGCATTTCATGCTGACCGGTAATATGAACCGTTACGTATGGAGCATTAACGGGAAAACTCTTTCCGAGACGGACCGGATCATGATCAGGGAAGGACAGAATGTACGCATAATCCTGACCAACAATACCATGATGAGGCATCCCATGCATCTGCACGGGCATTTTTTCCGGCTGGTGAACAGGCATGGGGATTTTTCTCCGCTCAAGTTTACAGCGGATATCCAGCCCATGGACACCCAGGTGATTGAGTTTAACGCTGCAGAGAAAACGCGCGGCAACTGGTTTTTCCACTGCCATATCCTGTACCACATGATGAGCGGCATGGGCCGGATTTTTACGTATGAGGATTCTCCCCCCAATCCTCAGCTTCCCCACCCCATGCAGGCACTTCAGCATGTTTACGACATGGACCGGAAATGGTACCTGAGCGTGAACAATGATTTCGCCACCAACGGGAACATAGGGAACCTGGAATTCGGGGGCACCCGGTGGAGCATGCAGGGAGAGTGGAAAATAGGCTACAAGGATACGCGGGGTTATGAGGCGGAAGGGAGGCTGGGCAGGTATATCGGGGAGAAGCAATGGCTTTACCCCTACATCGGGGCGGACTGGACTTGCCGCAAGGGGGAGGCCGGAGAACGCAACATGTTCCAACAGACCACCAAAAAGGACCGGGAAATGGACAGCACCCTGGGCGCCCGGTACATGCTGCCCCTGCTCCTGATTGCGGATGCGCGCATTGACACGGACGGCAAGGTGCGCCTGCAATTGGAGAGGGACGATATCCCGCTCACCTCCCGCCTGCGCCTTTCCTTTTCCCTGAATACGGACCGGGATTATTCCGTGGGCCTGCACTACATCCTGACCTCGCACCTCAGCGTTTCCACCAATTACGACAAGAACCTGCACTGGGGCGTGGGGCTGATGCTGACCTATTGAACTCCCTCTCTATTTTTCTCCTGTTACATCCGGGCATTCCCCTGTAGCATTTCCTTACCATGTCAGGGATGATGAATTGGCAGCAGCTTTTGTCGGACGCGCGCTGGGGATCCAGGCATCGGAGTACGGCATCTCCACAGAAAAACCGCAGCAATTATGACCGGGATTACGGCCGCATTCTGTTTTCCAGTGCTTTCCGCCGCCTTCAGGACAAAACACAGGTTTTTCCCCTAGGCCGCAACGATTACGTGCGCACACGCCTGACGCATAGCCTGGAGGTAGCCCACATCGGTTCTTCCCTCGGCATGCTGGCAGGGGAGTGGCTGGCGAAGAAAGGGTCCCTGCCCGCTCCTATCATGCCTTCCGATGTCGCCACTATTGTTTCCACCGCCTGCCTGGCCCATGACATCGGCAATCCGCCCTTCGGCCATTCCGGTGAAGACGCCATTGAAACCGCCCTGAAACGGCACGGCCTGGAACTGCCTTTTGAAGGGAATGCCCAGGGATTCCGCATTCTGACACGTACAGGAGATCCGATGGAGGGCAACGGCCTGAAACTGACGGCGGCTGTTTTGGGCGCCTTTATGAAATATCCCTGTACGCAATCTTATTCCTCCGCCGTCAGGAAAGGCAGCATAGTTGCGGCCAACAAGCTTGAATGCAAGAAATTCGGCACCGGGGAACAGGAAAGGGAAGCTGCTTCTTTCATGGCTGGACATCTGGGGTTGATTCCGCGTTCCACACCTGATGCAGCACATCTTTGCTGGAGCCGCCATCCCCTGGCGTATTTGATGGAAGCCGCGGATGATATCTGTTACCGCATTGCGGATATTGAGGACGGGTATTTTTCCGGACTTCTGGATTTTGCTTCCACCAGGGATTTGTTCAGCCCTTTCCTGACGGAATCCCAGCTCTGTTATGTCCGGGAACTGGAAGCAAAAGAGGAAAAAGATTCCTGCATCCATTATATGCGCGCGCTCGCCATCGGCAAAAGCATTCAGTCCGCCGTGGACAGTTTCGTGAACCACGAGGAAGACCTGCTGGCCGCTCATCCCGACGAGCTGGCGACGCCCCCCGAGCTCAAGGAGATCTACCAGTTCCGCAACCCCGCTGAACGGCTTGTACCAGTACGCCATCAAGAATGTGTACCAGGCCAGGGAGGTTATTGAAGTGGAAGCCATGGGTTATAAGGTACTGGGAGAATTGATCGACTTCTTTATGGAATGGGTGAATCATCCATCCTCCGGCCAATCCCAAAAAATCGCCATCATGCTTCAGGGCACCGACGTACCCCGGAACAACGGAGGGAAGGCTGCACGCCTGGCGCACATGCTTGATTATATTTCCGGAATGACGGATTCCTTTGCCCTGGAGACTTACCGGAAGTTGACCGGAATTCTGTAATTTCCGCTTCCTCTTTTTCCGGAGGCCAGAAGCATCCTCAAAACTGCAAATCCGCCTTTCTATTTTCCTGGTTTCTCCTGACGGTTACGGTTAATTTACCGGAAGACGGCAGCAGGCGTTCGAGCTTTTCCACTCCATCCACCTTATTCCCGCCCGCCATCAGAAGAACGTCGCCGGGCAGAATGCCGGCAGAGGAACAAGGGCCGTCCTTCTGTACCTTGACAATAACCAGCGCCCGGCCCAGATCCTCCGGCATCAGCCCAAAGACAGACAAATCCCCTTCGTCCTCCGCTATCCTTACTTCCGCCCCCAGTTTCTTCACCAGCACCGTTTCCCGTTTCTCCAACCTGTTCCCGGCAACTTCAGGAATATCCGGAGTTCGCGACAGGGCTTTCAGATGTCGGGAACGCACGCCGAAACGGTCCATGGGAAAATTGCGGAATCCCAGTTTAAGGGCGGGGGAAGAAGCCCGGACGGAAAAATCCCCCAAACCGGGAGCAGAGAACAGGGCATCCCCCTTCAGGGAGTGCCTGTCATTGCCGGATTGCCTGGCCAGTTCGGAGGCGGGTTCCACCCCTTTCATGCCCTTCACATGCACAAAGTTCCTGTCCATCAGTTTTCCCCACGGGGAAAAATCCATGTTGCCGGCGGGACGGTAACGGTCTTCAAAAATAATGTTATTGTAAAATTCGTCCCCGCTGTTCCTGAACCATACATGCGGGTACAGGGTTTTGTTAACCATAATATTGTTGTAAACCTTGCGGTAAACCCCCTCCCGGAGCTTCAGGCCGGAGGAAAGCATGAGGTTGTTGTAAATAATATAGTTGGAAGAACCGTCGTCCAGGTCCACATCCCATCCGTGATCGCAGCGCCAGCGGTTGTTCCTGATGATATTAGGCTGCCGGATATCCAGCAGGACGACGTCCTTGTCCTGGCTTAGCGCCATCTGGTCCCGTACCCAGAATCTGTCCCGACCCCAGGAGTTGAACGAACCATGGTCGCTGGTTTCCCTGACGGTATCAAAAACGTCATTGTATTCAATCACATGGCCTCCGAAAGCCCCCTCTCCTATGTTGATACCCGCCCGGGGAAGTTCGTAGATGGAACAATTTCTGACGGTAATTTCCCGGGCCAGGGATATCTGCACTCCGGCAGTCTGCTTTTCCACCAGCCCCGTCCGGGTGATCAGGCAATCATCCACCATGCAGTTCCTGGGAAATTCATTGTTTCGAGGTCCCGGAACCCTGTCGATTCTCTCCAAGGACATTCCTTTGGCTTCCCGATAATTCTTCGGTCCCCGGTAGCAGGAACGGTCCCCCACAAACGCTACGCCGTTGGAACCTATGTCATGGATATAACAGGACCGCACCAGAAGATTTTCATTATTCCCGTCCACAAAAACGGCTGTTCCACCCAACTTGGCAAATTCGCAGGAGAGAATGCGGCACCCTTCCGTTCCCCGCAAGAGTACGGCTCCGCTTCTGAAAATGGTCCAGTCACTTCTCAGCAGGGGCTCCCGGTTTTCCATGAAGGTTCGCCGCGTTCCAGTCAGCACCAGATCCTGGAGTGTCACGTTCCTGACGGGGGATGAGCCTTCCCCCTGGATTTTGACCAGTTCTTCCAGGCCGCCGGCTTCCAGTCTGGCTGCAGCCAGATCCGTTCCCTGTTCCGGATACAGGTAAAGGATATGTTCCTTTCTGTCCAGATACCATTCTCCGTGAGCATCCAGTTCCTCAAAAACATTCTCTACAAATTTATATTTTTCGTGCGGCGGAGAGGGACGATTATTCTGCCAGCCCCCCTGCTTAACCAGTGTATTTCCATTCTTCCCCGTAATGCGGAAGTGCATGTCTCCCCACATGCGATGATGAAGGGCATGCAGATACGCACCCGCCGGATTTTTCCAGCGGGCTACCCGTTCCGGAGCGTCCGCGTCCGGGGCCGTTCCCTGGAAAATGCGTTCTCCGGAAGCTGCGTTGGGATACCTGGCCATGTGCATGGGTTTGCCGTTGACCAATAATACGTCCATTTCCAGTCCGGAGGGCACGGAAGTTCTCATGATCCCATCACGGAAGGGCTTCCAGTCCGCGACAAAGGGCTGAGCACCGCTCAATACCGCCTTATGCGGATTTTTGGCACGAATAGTCAGACCGGAATGAACCGGACGCAGGAGCAGCGGTTCCGCCAGGTGATAAATACCGTCGGCCAGGATAATCTGGCAGCCTTTTCCGTAATGCCCTTGCCCGGCCTTCCGCACAGCGGCCTCCACGGAACGCATCGGAAATTCTTCCGTCCCCGCATGAGCGTCATCTCCGTCAGGAGAAACAAATATATCCGCTCCCAGGCTCCAAGAAGCGCAGCAAAGCATCCACAAAATAAAAATAAAACCATTCATGTCGTTCTTTGTGAAAAGACCGCCGCCAGAAACCGGGCAGACTGAAAAAACCGCCGTTTTCCCAACACCTGCACTTAACCATGAAGCGGTCTATTTTGTTGAAGGATACGCATTTCCATGATTTTCCTTTCATTCTGCCCGTCATTATTTTCATCTGCCGCATCAACACAGATTTCCCCTCTTCTTCCACGTAATAAAAAAAGCTGCCCCGCACGGGGCAGCTGTCGTCAACTTCATGAATACGGATTTCTCCGCTATTCCATGAAGCCGTTAAAAGCAGAAATTGGTTTCTATGTTTTTCAAGCGTTCCCTGACGGCTTCCGGCACGGCGGATTTTTCCTCCTGCGTATTGTAGGGGCCGGAATACAAAACCTTTCCCGCAGAGTCCGTCACATGAACTGTGGTTCCCGTCCGGGAATTGGAAGAAACCACGATAGTCCCGTTGGCATCCGACATCCGGACGGAAGACATGCTCTGGCCCCCTCCGGAAACCTTGCCCATGGGAGGCATGGGCATTTGATGAAGCCCCTGCAAGCTCCGGAGCATCTGCGCCGCGCCGGGAGTCAGGTTCATCCGGCCGATGATGTCGTCCATCCGGTAATCATCCATGGCGGAATCCTTCAAAAACTCATCCATCATCTGCTGCATATCCAGAATACGCTGGGGGAGATTAGGCCGCGCAGCCATTCCGGAAAAAGGCGCCGTCTGACGCCGGACGGAAGGAACTGCGCGGGGCTGCGTGCGGGGATCCCCCTGGGCCGCCAGTATTTCTTCAGCGGAAAGCGTTCCCCCATCCAAGGTAATTTCAACAGTCTCCCTCTTTCCTTTCCGGTAAAATACAGCCGTAATCCTGTCTCCAGGCACCTTTTCAGACAGGGCTTCCGTCACAGACTGCGGACCGGACAGGGAGACATCCCCCAGCTTGACCATGACGTCATTTTCCTGGAGCCCGGCCTTTGCGGCGGGGCTGTCCGGCATCACTTTGGTCACCAGCA
>ERZ857757.1867-NODE-1867-length-15243-cov-2.629510_pt1 | contig 15243 bp, 14 predicted proteins | sample MGYA00519764_ERZ857757 | MGnify/ENA primary metagenome ERZ857757 (study PRJEB31778, sample SAMEA3449359) | human gut metagenome | biome: human gut; feature: human-associated habitat; material: faeces | place: United Kingdom | collected 2010/2012 ... | reverse complement strand
ATCAGCTTCGGAGATTATGAGCTTGCGGCAAAGGCAAAAAAATCTGATTTTGAGCGTTCAGAACTTGCAAAAGAAAAGACAGGTGTGGCAATTGACGGTTTGAGTGCCATTAACCCGGTCAATGAGAAAGAAATCCCGATCTGGGTATCAGACTATGTACTGATGTCTTACGGAACAGGTGCGATCATGGCGGTTCCGGCACACGATACCAGAGACTGGGAGTTTGCAAAAAAATTCGATCTGCCGATCATCGAAGTAGTGGCAGGCGGTGAGAATGTACAGGAAGAGGCATACACCGAGGTGGCTTCCGGAAAACTGATCAACTCCGGATTTTTAGATGGACTTGAAGTAGCAGAAGCAAAGAAAAAAATGATCGCCTTTTTAGAGGAAAAAGGAATTGGAAAGAGCAAGACCAACTTCAAACTGCGTGACTGGGTATTTTCACGTCAGCGTTACTGGGGCGAACCGATCCCAATCGTAAAATGCGAAAAATGTGGTTATGTTCCGCTTCCGGAGAGCGAGCTTCCGTTAGAGCTTCCGGATGTAGACAGCTATATGCCGACAGACAATGGAGAATCTCCATTAGCAGCAATGACAGACTGGGTCAATACCACCTGCCCTTGCTGTGGCGGACCGGCACAGCGTGAGACAGATACCATGCCACAGTGGGCAGGTTCTTCCTGGTATTTCTTACGTTATACAGATCCGAAGAATACAGAGGCATTAGCAAGCAAAGAAGCACTGAAATACTGGCTGCCAGTAGACTGGTATAATGGCGGAATGGAGCATACAACACTGCATCTTCTCTATTCCAGATTCTGGCACAGATTTTTATATGATCAGGGTGTTGTTCCAACAAAGGAGCCATACCAGAAACGTACTTCCCACGGAATGATCTTAGGAGAAAATGGCGAGAAGATGTCTAAATCCCGTGGAAATGTAGTAAATCCGGATGACATTGTCATGGACTACGGCGCAGATACACTTCGTACTTATGAAATGTTCATCGGAGCATTTGATCTGAGCGCTTCCTGGTCTGAAAATGGAGTAAAAGGATGCCGCCGTTTCTTAGACCGTGTATGGAAACTGCAGGAGATTTTAGTAGACGGAAATGAGTACCGCAGTGCATTTGAAACAAAGATGCACCAGACCATCCAGAAAGTAAGCAGTGATTTTGAAAATTTGAAATATAACACGGCGATTGCTGCAATGATGAGTCTGTTAAATGATTTCTATAAAGAGGGATCTATCAACCGTGCAGAATTCAAAACATTTTTAATTCTCTTAAATCCGGTAGCACCTCATATCACGGAAGAAATCTGGGAGAACTGCGGATACGAAGGAAGAGTCTATGCACAGACCTGGCCGGAATTTGATGAGGCAAAGACCGTAGAAGATACGATCGAGCTTCCGGTTCAGCAGTTGTAACTCTTCCGGCAGATGTAGATAAAGATACTGCAATTGCTGCAGGAAAAGAACTGATCGCAGATAAGCTGACAGGAACGATCGTAAAAGAGATTTACGTTCCGGGAAGAATTATCAATATTGTGCAGAAATAGTTGAAATAAAATATAAGAACATTGCACAGATGAATGTGCATTTGAAAAGACAGAATGGCGTAGTTTAGTGTAGCACTGACTACGCCATTTTACATAGAAATTGTGTAAAGTTAACGTCTTTTCATATTTTTCATCAGTGAGAGGATCATATCCGTCTTTTTTCGTTCCTCCTCTGACATGTTCTGTTTCAGGATATTGATCATCATATCCCGTTCGTTCTCGGAAAACTCAATCCCTTCCTTTTTGGCGGTAGAAGCAGCCTGCGAAAGCTCGGATGCCATTTCTTTTGCGTTGCCGGAATGGTTCTGATTGGCAAACTGCATTAAGAAGTTGAGCTTTTCAGGGGAAATATTTCCCATATTTCCCTGTTTTAATAAATCTGAAATGTCCATTAGATACCTCCTGATCAGCGGAACAATAAGTCATATGCGGAAAAGAGCTGGAACATATTGATAAAGGAATCAAGATTTTCCGCCTCTTTTTCATTGCAGTATGGGCGGATGTCATTCAGCATATTGACCACATTTTCTTCCGGATTTTCCATGGAACATATATTCAGACTGCTGGAGTCGTTTTCAAAAAAGTGTATTGTCTTCTGCAACTCTAAGATTTTGGCAAAAATTGCGAGATTCTTCTGCTGGGGTTCCTGCAGATAGGGAATTGAGGTTTTCAGAATCTGGAGTTCTTTGCTTTGCAGCTGTTCATCGAAAAGTGTTGGTTTCAGTTCGTCGTCCATAAAATCCTGTAGTTACCCTTTTTCTTTCAATATATGCATCAGAAAAAAAGCTATGCAATATTTTGAAGCCTGCATATAGTAACAGTAGGAGCTTTATGCCAAAATCAAGAATAGGAGCAGAAAAATGGGAAAACTGATCATTGACGGAAATAAAGTATATGAGATAGATGAGGAATGTCTTGAGAAAAAACGCCACAAAGAGCAGGAAGAACGAAAAAGAGAATGGGAACAGAAATGGGAGCGAAACCGTGAAAAAAACAGTCAGAACAGTCGTGAGAAGAACCGTAAAGGTGTAAGAGAAATTTTCCGATAAGAAAAACGGGTACTGCATCAGGAGTACCCGTTTCAGACTGTAGACAAAACAGAAAGGCTAGAAGCATCCGCCACCGCATCCGTTGCCACCGCAGCAGAAGAGTAATAAGATTAACCATAAACAGCTGTTGTTGCCGTTATCGCATCCGCCACCGATACCATTGTTGCCGCATCCGCAACAGCATAACAGGATGATCAACCAGATAATAGAGTTGCATCCTCCTTCGTTTTCGCATCCGCATCCACAGTTTGTTGCTGCTAAATCACTCATTTGAAATCCTCCAAATTTTTACTTACACTTCATCATATGTGGGGAACAAAAAAGTGTTACAGGTCAGCCATAAAAAATAATAAAATGTTGACAATACTTGCATAATTGTATACAATTATGCAAGAAGATAAATTGTATACTAAATAAGATCAGGAGGATGAAGATGAAAGCCATCGGAGATATGAGGGAAGTTGTCAAGAATGAAAAGACAAATCTATTACAGTTAGAGGAACATTTTTACCAGTTAAATGATGTGGCAGAGCCAAACGTATTCAGAAATCTGTTTCCATACGATGAAGTGCCTAAGATCGCATTTAATGACCGTATCGTGCCTCATAATATGCCGGAAGAAATCTGGATCACGGATACCACATTCCGGGATGGACAGCAGTCAAGAGCTCCTTATACGGCAGAGCAGATCGTAAAGATTTATGATTATCTGCACAGATTAGGCGGACCAAACGGAAAGATCCGTCAGAGCGAATTCTTTTTATATAGTAAAAAAGACAGAGATGCCGTTTATAAATGTTTAGAGCGTGGATACCGGTTCCCGGAAGTTACGAGCTGGATCCGTGCCAATAAGAAAGATTTTCAGCTTGTAAAGGATATTGGATTGAGAGAGACAGGAATCTTAGTCAGCTGTTCCGATTATCATATTTTTTATAAAATGCGAATGACAAGAAGAGAGGCAATGAATCAGTATTTAAGTGTCATCCGGGAATGTTTAGAGACCGGTATTTCACCGAGATGTCATTTAGAGGATATCACACGTTCCGATATCTATGGATTTGTCATTCCGTTCTGTTTAGAACTGATGAAGCTGATGGATGAATATCAGATCCCGATCCGTATCCGTGCCTGTGATACGATGGGTTATGGCGTGAACTTTGCCGGAGCCGTCATACCAAGAAGCGTACAGGGAATCATCTATGGTCTGACCACACATGCAGGTGTGCCAAGTGAACTGATCGAGTGGCATGGACACAATGATTTTTACAAAGCGGTAACCAATTCCACAACTGCATGGCTCTATGGAGCGAGCGGTGTCAACTGTTCCTTATTCGGTATCGGAGAAAGAACCGGAAATACGCCGTTAGAGGCAATGGTATTTGAATATGCACAGCTTCGGGGAAGTTTAGACGGTATGGATACAACCGTGATCACGGAACTTGCAGAGTATTTTGAAAAAGAATTAGGATATGTGATGCCGGACCGTACACCATTCTGCGGAAAGAATTTTAATGTCACAAGAGCGGGAATCCATGCAGACGGATTGTTGAAAAATGAGGAAATTTATAATATATTTGATACGGAGAAATTTTTAAACCGGCCGGTACTGGTATCTGTATCAAACACTTCGGGATTAGCCGGCATTGCACACTGGATGAATACTTACTATCATTTAGAGGGAGAACGTGCAGTAGATAAGAATTCAGAGTTAGTTCATCTTGTAAAAGAGAAGGTGGATCAACAGTATGATGATGGCAGAGTGACCGTTATGACGGATGCAGAATTGACAGAAATGATAAATGACTGTTGTCAAAAGCTGCAGATTGAATTATAACTATAGGAGGGTTTATAATGAGTGAGGATGGTCATTCCCTGAGTGCGCGTGTGTTTCATACCCTTCGGGAAGAAATTTTATCCGGAAAATATCAAAAAGATGAGGAACTCAAAGAAAAGACGATCGGAGAGGAACTCGGAGTCAGCCGGACACCGGTGCGGGAAGCCTTAAGGCAGTTAGAATTAGAAGGTTTAGTCACGATAATTCCAAACCGGGGAGCTTTTGTGGAGGGAATATCCAAAGATGATATCCAGGACATCTATGAGATCCGTTCCCTTTTAGAAGGACTTTGTGCGAAAAAGGCGGTCACCGGGATCACAGATAAAGAATTAGAAGAATTAGAAGAGAATCTTTATCTTACGGAGTTTCATATCCAAAAAGAACATTTTGAACAGATATTAGAATTAGACAATCGTTTTCATGAGATTTTGTATGAGGCGTCCAAGAGTAAGATGTTAAAACATGTGCTCAGCGATTTCCACCACTATGTGGAACGGGTACGGAAGGTTTCCCTTTCCGGGACAAAACGTGCAAAGGAGTCGAACGAGGAACATAAAAGGATTGTCGAGGCTTTGAAGGCTCATGATGCGGAAAAAGCCCAGCAGCTTGCAAACCAGCATATTATGAACACCATCCACAGCTATGACCGCTACGGATGGGATAAGCTATTAAATATGAACAGTATGGAGGAAGAAATTCATGGAAAAAATTAAGATGGCAACACCGTTAGTTGAGATGGACGGAGATGAAATGACAAGAATCCTGTGGCAGATGATCAAGGATGAACTGTTAAATCCATTCATCGAACTCAATACCGAATATTATGACCTTGGTTTAGAGCATCGTAATGCAACCGACGATCAGGTAACGGTAGATTCCGCAGAAGCGACAAAAAAATATGGAGTTGCCGTAAAATGTGCGACGATCACACCAAACGCAGCCCGTATGGATGAATATGACTTAAAAGAGATGTGGAAAAGTCCAAACGGAACGATTCGTGCGATCTTAGACGGAACCGTATTCCGTACCCCAATCGTAGTAAAGGGAATCGAGCCTACTGTAAAGACATGGAAGAAGCCAATCACGATCGCAAGACATGCTTATGGTGATGTATACAAAGGTGTGGAGATGAAGATCCCGGCAGCAGGAAAATGCGAACTTGTATACACAGCAGAGGATGGTACCGAGATGAGAGAAACCATCCATAACTTTACCGGCGCGGGAATCGTACAGGGACAGCACAACGTAAATGCTTCTATTGAGAGCTTTGCAAGAAGCTGTTTTAACTATGCACTGGATCAGAAACAGGATTTATGGTTTGCAACCAAAGATACCATTTCTAAAAAATATGACCATACATTTAAAGATATTTTCCAGGAAATCTTTGATGCAGAATACAAAGAAAAATTCGATGCTGCAGGAATTGAATATTTTTACACATTGATCGACGATGCCGTGGCAAGAGTCATGAAATCAGAGGGTGGCTATATCTGGGCATGCAAGAACTATGACGGAGATGTTATGAGTGACATGGTATCTTCAGCATTCGGTTCTCTTGCAATGATGACCTCTGTATTGGTATCTCCGGACGGATATTACGAGTATGAGGCAGCACACGGTACCGTACAGCGTCATTATTACAAACACTTAAAGGGCGAAGAGACATCCACGAACTCCGTAGCTACGATCTTTGCATGGACGGGAGCACTCAGAAAACGTGGAGAACTCGACAACAATCAGGCATTATCAGATTTTGCGGATAAATTAGAAAAAGCATGTATCGCAACGATCGAGTCAGGAAAAATGACAAAAGATTTAGCATTGATCACATCTTTAGAAAATGTAACCGTATTAAACAGCGAGAACTTTATCAAAGAGATCCGCAAGACATTAGAAGAGATGTTATAAGCGCAGAGAACATAGAAATGATACTTCGAAAAGAGGTGCCCACAGAGGCACCCTTTTTCGGGTAATGAGGTGAAATATGATACTATCCGTTCAGAATGTCAGCAAATCATTTGGAACAGACGAAATTCTAAAAAATGTGTCTTTTCATATTGAAGATCATGAAAAGGCAGCCGTGGTCGGCATCAATGGTGCCGGAAAGTCCACGCTTTTAAAAATTATAGTAGGGGAACTGACTCCTGACACCGGAGAGGTTATCACTGCAAAAGGTAAATCCTTAGGCTATTTAGCACAGCATCAGGATTTAGAGGGTGACAGGACCATTGAAGAAGAATTGCTTTCCGTAAAGAGTGATGTGATCGCAATGGAGCAAAAGATCCGTGCGATGGAAAAACAGATGCATCATGTAGAGGGAGCAGAATTAGAAAAACTTTTAGAGGACTATAACCGTATGCATCATCAGTTTGAATTAGAGGGTGGTTACAGTTACCGGAGTGAGGTTTACGGTGTCTTAAACGGACTCGGTTTTTCACAGGAAGATTATCAGAAAAAAATCAGCCAGCTTTCGGGAGGACAAAAGACCAGAGTGGCACTTGGAAGGCTGCTTGTGACAAAGCCGGACATCATTCTGTTAGATGAGCCGACGAACCATCTGGATATGAACTCCATTACATGGTTAGAAACCTTTTTGATGAACTACAAGGGTGCGGTAGTCATCGTGTCCCATGACCGTTATTTTTTAGACCGTGTCGTGACAAAAGTCATTGAAGTGTCATTACATCAGGCACAGGTATATGAGGGAAATTATTCCGAATATGCCGTAAAAAAAGAAAAAGTCCGCGAGGCACAGCTAAAAGCCTATTACAATCAGCAGCGGGAGATCAAACATCAGGAAGAAGTCATTACCAAGCTGAAATCCTTTAACCGTGAAAAATCCATAAAGCGGGCAGAGAGCCGTGAAAAGCTGTTAGATAAGATCGATCGTTTAGAAAAACCGGTGGAAGAACATACCGATATCAAGATCACATTAGAGCCGAATATATTAAGCGGTAACGATGTCTTAAGTGTCGAGGGATTAGCAAAAGCTTTTGGCAGCCAGAAACTGTTTGAAAATCTGGATTTTGAGATCAAGCGTGGAGAGCATGTTGCCCTGATCGGAAACAACGGAACCGGTAAAACAACGATCTTAAAGATCTTAAACGGAATGGTCAAAGAGGATGCGGGAGTCATCCGGCTTGGAAGCAATGTCTATATCGGATACTATGATCAGGAGCATCAGGTACTCCATATGGAAAAAACACTGTTTGAAGAGATCAGCGATGCATATCCGGAACTGAACAATACACAGGTGCGAAATACTTTAGCGGCATTTTTGTTTACCAATGATGATGTCTTTAAAAGGATCGGTGATCTGAGTGGTGGAGAGCGTGGACGTGTGTCTTTGGCAAAGCTGATGCTTGGCAAGGCGAATTTTTTAATTCTCGATGAGCCGACGAATCATTTGGATATTTTTTCAAAAGAAATATTGGAATCGGCATTGAACCACTATACGGGAACCGTCTTTTTCGTCTCCCATGACCGTTATTTTATCAATAAGACGGCACACCGGATACTGGATCTGTCTAACGGAGTGCTGACAAATTATCTGGGAAATTATGACTATTATATAGAAAAACGTACAGAGCAGGAAACGGTAACGCCGGCAGATACAGAAACCGTTTCAAAAGAAAAAGCAGAGACAGAAAATAAACAGGACTGGCAGAAACAAAAGCAGGAGCAGGCACGCCGCAGAAAAATTGCCAATGAACTGCAAAAAGTAGAAGCCGAGATTGAAATGTGCGAGCAGAAAATCGCCGAGATCGATGAGCAGTGTCAGGACCCTGCGATTGCAGTAAATTCCGCAAAACTAAATGAACTTGGAAGCGAACGAGCCGTTTTTTCTGAAAAACTCGAAGCTCTGTATGAGCAGTGGGAAGTGCTGTCAGAAGATAGTTAAATTTTTGACACATTGACAGTAAAACTACAAATGCTTATAATATATGTAGTTGGCTTAGGAGGAATTAAAGTGGAAAAAGAGATTTCACAGGCAGTAATTCGCAGAATGCCCAGATATTATAGATATTTAGGGGAACTTTTAGACGAAGGCGTAGAGCGTATTTCGTCGAATGAACTTAGCAGCAGAATGAATGTCACTGCGTCACAGATACGCCAGGATCTGAATAACTTTGGCGGATTCGGACAGCAGGGATATGGATATAATGTAAAATTTTTGCACGATGAGATCGGTAAGATCTTAGGCTTAAATCAAAGACACAATATTATTGTAGTCGGAGCCGGTAATCTGGGGCAGGCACTTGCGAATTATGTAAAATTTGAGAAACTGGGCTTTGTGATCATTGCCCTGTTTGATGTAAATCCTGCACTGAAAGGAAAGACAGTGCGTGGAATAGAAATTCATATGATTGATGAAATGGAAGACTTCTTAAAGACACACGATGTGGATATTGCGGCATTGACCATGCCAAAACAAAAGGCAGACGCAGTTGCAAAGAAACTGGTGGATTCCGGCGTACATGCGATCTGGAATTTTGCACATGTGGATTTAGAACTGACAGATAAGGACGTGGTAGTAGAGAACGTTCATCTGTCCGACAGTCTGATGCAGTTGTCCTATAACATTGTAAAAAATCAGTCAGCAAAAGAAAAATAGAGTAGGGACGGGGATTTCACATGAAAGAGAAAGAATATTTCAAAGGAGCCTTGATCAATAAGAAAGTACCGATTCTGGTCTTAGACCAGAAGTGGCACCGGCTGTTTGCGATTCATGGAAAATCAGACGAGATTCAGAGTACGGAAGAAGAATTGAATCATCTCATAGCCAGACAAGGGCAGGCAAATCAGGATATCAAAGACTTAAAAAAAGTCAAAGCCAGTCTGATGGAGAGCATTGTTGCACATATGGATGAGAGTGATGAGCAGAGTAACCGACCGTCAAATGATAAGATCATGGATGAGAACACCCGCCTGATCAACGAAGTAAATGAAAAGATAGAAGCATGTGAGGATGAACTGTTAGAACTGCCAAAACAGATCAAAGAGACAAATGAAAGGCTCATGTTAGCAAGCATGGAGTTCTGTTATGAGAAACTTCGTACAAATGATGAAGAAATCAAAGAAATCGATGCCTGGATCAAACAGGTGCGGATCGATCTGAAAAAGAATATCATCAAAAAGCAGAACCGTGAGATCAACAGCAAGGAAATCTATTCCTATATGCATGATATCTTTGGAGCAGAGATCATAGATGTCTTTGACCTGAAAGAGGCAGAAGAACAGGAACAGAAAAAAGAAGAAGAATAAAAAAGCGGGCGCTTTACCGGTTCGGTAGAGCGTTGTTTTTGCATTAGGAATCCTACAAAAAGGGAGAAGTGATAAAATGCAGTATTTGCTGAGTGCAAGAGAGATGAAGCAAATCGATAAGAATACCATAGAAGTCTTTGGAGTGCCATCCCTTGTTCTGATGGAACGGGTGGCACTGTGTGTTGTGGAAGTGATAAAAAAGGAAACAGCAGATGCGAAGAGAACACTTGTAGTCTGTGGTACCGGAAACAATGGCGGAGACGGTATGGCAGTGGCACGGATGCTTTATTTAGAAGGCAATGAGGTAGAGGTATGGCTGATCGGAAATCCCGAAAAGTGTTCCGAAGAGACGAAAAAGCAGTATGATATCTTAAAAGCATATGGCATTCCAGTCGTGGAACAAAAAGAGGGATTTTGTGAGCAGTTTTGCGTGCAGGAGCCGGATTCAGAACAGGCACAAATACAGACACAAATGCAGACACAGATACAGGCACAGACTGCGTATACCCTGATCATAGATGCTCTGTTTGGGATTGGGCTTTCAAGGAATGTTGAGGGAATCCACCGGGAAGCAATCGAAGAAATGAACCGGTTAGAAGGAACAAAAATAGCGATTGACATCCCATCCGGAATCCATGCGGACAGTGGGGCAGTCATGGGAAACTGCTTTTATGCGGACCACACCGTGACCTTTGCATACAATAAAACAGGATTGTGGCTGTATCCGGGAGCAGACGCGGCGGGGCAGATCCATATTGCAGATATCGGGATCACAAAAGAGAGCTTTTTAGAAAAAGAGCCACAGATGCTGATGCCACAGGCAGAGGATTTAACAAGACTTCCAAAAAGAAAAGCAGATTCGAACAAAGGAACTTACGGAAAAGTGCTTGTCATAGCCGGAAGTGAAGAAATATCAGGAGCGGCATATTTTTCAGCAAAGGCGGCATATCTAAGCGGCTGCGGACTGGTCAAAGTCTTTACACATGAAAAGAACAGGACGATGCTGACTACAAGGCTGCCGGAGGCAATCCCGGTTACCTATGACGGAAAAAAGAATCTGAAAGAATCCCTGATCGCCGCAGTACAATGGGCAGACGTATTGGTACTTGGACCGGGACTGGGGCGCTCGTACACGGCAAGACAGATTGTAAAACTCACGATACAGACAGCGGCAGTTCCGATCATTGTGGATGCAGATGCACTGAATCTGTTATCCGAAGAATTAGAAATATTAAAAGGTCCGCATACGGATCTAATCGTAACACCGCATTTAGGCGAGATGTCACGACTGGTAGATATGCCGATAGAGTATATTAAGAAAAATATCTTAATGACGGCACAGGATTTTTCAAGAGAATACAATGTGATCTGCGTTCTGAAAGATGCAAGGACGATCACAAGTATTCCTTATGGAAAAACATATGTAAATACTTCCGGAAATCATGGCATGGCAACCGCGGGAAGCGGAGATGTTTTAACAGGGATTATAGCAGGCTTCCTTGCAGGCGGGCTGACACCGGAAGAAGCCGCGGTGTTCGGAGTCTATGTGCATGGACTTTCGGGCGATGCAATGGTAGAAAAAACAGGTTACTACAGCCTGATGGCAGAAGATATATTAGATGGAATCAAAGAGTTATTAAAATGAAAACAGAGCAGGATTATCAGCGTGTTTATGCAGGAATTAATCTGGATGCAGTCATGCACAATTTAGAAAAGATGCATACATTAATAAAAGACGATACGAAGATCATCGCAGTCATCAAAACAGACGGATATGGTCACGGTGCCGTTCCGATTGCGAAAAAAATCGAAAGTCTCCCATATCTTTGGGGATTTGCAGTGGCAACACAGCAGGAGGGAACGGTTTTAAGAAGACATGGAATAAAAAAGCCGGTCCTGATCTTAGGCCACAGCTTTGAAGAAGAATTTGAAAGAATTGTAGAGGACGACTTAGAGCCGGCAATTTTTACTTATGAATCGGCAAAGGTGTTGTCAGAGACTGCAAAACGTCTTAAAAAGACTGCAAAGATACACATTAAGATCGATACGGGAATGAGCCGTATCGGTTATCAGGTCAGCGAGGCAAGTGCGGATGAGATCGCAAAGACGGCAGAACTGAAAAACTTGAAGATCGAAGGCGTATTTACACATTTTGCAAAAGCAGATGAAGCAGATAAGACCCATGTACATGGTCAGATCGCTGCTTATCAGAAAATGCTTACAATGTTAGAAGAGCGTGGCGTTGAAATCCCGTTAAGACACTGTTCCAACAGTGCAGGGATCATTGATCTGCCGGAAGTGAATATGGATGCCGTGCGGGCAGGAATTATTTTATACGGACTGTTACCGTCGGATGAGGTACAAAAAGAACGCATTGATTTAGAGCCGGTGATGACTTTAAAATCAAAAGTCATTCATATCAAGACGTTAGAAAAAGGAAGAACGATCAGTTATGGAGGCACTTATGAGGTAACACATACGGAAAGGATCGCAACGATCCCGGTCGGTTACGGGGATGGTTATCCGAGAAGCCTGTCAAATAAGGGCTGGGTGCTGATACACGGACAAAAAGCACCAATCTGCGGAAGGATCTGCATGGATCAGTTTATGGTAGATGTGACCGATATTCCAAAAGTCAGAGTAGGCGATGAGGTGACACTGATCGGAACAGACGGCAGTGAGACGTTGAGTATGAATGAACTCGGAGAACTTTCAGAGCGGTTTAATTATGAGTTTGCCTGTGACCTTGGCAAGCGTATTCCGAGAGTTTTTTACGCAGACGGAAAAATTGTCGATACCAAAGATTATTTTGACGAATAAGATACTCCGTATAAAAATTCGTATACACTCGAAAAATTTGGGAAATACTTACTGTAAATCTAAATTTTGGAGTGAAAGATATGGTAATTCATAGAGGAGATATTTATTATGCAGATTTAAGACCGGTGGTAGGATCAGAACAGGGTGGAGTACGTCCGGTGCTGATCATACAGAATGACATTGGGAATAAACATTCACCGACGGTCATCTGTGCCGCGATCACGAGTCAGATGAACAAGGCAAAACTTCCGACGCATGTGGAGCTGGATTCAAGCCGGTATGCACTGGTCAAAGATTCTGTAGTGCTGTTAGAGCAGCTTCGTACCATTGATAAAAAAAGACTCAGAGACAAGGTCTGTCATCTGGATCGGGAAATACTGCGAAAAGTAGAACGTGCATTGCTTATCAGTCTGGATCTGAATACATAATCTTGACTAATATGCATAGAAATGATACGATTTTCTCAAAAAGAATGATTCATTACCAAGGAAAAGAAGGAGAATGATATGGACGAGGGTGGGAGTAGGAATCCGTTTTTAAGACTATTTTCAAAGAAAAAAACAGATGATGAACAGATGGAACAAGAGATCATCTCTATGGTAGATGAGGCACACGAACAGGGTGCCCTGCGGGAGAGTGAATCCATGATGATACACAATGTCTTAGCGTTAGATGAAAAAGAAGCAAAGGACATTATGACACATCGGAAGAATATCGTTGCCATTGATGGGAATACACCATTTAGTAAGGCAATGGATTTTATCATAGAAGAGACACATTCGAGGTTTCCGGTTTATGAAGAAGACATTGATAATATTATCGGTGCAATACATATCAGGGAAGTATTGATGTATGCAAAGGATTCATCGGTTCAGAACATGCCGATCAAGGACATCCCAAATCTGATCTTTGAAGTGGATTTTATTCCGGAGACAAAAAATCTTGATGCATTATTCAAAGAGATGCAGATGAAAAAGAGTCATATCGTGATCGTTGTGGATGAGTATGGACAGACTGCGGGTATCGTAGCCTTAGAAGATATTTTAGAGGAGATCGTCGGAAATATCTTAGATGAGCATGACGAGGAAGAACATACCATAGAGCAGCTTACGGAGGATACCTGGATGATGCAGGGAATGACACCGTTAGAAGAAGTAAGCGAGATTTTAGGGATTCCGTTTGATTTAGAAGATTATGAGACGTTGAACGGATATCTGATCTCACTGGTTGGAAAAATACCGTCTAAGAACGAAGAATTTTCTGTGGAAGGCAACGGCTGTCAATTCGATGTCCTCTCCGTAGAAAATAAAATGATAGGGAAAGTGCGTGTGAAAAAGCTGTCCGATCAGGTGGCGGAAGATGCACAGACTTGTCAGAACGAGGAAAAAATGGTAGAATAATTCAAGAAAAACGAACAGAAAAGAGGAACTATATATGTCAGGACATTCCAAGTTTGCCAATATCAAACACAAGAAAGAAAAAAATGATGCGGCAAAAGGAAAAATATTTACAATTATCGGACGTGAGATCGCAGTTGCAGTAAAAGAAGGCGGTGCAGATCCTGCAAACAACAGCAGATTAAGAGATGTGATCGCAAAAGCAAAAGCAAACAACATGCCGAACGATACGATCACAAGAGGAATCAAGAAAGCATCCGGAGATGCAGCTTCCGTCAATTACGAATATGTAGTATATGAAGGATATGGACCAAGCGGAACAGCAATCATCGTAAAGGCACTGACCGACAACAAGAACCGTACAGCGGCAAATGTCAGAAATGCATTTACAAAAGGAAAAGGAAATATCGGTACACAGGGTTGTGTATCTTATATGTTTGATACCAAAGGACAGATCATTGTTGCAAAAGAAGATACAGAGATCGAAGCGGATGATCTGATGATGATGGCATTAGATGCCGGAGCAGAGGATTTTTCGGAAGAAGAAGACAGCTTTGAGATCATTACAGACCCGGACGATTTTTCTAAGGTCAGAGAGGCACTAGAAGCAGAGCAGATTCCAATGGCATCTGCCGAGGTGACCATGATTCCACAGACTTATGTACAGCTTACCGATGAGCAGGACTTATACAATATCAATAAGACACTTGATTTATTAGATGAAGATGAGGATGTTCAGGAAGTGTATCATAACTGGGATGAATAATCACAAACACCCCGGCAGTGCCTGCCGGGGTGTTTGCTACAGGAGGAATTGTTCATGGATGGGGGATTAGAACAACCACAGATAGATGAGATCGAATATCTGAAACTGACGGATGAGTTAAAGCGTGAGATGCCGGATTTACTGACAGATATCAAGAATCCGTTGGATGGTTTTAAAAAAGATGAATATGAGCAGGCATTTCTTGCATATATTAAGGAACATGACGATATTTTACGGGAGATAGAAGATGTCTATGTCTGTAGTACAAATGCAAAAGAAGGGATGCAGACACTGGCACAGGAGTTCGTAGAATATGTAAAAACAAGCCTTGAGACAGAGACGAAGAAAAGAAAACGCTCACAGAAGCTGATGGACTACAATATGATCTTAGTCGTCTATCTGTTTCCGGCACTTTTAAAACAGAACCAAAGATCAGGAGAAGCCTTTGCAAAGGCATTATTGCAGGAGTGGAAGCAGGCGTTTCCAAAGACAAATCTGCATTTAGCTTCTTATGAAGAGATCGCAGAAGGATTCCGGCAACGGTTTTGCTATA
>ERZ857757.1848-NODE-1848-length-15347-cov-10.733782_pt1 | contig 15347 bp, 12 predicted proteins | sample MGYA00519764_ERZ857757 | MGnify/ENA primary metagenome ERZ857757 (study PRJEB31778, sample SAMEA3449359) | human gut metagenome | biome: human gut; feature: human-associated habitat; material: faeces | place: United Kingdom | collected 2010/2012 ... | reverse complement strand
GCGCTTCCGGAAACGGGTTTGCTGCGGGCGACGGAGAACTGCTATGTATCGCACGGCGACGACGATCCCTATATCATGTTCGTGACCTCTCTTGTGACCGGCGAAAAGCTCGTTGCAAACCGGCCCGCAAGCGGGTTTGACGTATTTGTAGTTTCCTACTGATTCCTTCCTCTTCCCCCCATGGGGCCGGCGCTGTCCACGCCGGCCCTTTTTCTGTAAAAAAAACGGCCGCCCTCTGAGACCGGGCGGCCGCTGTGTCAGCTCAGTTTCTGGAGGATTCTCCGGCAGGTTTTTCCAATGCTCTTTACATAGTCCCCGCTCAGGTCCATCCCGTTGTAGGCATAGTGCTCCGGAACTTTTTGGCAGATCCACTGCACCTGCTCCGGAGTAAGGTCGCCGCGCACATCGAAGTTGAACCCGATGTCGTCGAGAAGCTCCAGCTCTTTTTCTGAAAAATGTACTGTCATATCGGCACTCCTTTCTGTTATCTGTATTGTTTGCAGGCGCGCCGCAAATATGAGCGCTCGGCTACGAAATCAGGGCAAAATGTGCATTTTCCTGCAATAGATTGCCAAAATCCCGCAATGTGCGAGAATGGGTGGACGGCGGACAGGTTTTCATGTATAATAATAAAATAAAGTAAAAATAGGAGGAACGGCATTTGGGCGGATTGTTTGGAGTTGCAGGGAAGAAAAACTGCGCGTACGACCTGTTTTTCGGGGTGGATTATCATTCGCATCTCGGCACTGTCAAAGGCGGTATGGCCGTGCTGGGGGACATTGGTTTTACCCGGGTAATACACAATATACAGAATTCGCCGTTTCGGACCAAGTTTGAAAACGACGTCGCGGAGATGACGGGGAACAGCGGCGTCGGCTGTATCAGCGATACCGATTCGCAGCCGCTTGTCGTAAAATCCCATCTGGGAGACTATGCGATTACCTGTGTCGGAAAAATCAACAATATAGACGAGATCCTCGCCCTGGCTTTCCAAAAGGGCGGCCGGCACTTCCTGGAGGGCAGCCGCGGCCAGGTCAACTCTACTGAGCTTGTCGCAACCATCATCGACGGCTGCGGCTCGTTTGTGGAGGGAATCCGCCGCGTATTTGAGCTGATCGACGGGTCTATGTCCATGCTCATCCTCACCAAGGACGGCGTGATCGCGGCGCTTGCCGCGGTGGGGCTGGCGACGATCGTATGGTTCACCGTTACGGCGCTGACGCATCCGCGCGAGCGGGTGCGCAGCGAGACGGCGGTGATCGTGCCCGCGCGAGGCGCGGCGGAGACGCTGGAGCACACGGTGCGGACGCTCGAGAGCGAGCGCTACGCCTCGGGCGGCTTTTCGCGCATCATCATCGCGGACTGCGGCATGGACGAGGACGCGCAGCGCGTGGCGCAGCTGTTGTGCCGCGAGAGCTTCGATGTGACGGTCTGCCCACAGGGCGATCTTGCGCGGCAATTCGACTGAATGAAAGAGAATGGAGAGAGGGACATGGGAGAGCGCACGACGGTCATCGGTACGATCCTGGCGGTCGTTTTCCAGAATGAGGAGAACGGCTATACGGTCGCGCGCATCGTCACGGACGACGGCGAGCCGGTGACGGTGGTGGGCTGCATCCCCTGCGCCGCGCCCGGCGAGGAGCTGATCCTGACCGGACGCTACACGACGCATCCGCAGCACGGCGAGCAGTTTGCCGCCGACGAGGTGGAGCGGCATATGCCGACGGGCGAGACGGAGATCCTGAACTATCTCGCCTCCGGCGTGGTGCGCGGCATCGGGCCGGCGACGGCGCAGAAGCTGGTGGATCGCTTCGGCGCGGACACGCTCGACGTGCTCGACGGCGAGCCGGAGAAGCTCAAGACCATCAAGGGCATCACCGACAAGCGCGCGCGGGAGATCGCGGAGAGCTGGCGCGAGCTTGCGGGTCTGCGTCGCGTGCTGGACTTCCTGACGAAGTACGACCTGCCGGTGGGGCTTGCGATGCAGCTTTTCCGGCGCTACGGCGCGGATGCGATGGACGCGCTGCGGCGCAATCCGTATCTCCTCAGCGGCGAGGCGTTCGGCGTGGATTTTTCCGTGTCGGACGAGATCGCGCTGTCGATGGGCTTCTCGGGCGATTCCTCCTGCCGCACGGAGGCGGGGGTGCTCTTTGAGCTGAGCCACAACGAGCAGAGCGGCGGACACGTGTTTCTGCCGCGGGAAAAGCTCGTGGCGGCGACGGCGCAGCTGCTCGACGGGGATACGGATACGGTGGAAAAGGCGCTCGACGATCTGCTCGAACGCGGAAGCGTCGTGCAGGAGCAGGTGGCGAACGTAGAGGGATGCTATCTGCGGCGCTGTCACGAGGCGGAGACCTATGTGTGTACGCGCGTGCGCGCCATGCTTGCCGACAAGCCGGACAAGCTGCGTGGCGCGAAGAAGATCATCGACGAGATCGAGCGCGGGCAGGGCATCGAGTATGCGCCATTGCAGCGGCAGGCCGTGGAGCTGGCCGCGCAGGAGGAGCTTTTGATCCTGACCGGCGGGCCGGGCACGGGCAAGACGACGAGCGTGCGCGGCATCGTGGCGCTCTTTGAGCGCATGGGGCTGGACGTGCTGCTCTGCGCGCCGACGGGGCGCGCCGCCAAGCGCATGGGCGAGCTGTGCGGCAAGGAGGCGCAGACCATCCACCGCCTGCTTGGCATGAGCTGGAACGAGCAGACGGGCGATGTGACCTTTACAAAAAACGAAAAGGAGCCTTTGGAGGCGGACGCGGTGATCGTGGACGAGACCTCGATGGTCGATCTGGCGCTGATGCGCGCGCTGCTCGCGGCGCTGCGGCCCGGCTGCCGGCTGGTGCTGGTGGGTGACCCCGACCAGCTGCCGAGCGTCGGCGCGGGGAACGTGTTCGGCGATCTCATCCGCTCGGAGCGCGTCGCAACCGTGGCGCTCAAGGATATTTTCCGTCAGGCGGAGCAAAGCGCCATCGTGCGCAGCGCGCATCTGGTGAATGAGGGGCGGCTGCCGGAGCTGCAGAATACCGCCGCGAGCGATTTCTTCTTCCTCCCCCGCCGCGACAGCGTGCGTCTGGTGGACACGGTGGTGGAGCTGTGCAGAACGAGGCTGCCCGAAAAGATGCACATTCCCGCCGAGAGTATTCAGGTGCTCACGGCGACGCGCAAGGGCGACACCGGCACGGCGGCGCTCAACCGCGCCCTGCAGGCGGCGCTGAATCCCGCGGGCGCGGGACGGCGCGAAAAGCGCTTCGGCGACCTCGTGTTCCGCGAGGGCGACCGCGTGATGCAGACGCGCAACGACTATGATGTTTTATGGGAGCGCGAGGACGGCACGGCGGGCGCGGGCATCTTCAACGGCGACGTGGGAAAGATTTTGCAGATCGACCCGAGCGGCGAGCTGATCTCCATCGCCTTTGACGACCGCGTGGCGACCTACACGGCGGATATGCTCGCGGAGCTGGACATGGCCTACGCTATGACCGTACATAAGGCGCAGGGCAGCGAGTACCGCGCGGTGATCTTCGTCAGCGCGCCGGCGGCGCCGGGGCTGATGGTGCGCGGGGTGCTCTACACCGCCATCACGCGGGCGCGGGAGCTGCTGATCCTCGTCGGGGACGACGTGAGCCTTGGGAAAATGGCGGCGAACGACCGCCGCACGCGTCGCTACAGCGGTCTGCGCTGGCGGCTCGGGAACGGAGGGACGGCATGAGTCTGAAGGAAAAGCTGCTCGACCTGTTTTTCCCGCCGCGGTGCGCGTTCTGCCGCCGGACGGGTGTGCATGGCGTGTGCGCGGACTGCGAGAGGACGCTCCCCTACGCGAAGGTGCAGCTGTGCGAGGGCGCGGGCTTCGGGAGGTGCGCCTCTCCCCTGCTCTATGAGGATGCGGTGCGCGAGAGCCTGCTGCGCTTCAAGTTCCACGGCGCGCAGAGCGCCGCCGAGGGCTACGGCGAGCTGCTCGCCCGCTGCGCGGCAGAGGAGCTGGGCGGCCAGTTCGACACGGTGACGTGGGTGCCGGTGAGTAAAAAGCGCGAACACGAGCGCGGCTACGATCAGGCGTACCTGCTGGCGAAGGAAACGGCAAGGCATTGGGGTATCGAGCCGGTGCGGCTGCTGCGGAAAACGAGAAACAACGCCGCGCAGTCCGGGCTGTCCTCCGCCGCCGAGCGGCGGGGCAATGTGCTGGGCGTGTACGAGGCGGAAAACACGGACAGGATCCGCGGCGCGAAAATTCTGCTCATCGACGATATTCTGACCACCGGAGCGACGCTGGGCGAATGTGTGCACGTGCTCAGGGAGGCCGGCGCGGCGGATGTGGTGTGCGCGACGCTCGCCCGCGCCGTGACGGAAAAGGAAAAGGACGGCGCAAGGCGCGGGACACCGGTGTGATTTGGCACACGCCCTGCGGCACATAGATGCGGCAAAATCACACACAATGCTATTGCAAAACCGTTTTTCAGCCGCTATAATAGAAAAGCAAGCGAGATAAAATGCGGATATTTCCGCCGGAATACAAAGGAAAATGAGAGAGGTAGCATTATGTGTTCACTGGCAAAGGACATCGGTATCGACCTCGGTACCGCGTCGGTTCTGATCTATGTAAAGGACAAGGGCATCGTGCTCAACGAGCCGAGCGTGGTGGCCATTGATAAGGATACGGGCAAGCTGCTGAAGGTCGGCGCGGACGCGCAGGCCATGCTGGGCCGCACGCCCGGCAACATCGTTGCGATCCGTCCCCTGCGCGAGGGCGTTATCTCCGACTACGAGGTGACCGAGCGGATGCTCAAGGAGTTCATCCGCAAGGTCATGGGCTTCCAGTTCTTCAAGCCGCGCATCATCATCTGCGTGCCCTCCGGCATCACCGAGGTCGAGGAGCGCGCGGTCATCGACGCGGGCATTCAGGCGGGCGCGCGCCGCGTGTACCTCATTGAGGAGCCGGTCGCGGCGGCCATCGGCGCGGGCATCGACATCACCCAGCCCGACGGTCACTTCATCATCGACATCGGCGGCGGCACGAGCGATATTGCGGTCATCTCCCTCTCCGGCGTGGTCGAAAGCGCGTCCATCAAGGTCGCGGGCGACCAGTTCAACGAGGCGGTCGTGAAGTATATGCGCCGCAAGCACAACCTGCTCATCGGCGAGCGCACGGCGGAGGAAATGAAGATGAGCATCGGCTGCGTCTTCCCGCCCGAGGAGGAAATGACGATGGAGATCAAGGGCCGCTGCCTGCTCACGGGTCTGCCCAAGCTCATCACCGTGACCTCCACCGAGATGATGGACGCCTTTGAGGAGCCGGTCGAGCGCATCATGGAGGCGGTGCATCAGGTCCTCGAACGCACGCCGCCCGAGCTGGTGGCTGACATTTCCAGCAACGGTATCGTGATGACCGGCGGCGGCAGCCTGATCCGCGGCTTTGATAAGCTGGTCACGGCGCGCACGGGCATCCACACGGTCGTGGCGGAGAATGCCATCCAGTGCGTTGCCGAGGGCACGGGCAAGAGTCTCGAAAGCGTCGGCGAGATGAAGGACGGCACGATGAACCTGAGCCGCCGCAAGCAGATCAACTGAACAGAGAGCAAAAGGGGCTTCGACCGGCTGGTCGAAGCCCCTTTCCCTTTTACGGAGGAAGAGCGCGGCCATTTGGCTGCACCCTTCTGCCTTATTTCTTTTCGATGACCTTGAGGACCTTTTCGTAGCACTCCTCGGCGAGCGGGATGGCGTGGGCCAGCATGGCCTCGCCCTTGTGGCAGCACTCGTCCGCGTACTCCTTGTCCTTGAGGGATGAGAGGTTGATGAGGACGTTGAGCCACGCGCTCTGCATGGCAGTCTTGAGCGTCAGCGCCGCAATGCCGAGGTCGCTCACGACATTCGGATTGGTCGTGCCGACGAGCGTTGCGAGCAGGTCGATGGATTCCAGACAGACCTCCATCATCGTCAGGGGGACCTCCGTGCAGTTGCGGAAGCTCGCCTGCACCGCGCCGCGGCGAATGGCCTTCTGGGCGTCATTCTCCTTGGGCAGGGCGAGGGATTCGATGAGCACGTCGAACACCTCGCTGTCGCGGTTCATCACGTCCACGAAGCGCTCCTTGAGCTCGTTGCCCTTGGCGATGGCGTCGAGAATGTGCTCGCGGTCGTCCTCAAAGCCCTTTTTGGAGAGCGTGAGGCCGTTGACCATCATGGTCAGCGCGACGCCGATGCCGCCCGCCAGACCCGCGACCGCGCCGCCGCCGGGGGCGGGCGCGTCGGAGCCGACCGCGTTGATGAGCTCTGTGACCTTCATATCCGCAATTTTCATGGAAAGTCCCTCCTTAGGGGTGTGTAAATTTTAGAACAGGCCCGTGATGCGGCCGTTTTCGTCCACGTCGATCTTCTCGGCGGACGGGACCTTGGGCAGACCCGGCATGGTCATAATGTCGCCGGTCTTGGCGACGAGGAAGCCCGCGCCGGCGTTGACCTTGAGGTCGCGCACGGTGATCTTGAAGCCGCGGGGCGCGCCGAGCTTGCCCGCGTCGTCGGAGAAGGAGAACTGGGTCTTGGCCATGCAGATGGGCAGGTTATCAAAGCCGAGGTCGGTGAGCTGCTTGAGCTGCTTCTTCGCGGGGGCGGAGATGATGACGCCGTCAGCGTGATAGACCTTGGTGGCGATGGCGTTGAGCTTGGCCTCGATGCTGTCGTTCACGTCGTAGACGTACTGGAAGTGGTCGGGCTCCTCGCAGAGGCGGACGACCTCCTCGGCGAGCGCCTTGCCGCCCTCGCCGCCCTTGGCCCAAACCTCGCTCAGACGGACGTTGACGCCCAGCTCGCGGCACTTGCTCTCGACGAGCGCAAGCTCGGCGGCGGTGTCGGTCGGGAAGGCGTTGACGGCGACGACGCAGGGCAGGCCGTAGACGTTCTTGACGTTGTCAACGTGCTGGAGGAGGTTCGGCAGACCCTTTTCAAGGGCCTCGAGGTTCTCATTGTTCAGCTCGGCCTTGGGCACGCCGCCGTGGTACTTGAGGGCGCGGACGGTGGCGACGATGACGACGGCGTTGGGGTGGAAGCCGGCGGCGCGGCACTTGATGTCGAGGAACTTCTCGGCGCCGAGGTCGGCGGCGAAGCCTGCCTCGGTGACGGTGTAGTCGCTCAGGCGCATGGCCGTTTCCGTGGCTTGCAGGGAGTTGCAGCCGTGGGCAATGTTGGCGAACGGGCCGCCGTGGATGAAGGCGGGCGTGCCCTCGAGGGTCTGAACAAGGTTGGGCTTGATGGCGTCCTTCAGGAGCGCAGCCATCGCGCCCTCGGCCTTGAGGTCGTGCGCGGTGACGGGCTGATCGTCATAGGTGTAGGCGACGACCATCTTCGCAAGGCGCGCCTTGAGGTCGGCGAGGTCGGAGGACAGGCACAGCACCGCCATGATCTCGCTGGCGACGGTGATCTCAAAGCCGTCCTCGCGCGGCACGCCGCTGGCCTTGCCGCCGAGACCGTCGATGATGTGGCGGAGCTGACGGTCATTCATATCGACCGCGCGCTTCCAGACGATGCGGCGGGGGTCGATGTTCAGGGCGTTGCCCTGCTGGATGTGGTTGTCGAGCATGGCGGCGAGCAGGTTGTTCGCCGCGCCGATGGCGTGGAAGTCGCCGGTGAAGTGGAGGTTGATGTCCTCCATCGGGACGACCTGGGCGTAGCCGCCGCCCGCCGCGCCGCCCTTGACGCCGAACACAGGGCCGAGGGAGGGCTCACGCAGGCAGACCATGGTCTTCTTGCCGATCTTGTTGAGCGCGTCGGCCAGGCCGACGGAGGTGGTGGTCTTGCCCTCGCCCGCGGGCGTGGGGCTGATGGCGGTGACGAGGATCAGCTTCGCCTTGCGGGGCAGCTTGCGGATCTCGGTAAGGTCGAGCTTGGCCTTGTACTTGCCGTAAAGCTCGAGGTGCTGCTCGTCGATGCCGGCGGCAGCGGCGATCTCAGTGATGGGCTTCATTTCGTGCGCCTGGGCGATCTCAATATCGGTCATGTGAAGGTACCTCCTGATACAATATGTTGAAGAGTGCGGTTTTCCCGGCCGGATAACTTGTGAGTATTGTACCAAAATGCAGGAGGAAGGTAAACAACTTTCACGAGCCACTTTTTCGGTATCGGTTAAAAATTTTAAGCGTTCGGTCGGCGAGGGCTTACAGCGTGATGCACACGGGCTCGTCGAGGGTGACGGGGCCGCCGATGGCGGCGGAAACAACCGCGCCGCCGCGGCGCTCGATGCTCGCGCGGACGACGCCCGCGGGCTGGAAATAGTCCTGCTCAAAGAGGCCGTCCGCGAGCCCTGCACTCTCGGCGACGGCGCAGGCGATGGTGCCGCTGCCGCAGCTCCCCTCCCAGATGAGGGTGCCGGTATCCACGACCTTGACGAGCGGCGTCATGCGGTGGCTCGTGCGGTCGAGGAAAATGACGCCGTAGGCGTCCAGCCCCTCGATGGCGGAAAACAGCGGCTCGGCGGCGCGGAAGAAGTCCTCGCTCGGCGCGACGCCCTCGATCACGAGGTGGGCAATGCCGGCGAGGTCGACCAGCGTGCCCGCATGACCCTCGACCTCCGCCGCGCGCACGGCGCGCGGGAGCGGCATTTCGGCGCGGGCGGCGCCCCGCGCAAGATCGACCGCGGCGGTGACGACGTGATCGCAGCCGCTGACGCGGAGCCTTACTTCGGAGAGACCGCCCCGCTGCCGCGCGACGTACATCGCATAGGCGCGGGTGGCGTTGCCGCAGAACTCGCCGCCCATCATCTCCATGCGGCCGTCGGTGTCCGCGTCCGCGGGGCAGGCAAAGCCGACCTGATCGATCTTCATATCGGGCAGCCGGCGCATCAGCTCGGCGGCGAGCGCCGCGCGGCGCTCCCTTTCGATGGGGTCGAGGACAAAAAGCGTGATGTTTCCGGCGGGATCGGCGCACAGGACGTTGAGCTTCATAGAGATGCCTCCTTGCTTTTTTCGTATGCCGCTTAAAAAAAGAAGGTGTAAAGTCTTGGAAAGACTTTACACCTTCTCGGGGAATGTGTCAACTCGGAAAATTACTCAAAGTCGGGGATATACTCCTTGACGATGTCGAGCAGCTCGCCGGAGCGGATCATCTTCTCCACCGCGCGGATGTCGGGCCAGATCTCGCGGTCCACTTCGTAGAACGCGACTTCCTTGCGGACGTGCTGGTAGATGGCTTCGTGCAGCGGGGTGAGGCCCTGACCGTGGGTGTTCAGGCGGCGGCGGATGTCGATGGCCTGGCAGGCGGTCAGCAGCTCGTCGGCGAGGACGTCCTGCGTGTTCTGCAGGATCATCTTGGCCTTACGGGCGGCGGTGGTGCCCATGGAGACGATGTCCTCCTGGTTGGCGGAGGAGGGGATGGAGTCCACGGAGGCGGGATGCGCGTAGACCTTGTTCTCGCTGACCATGGAGGCGGCGGCGTACTGGACGATCATGAAGCCGGAGTTGACGCCCGCCTGCGTGGTGAGGAAAGCGGTCAGGCCGTTGCTGAGCGCGGGGTTGACCATGCGCTCGGTGCGGCGCTCGGACGCGTCGGCGATCTCGCTGGCGGCGATGCCGAGGAAGTCGAACGGGAGAGCCATGGGCTCGCCGTGGAAGTTGCCGCCGGAGATAACGGCCTCGTCGTCGAGGAACATCAGCGGGTTGTCGGTGACGGCGTTGAGCTCGATCTCGACCTTCTCACGGACGTACTCGAGCGCGTCGCGGCAGGCGCCGTGCAGCTGCGGGATGCAGCGCAGGGCATAAGCGTCCTGCACGCGGTCGGACTGGCAGTTGTCCAGGATCTCGGAGCCGGCGAGCAGCTTGCGCATATTCGCGGCGACGAGCATCTGGCCCTTCTGGCCGCGCACCTGATGGATGCGGGGATCGAAGGCGTTGCGAAGGCCGGTCAGACCCTCCATGGACAGGGACGCGATCACGTCGCCGAGCTGGGCGGCGCAGATGGAATCGTACAGGGCCAGCGCGCCGACGGAGGTCATCGCGCAGGTGCCGTTGGTCATGCCGAGGCCTTCCTTGGACACGAGCGTGTCGAGGGTGGCAATGCCGGCCTTGGCCATCGCCTCCGCACCGGTCATCTTCACGCCCTCATACATGGCCTCGCCCTTGCCGAGCATGGGCAGCGTCATGTGAGCGAGAGGCGCGAGGTCGCCGGAGGAGCCGAGGGAGCCCTTCTGGGGAACGACGGGGGTAACGCCCTTGTTGAGCATCTCGAGAAGCATCTCAACGAGGAGGGGGCGCACGCCGCTCACGCCGCCGCACAGGGCGTTGGCGCGCAGGAGCATCATGCCGCGCACGATCTCGTCGGCATAAGGCTCGCCGGCGGCGGTGCAGTGGCTGAGGATCAGGTTGGTGGAGAGCTGGTTGCTCATCTCCTTGGGGACGGCGACCTTCTGGAACTCACCGAAGCCGGTGGTGATGCCGTAGGCCACGCGGCCCTCGGCGGCGATCTTCTCGGCGAGCGCACGGGACTTCTGCATCGCTTCGAGAGCGGAAGGGGCCAGCTCGACCGTGGCGTTGTAGCGCGCGATGGCGACAAAGGATTCAAGCGTCAGGCTGTGGCCGTCGACCACAACGTGCTTGATCGCGGTGGGATTCATGATCATGGTAGTTGCCTCTTTTCTTAATAGTTGCCGAATGGCACGATCTCGATGCTGTGATGTGAGAAGCTTTTTCCGGAGGCTGTGCTTCGATAGACGTCTGCCCATGACGTCCGGCGCACCTGCCGGTGAGTTGACTCAGCCAAAGGTGGTGTGGTTTGGTTGATGGCTTTAGGATAGCACAAATTTTGTGCAAAATCAATAGGAATTGCTGTTAATTTTTCTGTAATATTGTGCGGCATCACTATATTACGGCGCTGTGCTGCTGTGCTATCACAGACTGAACAAAAATCGGCGGAGAAAAGAGAGGGCTGCGGCGCGGGCGGAGCATGGAAAAGGACCGCCGGTGTTCCGGCGGTCCTTTGTGCGTTATTTCTTTTTCCGTTTTTTGGAGGCCTGCTTCGGGGCGGCTTCATAGTCCAACACGCGGATGGCGGGGTTTTTCTCCTTCGCCAGCTTGATGATGGCCTCCGCATCGGAGCGGGTGAAGAACAGCGCCTTTTCCATCGAGCTGTAGCCGATGTGCAGACGGATCAGATCCGGGTGCTTACGGTCCTCGGTGACGATGGAATTGATCTGCTCCCAGGGGAAGAAGTCGTACTGGGTCGTGATCTGCATCTGATAGAAGATCTCAAGTCCGCGGGTGGTGACCACGGCGTCCTTCTTCGTCAGAAGCGTCAGCGTATACAGAAGGGCTAACCCAAAGGAGATGACCGAAAGCGGAAGGTTGCTCCGCTTGGACATCAGGCCGAACAGCAGCAGGAGGACGACCAGTATCCAGCCGCCGACGGTGACCCACTTTTTCCGCGGCTTGGGCGGGCGCGAAACGTAGATCGGGGGCGGGACGGATTCCCAGGGAAGCGTTTGTCTCACGGCGGCAGTTCCTTTCTAAAACGGGGTAAGGCGTGCGTGCGGGACGCACGCCTTATGTAAGAAGTAAATTACGCGTTGATCTTGGGGGCCTTGCCGGCAGCGCGGCGGGCCTCAAGAGCGGCCAGAGCCTTCTCATGAGCCTCGGCGGGAGCGCCGGCGGGCTTGCCGGCCTTGGTCTTGCCGAACAGGTTGGTGTAGGAACCGTCAGCCCAGAAGATGTTGCGGCCGAGCATGGCGGTGACATAGGCATAGATGGGGTTGAGCAGGTTGACGAAGGCATACGGGAAGAACACCAGCGGGCTCATGCCGAGAACGCCGGTCTGGTAAGCGCCGCAGCCGGTCCAGGGGAACATAACGGCCCAGAGGGTACCGGCGTCTTCCAGAGTACGGGAGAGCATGTTGCGGCCGAGGCCGAGCTCATCATACTTGTCAGCATAGATGGGGGCGGGAACGCCAATGCCGAGGAACTGGTCGCACATGGTGGCGTCGCAGAAGATGGAGGTCAGCAGGGTCGCGAGGATGAGGCTGCCGACAGAGTGGATCTTGTGCTTCAGGCCGCCGAACAGACGCTCGACGCAGCCGCAGCGCTCCAGAGCACCGCCGTAGGCGAGCGCGAGGAGGATGAGGTTGATGGTCCACATGGTGCCGTTCATACCGCCGGCCTTGCCGAGGATGGAGTCAGCGACGTCGTTGCCGGTCTCAACGCCGATACCGTAGTGCAGCGTGTTGAAGATGTCGCCCAGGGCGCGGGAGCCGTAGATGTCGGTGGACTGGAAGATCATCATGAAGATGGTCGCGGTGGCAACGGAGATGGCGATACCGACCAGGCCGGGCACGCGCAGGATGCACATCACGATAACGACGATGATGGGGAGGAGCAGGATGGGGCTGATGGTGAAGGCGCCGCGGAACGCTTCCTGGATGCCTTCGGCGACTGTAGCGTCATACGCGCTGGTGTCAACGTTCAGGCCAAGGATCGTGTAGAGAATGAGGGAGAGCAGCAGGGTCGGGCCGGTGGTGGAGACCATCGCGGTGACGTGATCGAACAGGCCGGTCTCCGCGACGGCGGCGGCGAGGTTGGTGGTATCGGACAGGGGGGAGAACTTATCGCCGACATACGCGCCGGAGATGATCATACCGGCGGTGATGGGGGCAGGGATGCCGAGGCCCGCGCCGATGCCGAGGAACGCAAGACCGATGGTGGCGGTGGTGGTCCAGGAGGAGCCGCACGCCATACCGACGATCGCGCAGAGGATGCAGCCAACGGGCAGGAACAGCTTCGGGGTCAGCAGGTCAAGGCCGTAGACGATCAGGGAAGGGATCGCGCCGGAGGCCATGAAGCTCGAGACCAGGAAACCGACGGTGCAGAGGATCAGAACGGCTTCCATGGAGGCCGCCAGACGCTCGATCATACCGGCGAGCATTTCCTTGAAGCTGTGGCCGCAGATCGCGCCGACGATGCAGGCGACGACGATGGACAGGACCAGGGGCATGTGCGCGTCATGATAACCGGATTCGGAATGACCGCGGAAGCAGTAAAGCATGAACCCGATCATCGCAACGATGGGAATTAACGCCAGAATAAAACTGGGTTCCCGAACAGTTTTCTTTTCGTTTGCCATGAATGATACCTCTCTCTTTAAAAATAAGATTTTAGTTTGTTGCGTAAGCTCGAACGATACCTGAGACGACCGCCGCCGCACGGCGGAGATCATCCCCACACACAAGGTCTCTTCCGATTGCCCTCCTTTCTGCATAACAGATCAGTGCAACAAGCTGTGGACGCTCCGTATCCGGGAGGGAGCCCCGTATGCGGAGTTGGAAACGAAACCGCGCCGGCGGCCGCCGTTGGGCAAACGGCGCTTCTCACCTGCCGCGTTGCGCTTTCGTTTCGGTTCGGTCCCACAGACGCCCGCTCAGGCGTTCTGCGCGGGGATCATCGTCCGGTTTGACAAAATCACCGTGCTCTGCGGAACCAGCTTTTGTATTATATCATAGGCGTTCACAAAAAATCAATAAATTTCCGGATTATTTTTGTTTTTTTCTGTAACTTTTGACGACACTAAGGCGCTTTACTGCTCTGCTAATTAGTGAAAGCGGCAAAAAGGAAGAAAGCCCCTGCCGAACAGCAGGGGCGGATGCGGTATGGATGGCCTTACTCGTGCGCGTTCTTCTCCTTCATGCGCTTGAGGACGATCTTGTAGCCGTCCGCGCCGTAGCTGATGCACTTATTGACGCGCGTGATGGTGGCGGAGGACACGCCGATCTCCTTGGAGATCTGGGAGAAGGTGTTGCCCGCCTCCAGCATTTCGGCGACCTGCAGGCGCTGGGTCATGGCCTGGATCTCGCTGAAGGTGCACAGATCGTCGAAGAAGCGGTAGCACTCCTCAAGGTCCTTGAGCGAGAGAATGGCTTCAAACAGATGATCGGTCTCCTCCGACTTCATCTTGCTTCCGTACATAACAGGTCCTCCTTACAGAACTGAATTTGGGGCTGCGCGCGGGAAAGGGGTCAAGCCCTCTGCGCGGCGCGCAGGGAGCGCTTGAGCATATCGAGCACCGGCGGGGTGACGAAAGCCATGGCGACCGCGGTGACCGCGCCGGAAACGATGCGGATGCCAACCTTGCCGAACACATAGGCGTAGGTGTAATAGCCGTAGATGACGCTGTCGAGATAGATCGCGCCGGTATTGAGAAGCGTGACGACGAGCGAGGTGACGATCAGCACGCCGACGAGCTGCTTGCGCGAGAGTTCATAGCCGCAGCGCTTGGCGTACAGACCGATGAGCAGGCCGCGCACCGCGGGCGGGATGATCCACAGCACGGTGGTCGCGGTGACGCCGTAGGTCATCAGCTGACCGAGGAAGGCACCGACCAGACCGACCATCAGACCGCCGCCGGGGCCATAGAGCAGAGCGCCGACGATGATGGGCAGGGCGGAAACGGAAATGTTGATCCAGCCGAGACGGATCGTGCCGACGGTATTGAGCACGACGTAGACGGCGACCATCATGGCGATGACCACCAGCTTGCGCGTGGACATGGAGCCGAAGCGGTTGACGACGATGAGCGCGGCGACCAGCCCGACAAAGCAGGCGGCCATGCAGAGAATGATGGATGTGGGCGACATGAGACGATTCCTCCTCAAAAATAATGAGCTTCCGCCGCAGGCATTCATTATCCCGCGCGGAGCGTGGCAGCTTGGAGAGGGCACAGATGACCCCCCTCCCCTTACGGCAGGAGCCACGCAGAAAAGAGGTCTCATGTCTCTTCTGGAGTGGCGAGCGGAATGCGAAAGCCATACTGCAAACCAGGGTTTTTCGTCCGCCGGGCAACTTCCCGTCCCGACGGCACTGTGCGCCCGTTGGGCGCAAACACATGACTTCCTACTCTGCCAGAGCGTATTTTTGTGTAAAAATACACATATAGAATAGCAAACTCTCCGCCCATCGTCAAGCAATTTCACACGGGAAAGCGCGGTTTTTCCGCGAATTTTCTTTTTTAAGGCGAGGGCGCGTTTATTTCTTACAAAACACGCGGGCGCGGCGCGGCTTTTTTCTTGACAGCGCGGCGCTTTTTTTGCTATCCTACAAAATAGGACGACAAATGGGCCGGCCCGCGCGCCGCCCGTCTGCACAACATTTCCGGTCATCATTAAAGAGGAGGAACTTTCATCATGATCAAGGAAACCATGGCTTACCTGTCCCAGTACGATCCCGAGGTCGGCGCGACCATCGAGAACGAGTACCACCGCGAGCAGCGCAACATCGAGCTGATCGCCTCGGAGAACATCGTCTCCCCCGCCGTTATGCTGGCGATGGGCACCTGCCTGACCAACAAGTACGCCGAGGGCTATCCCGGCAAGCGCTACTACGGCGGCTGCTACT
>ERZ857757.1835-NODE-1835-length-15469-cov-3.274556_pt1 | contig 15469 bp, 19 predicted proteins | sample MGYA00519764_ERZ857757 | MGnify/ENA primary metagenome ERZ857757 (study PRJEB31778, sample SAMEA3449359) | human gut metagenome | biome: human gut; feature: human-associated habitat; material: faeces | place: United Kingdom | collected 2010/2012 ... | reverse complement strand
TGCGTAGGTGTCGTGGTTCTTGCCGATGATGTCCACCTGATAGCTCGTGCCATTGATGGTCATCGTTTTGCTGTTGCCCACCACCCATGTGCTCGGCACGCTGCCCGAATGGCACGCCGCGATGATGGAAGCCCAGTCGTTGTCCGCGAAGTTGTCCTTCAGGAAGCTCACCGTCACCGCGCAGGTCTTGCTCGCTGGCGCAGTATAGTTTGTTCCTGCTGCCACACTGATGGTGATCTTTGCGCTGCCGTTGGCCTTGCCCGTCACCGTCACCGTATTGCCCGATACGCTCACCGTCGCCGCCGCTGTGTTGCTGCTCACGGCGCTGATCGTGCCGTTGCCGCTGCGCGTCACCGTGATGGTCTTGCTCTTCGTCGTGGTATCCAGCGTCATGCTGGTGGGGGAGATGGACAGGCTCCCTGCTGCCTTCCCGATGCTCCAGCTCACGCTCTTCGGCGTGGTGCTTCCGTCGCTCCAGCGGTAGTTGCTCTTCGGCGTGAAGGTTGCCGTGTAGCTTCCCGCGTTCGTGCCGGATGTCGTGCCGCCGATGGTCAGCTGTGTCGTGCTGTAGTTGTTCCATGTGGGGGACTGGCTGCCGCCGTTGTAGGTCAGCGTCCCGCTCTGGCTCGGCACCGCAGAGATCGTCTTCCGGTTCACCGTCACGCTCGTCGTCGCCGTCTTCGTCACGCCGTTTTCCGTGTAGCTCACCGTGATCGTCTGCGTACCGACCGTGCTCAGCAGCGTCGGGCTGCAGCTGTAGCCAGTCACGTTGGCCGTGGCGCCGTCGGAGTAGGTGGCCTTTACCACCATGCCCGCGCTCTGGAAGCTGTCGCCGTACTCATAGACCTTCTTCGTCGGCTGCGCCGTGATCTCGATCTTCGTCAGCCGGTGCACCACCGTGATGGCCTGCTCCGCCGTCTTCGTCACGCCGCCTTCCGTGTACTCGATGGTGACGCTCGTCGTGCCGTCCGTCAGCGCCGTGTCCGGGCTGAAGCTGTATCCGGTTGCCTTGAGCGTGGCGCCGTTGGAATATGTCGCCGTGACGATCATCCCTGCCGGGCTGAAGGTTTCACCGGAGACGTAGGTCGTTTTTGCTGGCGGCGTTGTAATGGCGATCGACACCAGCTTCACCCCGCCGCCTCCGCCGCCTACCATGTTGAAGACTAATCCGTTCATGTTCCCACCTCAATTCTCGTGATGTTCACCGTCAATGCCGCCGTCGGCGTCTGGCTGCAGTGGAAGGTCATCTTGCCTGCCTGCGTCACATTGTCCGCGTAGATGATCGCCTCGCTGTACGCGCCGAAGCTGGCCGGTGCAGGCGCCACCACATACGCATACGCGCCCGTCAGGAAGTTCGCGTTGCTCACCGTCTGCGCTTTGCTGCTCCAGTTGGCAGCCGCCAGCGTCACCGTGAAGGAAACAGCCTTCCCGCTCTTTGCGTTCCAGGCCGTCCGCTCCGCCGCCGTGACGTGCTTCGTGGTATCGGCCTCGTGGTCGTCGAGGTTGCCCTGCACAGTTGCCGCAGCGCCTGCCGTTTCTTTCCCTGCAAGTGCGGTTCGGATGTCGCTGTGCGCCGCGCTGGAGCTGTTGTGTGCCGACACCGCGCTGGCCGCTTCCGACTTGCCGGTTCCTGCCGGGTCTGCGCCTGCCTGCACCGCCGTTACCTGGTGCGGGTTGTCCGTGTTCCCGGTATGTGCGCCCAGGCTTGTAGCGTTGGCCTTCTTGTCAAGCTCTGCCTTCACGCCGCCGCTGGTCACAGGGTTCGTGCTGTTCGCTGTCGGGGCTGCGTCGAAGGTCAGTTTGTCCTGCTTGCCGTTCCACTTGGTGCGCTCCGCTGCTGTGACGTGCTTCGTAGTATCGGCCTCGTGGTCGTCCAGATTGCCCTGCACGGCGCCCGCCTTGGTCTCGGCGGTTCCCGCTGCGTCTGCGCCTACCATCTCTGCGGTATAGTCTCCTGCCTTCGGAACAACTGCGCCGCCTCGTCCGTTGAAGCTCGTCACGCCGCCGCCCGCGATGGCCTGCGCACTGTCGCACCAATACTTCGCGTTGTTGGTGTTCTCTCCCTCGCGTGTTCCTGTTCCGCCCACGGCCCAGCTCTCAGCTGCTTTTGCGTTTGCCTCCACGCCCTGTGCGCTGCTCTGCGCAAGCTCCGCGCTTTCCTGCGCGTCCGCAGCCGCTGCCTGGGCGTCCGTCTTCGCAGTCTCTGCTGCAGCCTTGGCTGCCTGCGCTGCCTGCCTGTCCTGGCCTGCGCTTGCAGCGGATGCAGCTGCCGCCGTCTTGCTGCCGACCGCCTCATCTCTGGCCGCTTCCGCAGCCGTCTGTGCGTTTGCCGCATCTCCAGCCGCTTTTGTCGCCGCTGCGCTGTCTGCCGCGACGGATGCCTCGCTTTTCTTCGCGTTCGTCTCCGCAGTCTTTGCCGCCGCCTCAGACTCTGCCGCATTGCTGGCCGCCGACTCTGCGCCTGCCTTCGCCGTGCGGGCGTCCGTGGCCGACTGTGCCGCCTGCGCGGCGTTCGTTGTCGTGGTCTTCTGCGCGTTCTCCGCCTTTGTGGCGGCCTCCTGCGCCGTGTCGGCTGCCCCGGAAGCTGTCTGCTCGGAAGCAGCTGCCGCTGCCGCCTTCGTGCTGGCGGTTGCTGCTGCCGTCTGCGCAGTGCTTGCGTCGGTCTGAGCGCTCGATGCTGCCGACTGCGCGGCTGTCTTCGCCGCTTCTGCCGCTGTCTTGGCCGCCTGCGCCTGTGAGATCGTCGCAGAGACCAGGTCTCCCTGCAAATCTGCAAGCGTCAGAATCTCACGCCACGCGCTGTCGTCTTCGTTTTCATACTTCCACTGCAGCTGCCCGTCGGTCTCGCTGTAGCGGATGACGACCGGTTCGCCGCCGTCGCCCTTCGGACTGGCCAGCCACTCTTCTTCGGTTCCGATGAATCCGTGCTTCACGGCGATGCCGTATGCCGTGATGTAATACCCGCGCCACTCGGTTCCGATCTTCGTGTAGCTCATACATACACCTCCATGTGGGTGTCTGCCGGATGGTAGTTGAGCGCGAACCAGCGCATGAACTCGCTGAAAAAGCTGTTGAATACCTGCATCGTATTCTGGTACTTGTTGTACTCGCCGTTTGCAAAGTCGATCATGGCCGTCAAATAGGCCCAGTAGATTTTGTCGTGCGGCGGCTGCGCCAGCAGCTCCTTGTCCTTATCTGCGTCATAGTGGTAGGTGATGATCTCTTCGCTTGCGAAGAGCAGAACCTCCGTCTGCACCAGCCCCTCGCACTCGTTGAGCCACTGCGTCTTTGCCTCGTTGGAGAAGGCGTTCGGCTTGATCTCGTCCACCATGTCGATGACGCTCTTCAAGGTTGCCATGCCCGGCACCTCCTTCCTCGAAAAATGCAAAGCCGGGGCGACGGCAAGCGCCGCCGTCCCGGTTCTGTGTGTCAGGTTGTCGCGCTCAGCTTTGTGGCCAGCGCGTTATATTTCGCCTTCAGCTCGTTTGCCCGCGTGACAACGGCGTCAAACTCCGCCTTCGTCGGTGCCGAGTCTGCGGCGGCGGCCGCATCTGCGGCCGTTACCTTGGACGTGGACGCCTTCATGCTGCCGAGCTTCAGTTCATCGGTCACTTCCAGGTTTGTGAACCTTGTGTACTTTCCCATCCTGAAGCCCTCCTGTCAGCCGCCGACAAGCTGCGTGCCGTCGGTCACGCCGCCGACACAGAACGCCCGCCAGTCGTTGAAGCCCGCGATGAAACGCGCATAGCCCTTCCAGACGTTGGCGTCGTTGCCTGCCAGCTCGCTGCGAACCTCCAGCGCCACTCGGTCAAGCCACACGGCGCCGCCGTATTCCTCGTTGTACTTGCTGTCCAGCAGCACCCACGGCTTCGTGCCTGCGGTGATAAACTGGTTGAGGTACGGCCAGACGATGACGTTCCAGCGGCCAAAGTTGAAGTTGAAGCCGTTGTTGGCGGTGTTCGGGTCTTTGTCTGCGCCGATCGCGGCGAAGACATCCCGCTTGAGCGTGTACTCGTTCGGGATGAGGATGGTCGTCGGCGCCACGTCCAGGACTTCCTCGTTGTCGCCCCGGAAGTCCTGCATGGCAGACTCCGCTGCAGCCAGCGCGTCGCTGGAGAAGCCGTCGGCAAAGAGGTTCGACTGCTTCTTCTTGCCCAGTGCCGACGGATGCTCCTTGGCAAACAGGCACTTGCCGTCCGCGCCCAGCGTAGAGAAGGTCTTGCCGTAGAACTTCGTGCTCGTTACGCCGGTGATGGCCGCGCCGAGCAGCGCCGCGCCGAACTTCTCGCGCGTGCGGTAATACGACGTGATGAAGCCCGCAGGCTGCTTCTTGAGGTCCATCAGCTTGCCGTCTTCCACGATCTCGCGCGACAGCGAGAAGCTGTTCTTCCAGGTCATGTGCTCCAGGAACTTGCTGAAGCCTTCCTGCATACCATCCACGGGATAGTCGCCGTTCTCGCCGACCGGCTGGAAGCCCTCCATCGCGGTCATGGTCGTGAACTTCTCGCCCCAGTGGTTGCTGGGGGAGATGTTGAACAGCTCCGGCAGCATGCTAGCCTGCTCGAAGGCCTCGCCGCGCTTCTCCAGGAACATCTTGATCGGTTCCTGGCTCTTGCCGAAAATGCTGTCCTGAAGGCCGGAGCCTTCGGTAAAGGTAATGTTAGCCATTGCTTATGTCTCCTTTCCTGGTATCAGAAGCGGACGCGGCACATATCGCCCTCCGCCGTGCCGTCCATATAGACGACCTCGGCCACGCCGCTCGCGGTCGTGCCCGTGACCTGCAGACCGTCGGTGTGCAGCGTGACCTTGCTGCCCAGCTTTACGCTGGTAGCTTCCGCCGCAAACGTGGTCTCGAAGATCATGTCCTTGTTTACCCGAATCACGGGGATGATGTCGCCCGCCGTGCATGGGCTGTCCTTCTCGCACATGGAGATGTACGTCGGCGCGTTCGTGCCGGTTGCCAGTACGAGTTTGCCGCCCGGCTGGACAAGTGCCATGCCGACCTTCGGCGTAATGGCGCCGCACGGCAGATACTCGATGCCCGAAATCCGGTTGTCATCGATGCTGTGAATTTTGAAACTCATGTGAAATGCTCCTTTCTCAGCCCTTGTGTGTCCGGCTGTAGTGTGCCTGAATCTCCGCATCGGTAACGCCTGGGTTCATGGTGCGGTACAGCTCCTTCACGTCCGAAGGAACCGTCACGGCGCCCTTGCCCCGCGTCTGCGTCTGCGCCAGATGCTGCTTCGACTGTGCGGCATTGATGGCCGCCTGCCGTGCCCTTGCCGCTGTGCCCTGTGAAAGCGTCTCGAAGTTCGCCAGCTTAAAAGCGTCGAGCAGACTGTTGCCCTTCTTCACCAGCTCATAGAACTGCGGATAGCTCGGCATCTTCGCCAGGTCTTGCAGCTCGCGGATGTTCGGGTCAAGCTCGCTGATCTTCTTCAGCTGCTCGTCCACCTGCACCTTTGCCTGCGCCTCCTGGGCGTCCTGTCTGGCCTTCTCCGCTGCCAGCTTTGCCTCCCGCGCTTCGCGCACCTCCGGCAGATTCTGCACAAATTGGTTGAACTCTTCATCGCTCATCCCGCTCTTGCGGAGCAGATGAGACTTCTTCTCTTCCTCGAAGCGCTCCCGGTACTCTTCGTACTCCGCCTTCGAGGTGATGGGCTTCTTGGTGTACGGGTTTGTCATGCCGCTGCTTGCAAACGCCTCGTCGATGAACCGCTGCGCTTCCGCTCTGGCGTCCTCTCTGGCCTTTGCAATCGCCGCATCCCGCTCTGCTTCCGCCTTCCGCCGTGCCGCTGCAAACTGTGCGTTGCGGACATTTGCATCCTGCGCACCTTCGCTGCCCGTTTCTGTATTGCCTTCCGGCTGCTCGCCGCCTGCATCTTCTTCAGACGCCTGGTCGTCTGCGCCGGTTGTCTGCTGTGTATTGTCCTGGTCTTCTTCGGCAGGGTCGGCGGCCTCCTGCACTTCTTCGCCTTGCGCCTGTTCTTCCTGCGACTGTGCAGGGTCGGCGGCTTCCTGCTCTTTTCCGCCTTCGTCGATGCCAAACAGTGCGCCGTAGTCGATCTCGTTCACGTGTCCCTCCGGTGCCCGCAGTCTGCGGGCCTTGCATTTTTACGCTATTGCTGCGAAGTGTCGGGGCTGGCGGCGAGCGGCATCACTTACCGCTCTTGCCGCTGCCGGAACTGCCGGTGCGAAGATCGTTGCCGGTCTTCACCTGGCCGTTGCCCTTCTTCACGTTCTGCGAGAAAGGCGCGTTGACCTTCTGTGCGCCGGTGTTCTGGATGCTGCCAGCGTAGCCGGGTCTCTTGTTGTCTGCCATGTGTTCGTCCTCCTTTCTTTTGGGATGCTCCTATGTCACGGCCAGCTTCGCGGGTGCCCCAATCCCGCGCAGCCTGCCGCTTCAGGAGGCCGGGCGATACCCGGATAAAAGAAACGATCAAAAGAATCAAACAGGGGCTGTCCCCTGGGGCTGCTGTCTCGCTGCGGCAGAGTCCCGTGCTGCGTCCTGTCTGGCCCGCTGCACGACGGCCTGTGCCGTCTGCTCGTCGATACCGGCTGGCTGCTGCACCTGTTGGGCCTGCACGGCTGCCTGCTGTTGGGCCATCTGAATCTGCATGGCCATCTGCTGCTGTGCCTGCTGTTTCTTCAGCTCTTCTTCGAGATACCCGCGCGTCTCGCTTGCGCCCGGATAGTGCAGCATCTCCATCTTCGTCCAGAACAGAATGAGCGTCGGCAGCTGCGCCGGGTCTCCGAAGGCGCCGGTCTGCAGGTTCATGCGTGTTTCCTGCCACATGGCCTCGCGGTTCGACGCCAGCGGCGCGGATGTGTCGCACGAGAAGAGGACCTGATCGTTCCAGCACCATTCCCCGGCGTCGTCCTGCTCCAAAAAATCGTATCGGTTGAAGGTCTCATACTGCGCGTTTCCGTGGATGTCCGACGACACGACCGGCCGTGGCTCGTCTGTGTACGCCAGCTTGAATTTGAACATCGCTTCGAGCGTATGCCGCGTCCTTCATCACGCGCTTGGATTCCAGGCGCCCGGCCGACTGCGCCGCTGCGAACTCCTTGGCCTTGCCGCTCGTGGCGGTGTGGTCTTTGCGGCCCTGGAAGGAATCCGTAATGCCGATGACCTGCCGCGCCTCTTCGTAGACCTGTGCCAGATAGGTTAGGTCTTGCTGCACGTTGCCCTGCAGATCGTAGACGTCGATGAGCGCCTTCGTCGCGGCGTTGCCCGGCCGGATGACCTTCATGTCGTCCGCGTCCACGCGGATGCTGGCCTCGTCCGGCAGCGTGATATAGCTTCCGGATTTGAGCAGCTTGTCGATGATCTTGGCCTCGACGCGGTTGGTGGTGTTCTGCTGGTCAGCAATCTTGTCGATGTCGCTGTCGCCCAGGAACCGGCCGTACATGCTCACGTTCTTCTGCAGAATGACGGGGAAGATGTCCGGCTTGTAGAACGGGATGCGTGTCGGCTCTTCCGTGATCGTGACGACCGGCAGGCCCAGCTCGTCTGTCTGTGTCTCGCTGGCCATTTCTTTCGGAACGACGCCCGGAATGATGCTCCCGTCTGTGCGCTGAATTGGGAAGTAGACTTCCTCGTATTCCTCGGTGGACTCTGCCCACTTTGTCCCGCCGCAGTACGGGCAGGCCTTGCGCCCGCCGCGCTGTACCGCCGGTCTGGTCTCCCGCTCCAGCTCGTTCGCCGCTTCCTGAATGGCCGCTTCCGGTGTCTGCGGCTGCAAAATCGGCTGCGGCGGCGTCCCGTCTGTGCTCGGTTCATCCATCGGTTCTGCTGCCAGCGGCTCAATGGCGCCGCACTGGACGCACCGGCGGAGCTTCCGCGCCTGGTAGTCGTCCAGGTCTTCCAGCTCCGTATCGTTCACCCAGCTGTAAAGGCCGATGCCGCCCTTGTCGTTGCGGTAATAGGCGATGTACTGCGTGACCAGATCATCCGCCGTGGACGTGTCGCCCGTGCCCTTGACGTCCGGCTCGCGCTCCGACTCGTCTGCCACGCTCACGCCGTATTTCCGGCGGATGTACTCCTTCGTCTGCGGAATTTTGAGGATGATATAGTCCATGTCCTCCACGCCTGTGTAGACACCGTCCTGCGGCACGATCTGCTTCGGGTGCAGCGTGGACACGGCCAGTTCTCCGATCGTGAAGTGCGTCCGCTGCGTGTTGTCCCACTCGACCAAAAACGCAGCGCCGCCCTGGATGGGCACCGTGCGTTCCATCATGTCGTTCAGCTGTTCAAACGGCATCCTGTCCAGCTCGTTGCGGAGCATATCTTCGATGAGCTTGGCCTTCATCTCGTCCTTCTTCCGCCGGGCCGTGACCTTCGGCTGCGGGATGTTGCTGTCCGTCTGCGCTTCGATCAGCTCCGCGCAGATGTTCCGGACGTGCGGTGTCTGCGTTTTCCGCTCGCCCCGGACGATGGCCCGCAGCTGATTGACGCCTGCATACAGTGCCTCCCGCTCGTCCATCCGGCTTGCCTCGGATTCATAAGCGCTTTCGTTTCGAGAGAGCCTGTCCTGCCAGAGCCGGAGCTTGTCGTTGTTCGCTCGTTTCGCCATGATCTTCACTCCTATGTCGTCGGCTGCCTGTCAGGTAGCCGGGGTTCCCCATTTCTTCTTCAGCATCTCCCGCTCCGCAGGTGATGCGTTTTCGTAGTCCTCCCACTGGCTGCGCGACCACTTCACGCCCTGCGCCCTCGGCTCCTGCAGCAGATAGCTTTGCTGCGGCCGGATGTGGTGCGCAATGGCCAGCGACAGCACGCAGTCATCGTGTGCGCCCGGCTCCGCTTCCGGCTTCAGGGTCTCCGGGTTTCGCACGAACGACAGCATCTCTTCCAGCGTCGTCTCGTCGTTCACGATCTCGATGTCGTCCCGCACAGCCTTGATGAGTTCAGCGAGGATGACCGGCCGCGTCTTCGTGTTCGTAAGAAATCCGAACGACTGCCGGACTTTGTGCGTGTAGTCGTCGATGGTCTCCCGCACATACTGGCGCGGATACCGCAGCCGCTCCAGTTCCATGACGGGGTAGGTGGAAAAGTTCGTCTCCAGGCCGATGAGCGCCGTGTTGTAGTGCAGGCCCAGGCAGTAGACCTGCCGGGCGAAGACGTCCTCGTCGAATTTCCCGCGAAGCTGCGCCACCTGCACGCCGGTTCTGTTGTCCAGCACCTGTGCCACGAAGCTGTCGCTGCCTTCTCCGGCGGTGTCTCCGCCGATGACATACGGCACGCCCGGCTCCGGCTCGCGGTAGATGCGGATGCAGCCGGTCTTGTCGTCCGTCCAGTTGATCGAAGACAGCTTCACGCCGTCGTCGTCAAATTCAAAAATGCCCGTGCGCTTCGGCGGCCGGATGGCTTGCAGCCTTGCCGCCACAGCCTTTCCGTCGAAGACCGTCTTACCGGTCACGCCCCACATTCCCAGGCAGTAGACCTGGTAGTAATACTCGTCCGTCTCCTGGAAGCTCTCCAGCGTCCGGATGGCCGCGTCGTCCAGAAAGCGGTTATCCTTGTAGGTGGACTCATGTACCCGCGCCCGTGGGTCTTTCCGGTCGAAGAACCGTTTCTTCAGCCAGTGCTTGATGCTGATCGGGTTGAAGGTGAGGATGATCTGCTGATACTCCCGCGTCCGGCCGCGCAGTCGGATGTCCAGCTGGTTGAAATCTCCCTCCAGCAGTTCGCTCGCTTCTTCAATCCAGATGCCCGTGATGTTGTAGATCGACTTCAGCTTCTCGACATCGTCCAGTCCTGCGAAGATGATCTCGCTTCCGTTGCGGAATGAAATGGCGAGGTCTGATTTGTTGGCTTTGTATCCGCTGTCCGGATAGAAGTCTGCCAGCTGTCCGAGCAGCTGCTTGAAACAGCTCTCCCGCAGCGTCCTGGCGACCTTCCGGCAGACCAGAAACCGGTGTCCCGGCTCTGTGATGGCCCGCTCCAGAATCTTTCGTCCTGCGAAGATCGACTTTCCGGAACCGCCGCCGCCCTTCAGAACCAGGTATCTGTGCTCGTCCCAGAACAGCGGCAGGAACGTGCGGTTGTTCGTCTCCCGGAGATTCCGGAACCACAGCGCACATTCGACCTTCAGGTCAAGTTCCTTCTGCATCTGCTTCTTCGCCATCGTCTTCTCGCTCCGTCTCCAGCAGCGCGTCGCGTTCCTCGGCCAGCAGTGCCAGCTTGTCTGCAATGCGCAGCTCACCGGCGCCCATCGAGCTGCGCGTCTTTTCGCCCAGCTCAACTTCCTGCTTCTGCCGCCAGCCGTAGTTATTCTGCAGATTGAAGATGATGCCCTGCAGTCCCTTCTCCCGTGTCAAAAGCTCCTGCTCCAGATACGCTTCAATCCGCGCTCTGGCTTCGGCTGCCACGTCTGCCAGCTCCGGATGCAGCGCAGGGTCTGCGTAGTTCTGCCAGGTGCTGCGGTCAATGCCCAGCTGCAGGCACAGCCCGGCGATCGACGGCGGCACAACGTACTGCAAAATCTGAATCTCATCGCCGTCGTCGTTCCGGATGATGCCGCCCGTGTCGTCTCTGGCCAGAACTGTGCGCGAAATGCTGCGAAAATACCGTTCCGTTTCCTCCCGCAGCTTCTTTCTGGTGTATTTTTTGGGCCTTCCTGCCGCCATCTGCGCCACCTCCCGTCCCGGCGCTCTAAGGTTCCCGCGCGTGCGCACCCGTATGCGTGCGCTTGTCGTGGGGAAAAATTCAAATATGCTCTCCGCACCGCTCAAATCCCGCCTAATGCGCGGCGCCCTCCCGCAGGGTCTTGCTGCAATATCGAATGCATGCCCCGTCACGATGCCATGATACTGGAAAAGTCACGTCACGAAGTGTCAACTTTTTCGGCACCTTGCACAAAAAGCAGGGCTGCACGCCTGCAGTCCCGCTTTTCGTTGCCCGAATTATAGCTTTTTGGGGAAATCCTCGTAGTACCTTCGCACCATTCGGTGCAGTGTGGACTTGCTCAGGCAGTGCTTCATGCACACCGCCGTCGCCGTCGCGTCTGTTGTCACGAACTCAAACAGCGCCTGGTAGCTCTCCCCGCCATGTTCCAGGCACAGGTTGAGGATGACCCGCTGGTCTTCTTCCGGCAGGTCTTTGTAAAGGCGTGAGGTGAAATAGATATACCCCTGCCGGTTGTAGTCTACCTTCACGCCAGATTTGAAACGGAACATTCCCTCACGCCCTTTCTCTTACGCCGTCGTCTGTCTCATGCGCCTGCGAAGCTCTCGCGGATGACGCCGCCGCGCACCCGGAAGCTGACGACGTGGTATCTCCTCAGTGGGTGGATGTACGTCACCGTCCCCGTGAATGGCTTGCGCTCCTTCTTCGGCTGCTTTCTGTCTTTTGCTTGGACGATCTCCGTCTCCCCGAATGTCTCCGGGATTCTCTGTACGATGTCTCCGATCTTCATGTTCATATCTCCTTGATCTCGATTCCGTATCTGTCCTGCATCATCTTCCGCTTGATGATATACTTCTGTGTCCGCGTCGCCCGGCTCTTCACGTCCTCGACGATCTTCTCCCAGCCGGTCTGCGTCTTCCGCTCATAGCAGAAGTCCGCGCAGTACCGGATGGCGCGGATGCGTCTTCCGTCCGGCGTGGTGTATGCTTCCTGCAGCGTGAAGTCCTGCTGCAGCCGCAGCTCGCGGATGAGTCCTGCCTGCAGCATGGCTTGCAGTTCCCGAAACCTTCCGGCCTCCTTCTTGCTGTCAAAGCGGATGCCCTCTGCCATCTCCGGCTCGTTCCGGTACTTCCTGGCCTTCTGTATCTGCGCTGTTTTGAGCTGAGCGAGTGCCTGCTGCTGCGCACGCAGCGGCAGGTCTTCCAGCCGTATGCCTATCGTCCCCACCTCCGTCTCATCTCGAAGTGAATATAAACGCCCTTGTTGACGGCGTTGCGGACATAGCTGATGGATGTCAGCTGGTATTCCGGATACCGCTGCTCCAGCCGCACCCATGCGTTCTTTTCCTCGATGGCGTCTACCAGGCTTCCCACCTCGTCCATCGTGATCTTCCCGTCGTACTGGGCAGGCTCCGGCTGTATCAGGTTCCGGCTTTGGTTCCAGTGGCGGAAGAACAGTTTGTCCTTCGCAATGTAGTGCGCAAGGCTCGTTACGCCATCCGGCCCGAACTGCAGACGGATGCTGTTTGCATAGCCGCGTCCCCACAGCTTCTCGATCTCATCGCGGTCGAGTCCGCCGCTGATGATGAGATGGTGGTGGATGCGGTTTGTCTTCTTTCCGTATTCCGTGCAGCTGATATACTTGAACTCCTTGCCGAGCTTGGTGTACCGCCGCTTCAGACGGCGGATGTAATTCTGCAGATCGCGCTGAGCACCTTCTTTTGTCTCTGGCTCTTCTCCCGGCCGGTAGGTGAGATGCAGAGCGATGTCGTCTTCCGTGAAATTCGTATGTACCAGGCGCGTGAGTCTCTTCTCTGCGTTCTTCTGGTTAAGTCTTCTCTGAATCTCGCTCGTCGGCTTGCAGCGGCTGCGTCTGCGGCCTGGTTTCTGAAACACCGGATATATGTCCGCGTCCATGTAATTGCCGCAGACATATACGCTTTCGCGGATGAAGGTGCGCCCCTGATACATGGCCCTGTGTCCTCCTTCAGAGAATGGTTGCTAAGTTAAGATTGCTTACAAGCCTTAATTCGCGCGTACGCGCGAATATATAATGTATATGGCCAGCCTGCCATCGTCAGTGCCGGGAGGCTGTCCCCGGCAGACAGGGCGCAGCTGCACCCTGTTTCGGCTAATGTTCTTTCTGAATGAAGTATCCTCGGCACCAGGCTGGCGGCCTTCCGTCTGCGCAGCCGTCCATTCGCGTCGGAAATAGCTGGGTAATTCTTCCATAGCAGGTACTTGGCTGCAGCATCCGGATTCCGTCCGGCCTCGGAGGTGTTTGCTCCGCTGCGCCTGCTCGGTACCCGCAGCGAAAGTTCTGAGCCTGTTTCTGCATCGTGCGCTCCTTTCTGCGCCGATCTGCACGCGCACAGGCGTGCAGATCATAGGTAGATTCCGGATTAAAGGCAGAAGCCGAAGGCCACGCCATTGGCATAGCTGGCGTTGTCATAGTACGCGCTGCCGTTGCTGAGGACCAGGCAGAAATACGTGGAGTCGCTGGCATACGGCGAGCGGAGCCAGTACCACCATGTTCCTCTTCCCGGAACTTCCTTCACGCGGCTGCGTTCCGAGTCAAACAGTTCAAACTGTTCGTCTCCCAGATCGCCGGGCGCCCACTCAGCCGCCGCCTTTGCGCCGAACATTTCCGTAAACGACGGCAGCCACAGCTTGTCCTGCATCTGCACTTCTTCGCCGTTGATCTTCTGCCGGATGGTGCGCGGCACGATCATCGCCTGCAGCTCTTTCGGCAGTCGAGGCAATACATCTTCGTTCAGCCACTTGCGCATCGTGCTGTCCTTCCAGCCGCCTTTGTTCGTCGCGTGGTCGTTCATTGCGCGCATCTTCTCCATGCAGTCCTTCAGTACAACCATCACGCGGCCTTCCTTCGTGACGTGCACCACCTGCGCCGTCAGCTGCTCAAACACATCATTCTCATTGTCTGCGTCCGCCTCAAGGCAGATCGGGAACTCGCTGCCGACCTCCAGCATGATTTCCGCCAGGTTCATCTGCTCCTGCACGGTCTTCAGCTGCGCCCAGTCCGTCGTGATCGTCGTTCTTTTTGTGATGTCAAACATATCTTTTCCTCCTGAATCTGTCCGTCAGCCCATCATCTCTGCCAAATCGAGCAGCAGCCCTATGGTCTCGTCGTACTTTGCTTCCAGCCGCAGGGCGCAGTTCTCCATGCTCTCGTCTCCGAACGGGCAGGCGAAGTGTCTGGCCTCGTCGCAGACCTGCCGCCCACATTCGTTCGCCAGCTCTACGATCTCCCTGGCCCCCTTCAGACGTGTGCGCAGCTTCTGAAACTGTTCGATCTTTGCCGGACTTAGAACCTGATGCTCATACAGCCCCAGCTGCTGCACGAGGTCTTCTTTCTTCTCCGCGCTCCAGTACCCGCTCTTGATGCCGCTGCAGCGCTCTGCCGTCATAGCCTTCATGCCGTCACTCCCACGCTGCGTCTGCCTTCTGCGGCACAACCTGCTTGTGGTGCGCCCCGCATTTTTCGCAGTAGTAATACCGCGTGCTGCCGTCTGTCCGCTCCAGAACCCATGCGTGATTGCACTGGCTCCGGTCCGGAACCTTCGGCAGCCGCTGCTCCAGACGTTCCAGTTTCCGCCTGCGCCACTCGTCCACATCGTCCCGGCAGTCGTGCAGCAGCATCATCTGCTCCAGCATGATCTGCACGTCCGCAATCTCTTCGGCGATGGCGTCTGTGTTGTCCTCTCCGCGCACGCTTTTGCAAAGCTCCTTCTGCAGCTCAGAAAGTTCCTCCGCTGCCACGACGCTCTGCATCTCTGCGCCCCAGGCTCGCAGTGCCCTGCTGCAAAGCGTGCGCATCTCATCCAGCGTTTCGTCGTCCAGGCCCGGTGCCGTGCCTTTGCGGTTCTCCTTGTTGAAAACGTCCCACTGCAGCCGGTATCCTTCCAACTCCCAGAGCTTGTTTGCGATATGCTCCAGGCAGATGCGCTCACCCATACGCTTGTCGTAGTTTGCCGGGTCAACGCACGCGCTGTCGGCCGTCAGAACGAACCCGTTCTTCAACTTCGCCGTTACCACCGTGCATTTCCCGAACAGCGTCAGTGTCCGGATGTCCGCTTCGCCGAGAAGCGCGTCAATTCTCTCCTTGGTAATCTTAATGTCGCTCATAGCGTATCCCTCCTTCACATTCCCGGTGTCTCAATGATGCGGACGCCGTATTCCTCTGCGCAGGTGTGCTCGATCTTGCATCCGCGTGCGCCTTCCCAACCTGTTGCAAAATATGCAATATCTGCTGTTGCGAGCAGCTTCAGGCTTTCGCCCAGGAACCAGAGCGGCCGGTTGCACGCCGGGGCGTTTTCGAAGTAACTGTCGATGATCTCGACTTCGTCTCCGACGGCCTCTTTCGCCTGGCAGATCGCGACCTTCCGCTCCGCGATGATTTCCTCCTTGCTCTTGCCCTGCATTGGCTGCGATATGAATAGCTTCTTCATTCGTGTATCCTCCTTGTCTTCAAATTCTTTTAGGTGCTCGCGCAGTTCCGCGCACACCCACGCTGCCTGTCTGTTGTGATCCTCATACGTTCCCTCCTTCTTGTAATTATTCCGCCGCTTTGGCGGCTAGGTATCTGATCGCGTCGTCCATCGTGATTTGTTCTGCTGCATTTATCAGGGCCACTTCCGGGTCTCGCCACTCGACGCCGATATAATCCAGCACGCGACCCCAGCCGTACCAGTTCCCGCGATCGTCCTGCATGACATGGTTCATCCACATTTCCCATTCTTTCGGGTTCCGCTCCCAGAGCCGGTCGAACCGATGCGGACGTTTCTCCATGTGTATGCCAAAGCCGCACATACTGCACCCAGTT
>ERZ857757.1832-NODE-1832-length-15489-cov-3.724180_pt1 | contig 15489 bp, 19 predicted proteins | sample MGYA00519764_ERZ857757 | MGnify/ENA primary metagenome ERZ857757 (study PRJEB31778, sample SAMEA3449359) | human gut metagenome | biome: human gut; feature: human-associated habitat; material: faeces | place: United Kingdom | collected 2010/2012 ... | reverse complement strand
ATCTGTCAAGAAACCCGGCAGCGCTTTTAAGCGGCAGCCGGGTTTCTCGACAGGCTGCGTCAAGACCACCGGCACAGCCGGTGGTCTTGACTGTTAAATGCGGGAATTCCGGCGGTTTTTACAATTTTTCATATTGCATGCGTTTCAGACGCTGTGATATACTGACAATGGAGGAAAACAAAATCGGGAACAGAAAACGGGGAGGAAAAACGAAATGAAGTTCAAAAAGCCGCTCTCTCTGCTGCTCGCCGCAGTTCTGCTCTGCGCGTTCGCCGTGCCGCTGCTGGAAACCCCTGCGCTCGCTGCCGATAAAGAAATACACGAGGTCGCTACCGCTGGAGTATACAAATGGATCACGATCACAGCCGGGGAGGGCGGTGCGGTCACGGAGGTCGTGCAGACCGGCGGTGTGCTGCCGCCCGGTATGTCGCTGGGCAAGAATGAGGATGTGTCCAGCCTTTTCGGCACGCCGACAACTCCCGGCACTTACATATTGACCGGCGAGACACACTACGCAGATGACGCAGCCTCTTGGGTGCTCCGTTGGAAGGTGCGGCTGTTTGTCGATTTCGCAGCTACCCCGACGCCAACGCCGACGACGGCTCCCACAACGGCTCCCACAACGGCTCCGACGACGGCCCCAACGACCGGCACAACGACCGCGCCGACGAATACTCCGGCGCCGACTGCCGGAGCGCCGATCATTACAAAGCAGCCGACGAAGGAGACCGTGGAGGTCGGCGGCAGCGCAACGTTTGTGGCAAACGCCACCGGCTGGGCGTGGTGCGCGTGGCGCTTTCTGAGTCCCGACGGCAAGACCGAGGTCATTTTCGACGTGACCGCCGATAAATTCCCCGGTCTTACGATCACCGGCGGTAACAGCACGACGATGTATCTTACGAATATTCCCATGGAGCTGAACGGCTGGAAGGCGGTCTGCCTCTTCAGCAGCGCAACGAATCTCTGGACCTATACCGACGGCACGGCGGTCATCACCGTGAATGCCGCCGCAACGCCCACGCCGTCTCCGACACCGGAGCCGACGGCAACGCCGGAGCCGACAGCAACTCCCACGCCCACGCCGACGGAAGCCCCCACGCCCACACCGACCGCCGTTCCGGCGGCCGTCGTTGAAACACCGACTCCGTCGCCCGAGCCGACCCCGGAGCCGAAAAAGGGCGGCCTGCTGTCCGGCGGCAAAGCACTCCCGATCGTCCTTGCTGCGGTTGCCGTGCTGCTCCTCGGCGGAGGCATCACGGCGGGAGTACTGCTTGTGCGGAAAAAGAAACAGCGCGAGGAATACGAACGTCAGGAGCGCCGGAGACAGCGCGCTTCTGCGGCGGCTGCCGGAACGGCGGCCTCCCGACGCTCCGCGCCCGCGGCTGAATGGGTCTGCCCGATCTGCGGTACTGTGAACAAAGGAAAGTTCTGCAGTGAGTGCGGCGGAGGAGAGCCCAAGAATCACGTCTGAGTCTCGCACGGCAGACCGCCGTGCGGACGGCTTCGGCCGAAAGCCTTGCGGCGCGCAGAAGAGACCGGAAAAGTCAGACAATTTATTCAAGCTGCCGAAAGGGCTTGCTGCCTTGAAGAACAGACGGCAAACCCTTTCGCGCTGCCCGGATTCTGCGGCTGCTGCCGTGACCCGCTTCCGGTTTGGCGAGCCGTTCCCGCCATGCACGGCAGCAAAAATATAATAATTTCAGACAAATGTCCCGCATAGAAAAAGATAGGGAGAGGATGCCGCCTTGAAGAAGAAAGTTCTTACTCTGTTTGCTGTGCTGCTCTGCGCGCTCGTCGTGCTGAACGTCACGGCTCTCGCCGATTTCGGTGATTTTTCCGGCAGCTCGGACTATGATTTCAGCTACGATTACAGCGATAACGACAGCAGCTGGTCATCCTCAAGCAGCAGCTCCGGAAGCAGTTACTACGATGATGACGGATATGTATCCGGCGACGCCAACCCTACGCGGATCCTTATAATGGCGCTGATCGTAGTGGTGGCGATCGTGTATTTTATGAGGACGAAAATGAAAAACAACAGCACGTCTAAGAAAGCGACCGCCCAGCGCGCCGAGCGTGCCGAGAGCCGCGCCAACCGCGCTGCGCTCACGCCCATCGGCGAATATACGAAGATCGATCCGAACTTTAACGCGGCGGCGCTGTGCGAAAAGGCGTCGAATCTCTATGTGCAGATGCAGAACGGCTGGACGGCGAAGAACATAGGATCGCTGCGGCCGTACTTCACCGACGCGCTCTTCACGCAGATGGAGCGCTCGCTGCAGGGGTATGCGCAGCGCGGCGAGACGAACGTCGTCGAGCGCATCGCGGTGCTGGATGTGACGCCGCTCGGCTTCCACCAGACCGGCGGCGAGGACCATATCCTTCTCCGGCTGCGCACGCGCATCACGGATTACACCGTGAACGACGGCACGCAGCAGATCGTCCGCGGCAGCCGCGACCAGGAAAAGTTCATGACCTACGAATGGGATCTGCTGCGCCCGACCGGCACGCAGACGAACGCCGAGAGCGGCGAAACGAAGCGCATCACCTGCCCGGGCTGCGGCGCGCCGCTCGACGTGAACGCGAGCGCGCGGTGCCCGTACTGCGGCACGGTGATCCAGCAGCAGGCACAGGACTGGGTCATCAGCGCCATTCGAGGGATCAAGCAGCAGACGCTGTAAAAACCGGATCAAAGGAGCCGCGGCGAACGGGATGCGCTGTGTGATCGCGCCCCGGGTTCGGTCGGATCCGGCCGCTCTGCCCGGTCATCAAAAAATACTCCCTGCCGCATGGGCGGCCTCCTGTGTATATAGTATTGGAAAAAAGATGAGCCAGACGGATGAGTTTCATCCGTCTGGCTCTGCGGCATTCTGGAGTTATGCGGGATATTTCATCAAATGTTTTCCTGCCGGATGATCTCACGGCCCATGAGCACGCCCATGACGGAGGCCATCATCAGCCCGCGCGTCCAGCCGGACGAGTCACCGAGGCAGTGGAGATGGCGGATGTTCGTGTTGAGATCGGCATCCATCTTTACGCGGTTGGAGTAAAACTTCAGCTCGGGGGAGTAGAGCAGCGTTTCGTACGAGGCAAAGCCCGGCACGACCTGATCGACGGCCTTGATGAAGTTGATGATGTTCGTCATGCTGCGGTAGGGCATCGCGGCGGTGATGTCGCCGGCGACGGCGTCGGGCAGCGTCGGACGGACGTTCGACTGCGCGAGCTCCTTTTCCCAGGTGCGCTTGCCGTCGAGAATGTCGCCGTAGCGCTGCACGAGGATGTGGCCGTTGGCGAGCATGTTCGTGAGCTCGCCGACCTTCTGCGCGTAGCTGATGGGCTGGTTGAACGGCACGGAGAAGTTGTGCGAGCAGAGAATGGAGAGGTTCGTGTTCGGGCTCTTCACTTCCTTGAACGAGTGGCCGTTCACGACGGCGAGACCGTTGTCGTAATTCTCCTGCGAAACAAAGCCGCCGGGATTCTGGCAGAACGTGCGGACCTTGTTTTTGAACGGCGCGGGATAGCCGATGAGCTTGGACTCATAGAGCACCTCGTTGACGGTCTCCATGATCTCATTGCGTACCTCGACGCGCACACCGATATCCACGGTGCCGGGCTGGTGGGCGATGCCGTGCTCGGCGCAGAGCGTTTCAAGCCAGTCCGCACCGCGGCGGCCCGTGGCGACGATCGTGCGCTCGGCTTCGATCTCGCGCTCCTCTTTGCCGTTGGAGATGACGCCGCCGAGACAGGTCTCGTCTTTGAGACGGAGATCAAGGCACTCCCAGCCGAAGATCAGCTCCACGCCGTTCTCGGCGAGATAGCGCTCAATGGCAAGGTAAATGCCCTGGGCCTTCTCGGTACCCATGTGGCGGATCGGGCAGTCCACAAGCTTGAGACCGGCCTGAATGGCGCGGCGGCGGATGTCCTTCACCTTGTCGGGATCGCTGATGCCCTCAATGTGGGTGTCCGCGCCGAATTCCAGATAGATGGAGTCGGCATAGTCGATGGTCTCCTGCGCGAGCCTTTCGCCGACGAGCGTCGGCAGATCGCCGCCGACCTCATGGGAGAGGGAGAGCTTGCCGTCGGAGAAGGCGCCTGCGCCGGAAAAGCCGGTCGTGATGTGGCAGTAGGGCTTGCAGTTCATGCACCGGCCGGTCTCGGCCTTGGGGCAGTGGCGCTTCTCGACGCTCTGGCCTTTTTCCACGAGCGTGATGTGGCCCTTGTAGCCCTTGCGGATGAGCTCCAGGGCGGTGAATATGCCGGCAGGACCGGCGCCGATGATCAGAATATCCGTTTTCATGCTTCAACCTTCACATTCTCTATGCCGTGCTTCTCAAACTCGGCAAAGTATTCTTCCATGCGCGCGTTCAGCTCCTCCGCGTCGTCCTGGCTGATCTGCTCGGCGCTCATGTCGCGCCGCGCGAGCTCCTCGGCCAGAATGTCGTAGAAAACGGCGTCCTCATAGTCGGCGATCGCCTCATGGATGCCGCCTTCCTCGTACGCGCGGGAGGGATACGAGTGGCCGCGCCAGCGCTGAACGAGCGCGCGCATCCCGTGCTCCGGGCAGAGGGAAAAGAGCTTTTCCTCGAGATTGTCATAGTCCTCAAACCGGTCATCATCCCGGCAGGAATTGAGAATCCAGTTCCCGATGTACACCATGTCCAGAAGCCGCCGGAATTCCTTTTCCGTCAGTTCAAGCTGCATTACGATCCACTCCTCTCTGTGAACATACATTGACATCATATTATAACAATAAATCCGGGAAATTGCTATACAATTTTTCACTTGTCATCGAAGACGTTTTCGCATATAATCTATAAACCAAATGCCGGGGAGACCGGTGTGTCGGGAGTGAATGTCGTGCGAATGAAAGACGTTATCATATCGGTCACCGGCGTGCAGCAGGGCGTGAACGGCCCTGATGCCATGGAGCTCGTCACGGTCGGACAGTACGGCCAGGACGAGAAGGAAACGCTGCTCACCTGGCAGGAGAGCGAGCTCACCGGCATGGAGGGGACGAAAACGTCGCTTTGCGTGCAGCCGCGCAGCGTTGTGCTCTCGCGCGAAGGGACGCTCAACACCCGCATGGAGTTTGAGGAGGGGCGCAAGCGCTATTTCCTGTACGAAACGCCGTTCGGCTCGGCGACGATGGGGCTGAACACCCGGCGCATCGTCAACCGTCTCGGCGCGCACGGCGGCGAGATCGAGATCGATTACAGCGTGGATATGGACGATACGATCGTCGGCCGCAACCGGTTTTTCATCCGCGTGCAGGAGCCGCGCCCGAGCCATATCAGCGATGTCGCTTACCCCAATTGAGTGATCCTTATGAAGCCTCCCTTGTGCAAAGGGAGGTGGCACGGCCAAAGCCGTGACGGAGGGATTGCAAACAGCGCTTTTGGCAAAATGACAATCCCCCAGTCAGCCTTCGGCTGCCAGCCCCCTTTACACAAGGGGGCCTTTTCCTTTTTACAGATGCAGCACGTTGACGCAGAACGCCGCGGCGAGGAACCCCGCGAGATCGGCGCACAGCGCCGCGGGGACGGCGTGGCGTGTTTTGCGCACGCCCGCCGCGCCAAAGTAGACGGAGAGAACGTAAAACGTCGTCTCCGTTGAGCCGAGCATGACCGCCGCGGTGCGCCCGGCGGGGGAGTCTGCGCCGCACGCGGTGAAAATATCCCCGGCCACGGCAAGCGCGCCGCTGCCGCTCATCGGGCGCAGCAGCATGAGCGGCACGGTCTCCGCCGGAATGCCGAGAAAGGAGAGCGCGGGCCGCAGCAGCGCCGTGAATGCGTCGATCGCGCCCGAAGCGCGCAGCGCGCCGACCGCCGGGAGCAGACATACGAGCACCGGCGCAATGCGCCCCACGGTGCGAAGCCCTTGGAGAGCGCCGTCGGTGAGAGCGGAAAAAACGTCCGTTCCGCGAAAGAGCGCGTATCCTCCAACGCCCACGGCAAGCAGCGCGGGGAGAAGCTGAAAAAGCATTTTCATGGCGATCTCCGGAAAAGCCGCTCGGCGAGCAGCCCCGCGGCCACGCCCGCCGCAGACGATATCCACACCGCGGGCAGAATATCGAACGCGTTTTCCGCGCCGCAGGCCGAGCGAAGCGCCGCGGCGGTTGTCGGGAGAAGCTGGATGGACGCGGTGTTGAGTACGGCGAGACGGCACAGCTCGTCGGACGCCGCCTCTCCGCCGGAGAGCGCGTGCAGCCGCTGCGCGGCGCGGATGCCGGCAGGCGTGGCGGCATTGCCGAGCCCGAGCAGATTTGCGCTCATGTTGCAGGAAAGCTCCCCGGCCAGCTCCGGATCGCTCCGGGACGAGGGGAACAGCCGTCCCAACACCGGGCGCAGCGCGCGGGAGAGCTTTTCGGTCAGTCCCGAGCGCTCCATGACCTCGAGAAGGGCGCTGTAGAAGATCATCGGCCCGGCGAGCGAGAGCGTGAGCTCCACGGCGCTCTCCGCGCCCTGCACCGCCGCCGCGCCGACCGCGCCCGCCGAGCCGGTGAGCGCGCCGAAAACGACCGACACAAAAAGAAGGATGACCCAGACGTACGACATAGCCATGGCGATACCTCGACCGGAAAAAATTACCAATAAAAAACGGGGCAGCTGCATCTTGCAATTTCGTATCGGCCAGTATAGAATTTTGTCGAAAAGAGTATTTAGGTAAGGGGTGTACGGATCTATGAAATCAACGGGGATCGTCCGTCGGATCGACGATCTGGGACGAGTGGTACTGCCGATTGAGCTGCGCCGGACACTGGATCTGGAGGTGCGCGATCCGGTGGAGATTTTTATCGAGGGCGACGCCATCGTCCTTCGGAAGTACGACGCTGCGTGCCTGTTCTGCGGCGCGACGCGCGAGCTTCTCTCCTACCGGGGAAAGCAGATCTGCCGGAGCTGTCTTCGCCGGCTTCGGGAGGAAACAAACGAATAAATAAGGCTGCCGCATACAAAGCATATGCGGCAGCCCTTTTTGTATACCTATACCCGAAAACCACGTGTCTGACGCGCGGTTTCGGGTATACAAAAAAGAGGCTGCCCCGTGTGGGACAGCCTCTGAAGTATGTATCCGGGTAGCGTCGATCAATAAAGCGAGGCGATCACATCCACGCATTTCTCGATGCCGAGCGAGCCGGAATCGAGGATGATGTGGTAGTGGTTCATGTTGCCCCATTCGAGATCGGTGTAGAACTGATAATAGAGCGCGCGGCGCTTGTCCTTGTCGCGCAGACGCTTCTCGGTCGGCTCCTCGGTCTCGCCGTATTTTTCCACGATGCGCTTGGCGCGCTTTTCAAAGTCGGCATGGACGAACACCTTGAGAAGATCGGCACTGCCTTCGAGAATGGCGTCGGCGCAGCGGCCGACGATCACGCAGTTTTCCTTCTGGCCGAGCTCGAGAATGATGCGGCGCTGGATCGCCCAGAGATAGTCCTGGTTGGACGGCACGCCGAACGAGCGCACCGAGGAGAACGCCGCCGCCGTCCAGCTGCTGTGGGAGGCGTATTCGCTCTCGTTGGTGATGTATTCCTTGGAAAGCCCGCTCTCTTCGGCCAGCCGGTCGATCAGCTCATGGTCATAGCAGGGGATGCCGAGCCGATCGGCGACTTCCTTGCCGATGGTGCGCCCGCCGCTGCCAAACTCACGTCCGATGGTGATGATGCGTTTCTTTTCCATAAAAACAGCCTCCTTATAACCGGTAGGTGGTGAATTTCTGTATTCGTATTATAGCACGTTTCTTTGCCGGGGAAAAGCGAAAATTACTCTTCCGCGCCGGTTTCTTTTTCGCGCACAAGCGCGGCGTGGTAAAGATCGTTTCGGCTCTGTCCCGTCTCGGCGGCGGCGCGCTTGGCCGCGTCCTTGAGCTTCATGCCTCCGGCACGGTATTCCTCCACGAGCGCGAGCGCATCCTCGAGCGGGAGGCGCGGCCCCTTTTCGACCGGCGCGCCGCGGATGACGAGCACAAATTCCCCGCGAGGCCGCTCGGCGCGGTATTTTTCAAGCGCCGCGCCGATCGTCGTGCGGACGATCTCCTCGTGCAGCTTCGTGAGCTCGCGCCCGAGCGCAATGTCCCGGTCACCGAGCACATCGTAAAGATCGCCGAGCGTTTCCGCGAGCTTGTGCGGCGCTTCGTAGAGGACGATCGTCCTGTGCTCGTGCCGCAGCGTTTCGAGATGCTCCTTCCTTGACTTGTTCGATGTGGAGAGAAAGCCTTCAAATGTGAACCGCTGCGTCGGCAGGCCGGACATGGCGAGCGCCGTGATGACCGCGCTCGGCCCCGGGGCCGCCGATACCGTGATGCCGTGCTCCCCGCACAGCCGCACCAGCTCCTCGCCGGGGTCGGAGATCGCGGGCATACCCGCGTCGGAGACAAGCGCGCAGCTCTCCCCTCCGAGCAGCCGGGGGAGGATGACGGCGGCGCTTTCCACCTTGTTGTGCTCATAATAGCTGATGAGCGGGCGGCGGATGCCGAAGTGGTTGAGGAGCTTTAATGTGACGCGCGTATCCTCCGCGGCGATGAAGTCCACGCTTTTGAGCGTTTCGATCGCGCGGGGGGAGAGATCGTTCAGATTGCCGATGGGTGTTCCCACCAGATACAATGTTCCGGCCATAAAGATTATGCCTCCCAGTGGCAGATTTTCCGGTATTCTTCGGTTTCGCGGCCGTCCGCGCCGCGCAGCAGGACATTTTCGCAGCGCATGGCGCTCACCGGCGCGCCCTTCACGGCTTCCATGAGAAAAATGGGCGCGCGCTTTCCCGGCGCGGAGAAAACGTCCCGCCGGCGCACCGGCGTGAGATGGGCGTTGTGCAGCGCCGCGAGAATGTCGCTCTCGCGCTTTCGCCGGTGGACGAGAAAAAATTGCCCGCCGGGCTTGAGATACCGCGCGGAGGCGGAGCAGAGCTCCGAAACGGTCGCGCTTTCGGTGCGCTGCGCGGCGCGCTCCGCGTTGGGCGATACGGCGCCGCGTCCCGCCGGAAAGTACGGCGGATTGGATACGATAAAATCGAGACTTTCACTCTCGAACGGCGCGCTCCGGTAATCGGCGCAGACGGCCTCGCCGCGCTCTTCAAGCGCAAAGGCGCGCAGATTCTCCCGCACGCTTGCCGCGGCGCTCTCCCGGATATCCACGCCGGTCATGCGGCGGCTTTCATCGCCCAGCAGGAGAAGCAATAAGAGTATCCCGCTGCCGCAGCCGAGGTCTGCGCCGTATGTCCCATGCGCGTCTTTGGCAAAGTCCGCGAGCAGCAGCGCGTCCGTTCCGGCTCTCTCGCCGGTAAAAAGATTCCAGTCCATGCAATCATTATAAAATAAATACGGCGGCATGACAAGCCCGAAAGGGCAGGCATACCGCCGTTGTGAGCCGCGGGAGTGGCACCTCCCGCAGCCGAAGAAGGATTACTGCTCCTCGATGGCCTCGATGGGGCAGTTGCTGGCGCAGGAACCGCACTGGGCGCAGACGTCCTGGTTGATCTCGTAATGATCAGCGCCTTCGGAAATCGCGTCGCAGGGGCACACGCTCGCGCAGGTGCCGCAGGAAATGCAGCTGTCGGTAATGACGTACATTGGTATGTACCTCCTCTTTTTGGGATACCCGCATTGTAACATATATCCCTTAAAATGCAACCCAAAAATTTTTCCCTGCCGGAAAAATTTTAAAAAGCGAGAAAATACGAGAAAAACGAAGAAATAATGCGAATGAGCGAGATAGGAAAAGACAAAACGCCGAATTTCCCGCTTTCGGCGCAAAGCGGGCGTTTCAGAGAGTTGAGAATTTGACGTTTCTTGACTATTATACAGTCAAAGAAAAGGTTAAAGAAAGTCAAAGTCAAAGATAACCTGATCAAGGAAGGGATGCCGCTATGGGGACAAGTGATCGGATCGCACGGTTCATTCTGGACGCGCTGGAAAGCGCGGACGGAACGGCGGAGCTGCAGCGAAGCTCTCTGGCCGACCGTTTCGGCTGTGTGCCGAGCCAGATCAACTATGTGATCGCCACGCGGTTCAGCCCCGAGCGCGGGTACATGGTCGAGTCGCGGCGCGGCGGCGGCGGATACATCCGCATCACGCGCGTGCAGCCGGACGCCTCCCAGTTCATCATGCACACGGTAAACGCCGTGGGCCGGGAGCTGGATAAGCCGACGGCGGACGCGCTGCTCCACAACGCCGTGAACGCCGGTGCGCTCGAGGTTCCCTTTGCCCGGCTGATCGCCGCGGCGCTCAGCGAGCGTTCGCTCCACGCCGTTCCGGTCGAGATCCGGAAGACGGCGCGCTCATCCATATTCAAACAAATGCTGCTCACCACAGCATCCGACGGATTTTTTGAAAGGAGATCATTACAATGAAATGCGAGATCTGCAAGAAGAACGAAGCTCAGTTCTATTATAAGGAATCCATTAACGGAAAGACCACGGAAAAGCACCTGTGCGCCGAATGCGCCCATAAGGAAGGCCTGGACAGGATCTTCGAGCACGAGGCGAACAGTATGCTGACCTCCTTCGGCAAGATGATGGACAGCTTTCTGCTGCCGGACGTTGATTTCTTCGGCTTTGGCCGTCTGCCGTCGATCGGCGAGATGTTCGAGCCGCTGCGGACGCTCTCGGAGCATGAGCCGGAAGCCGAAATGCACGAGGAGGCCGACCCGCTCGAGGCGAAGGCCGAAGAGAAGGGCGAGGAAGCTCTGGGTCACAAGGGCGAGGAGCCGAGCGTGCGTGAGGACGCCTATCCGCTGGAGGCGGAGGCGGAGGAAAACGCCGAGGAGGCTTTTGAGCAGCGCCGCGAGCTGAACGCTCTGCGCCACAAAATGCACCAGGCCGTCGAGGAAGAGGATTTTGAAACGGCCATTGAGCTGCGCGACATGATCCGGAAAATGGAAAACAAATAAAGCCTTTGCAGCTTTATATATCGGAACGGAGCGGGTTTTTACCCGCTCCGTTTTTTTAAAACCACGCGCTCTGCCGCTCCGGATGATTGAGAAACGGAAAATCTGTCAACCATCGGCAGGGGAAGGAGACGACGAATATGAACGACCGATTTACCGAAAAGGCGAGAAACGCCATTGAAAAGGCACGCGCCGCCGCCATGGAGCTGGGCCACAGCTACATCGGCACCGAGCACCTTCTGCTCGGCATCGTGCGCGAAACGGACGCGCTCGGCTCGCGCGTACTGCGCGAAAACGGCTTTGAGGAAGATCTTGTGATGGATCTCATCGAAAAGGCCGCCGGCCGCGGCGCGCCGGGCATGCCGGTGCAGGGGCTCACGCCCCGCTGCAGGCGTGTCATCGAGATCGCCGTAGCGGAGGCAAACCGCCTGCGCCACAGCTATGTCGGCACGGAGCATCTGCTCATGGGCATATTGCGCGAGCCGGAGAGCACCGCCGCGCACCTTTTGACTGCCGCCGGCGGCGATCTCAACAAGATCTATACGGATGTTTTCACCCGCTTCACATCGAGCGACTACCGCGCCGCAGCGCGCAGCGGCGGCGTCGGGCAGCGCACGGCGGTGCGCCACGCGGAAACAAAAAATCTCGACCAGTACAGCCGCGATCTCACGGAGATGGCCTCGCGCGGCGAGCTCGATCCCGTGATCGGGCGCGATAAGGAGATCGCGCGCGTCATCCAGATCCTCTCGCGCCGGTCGAAAAACAACCCGGTGCTCATCGGCGAGCCGGGCGTCGGCAAGACCGCCGTGGCCGAGGGGCTTGCCCAGCGCGTCGCCCATGGCGAGGTGCCGGAGAATCTGCGCGACAAGCGCATCGTATCGCTCGATCTCACCGGTATGCTCGCCGGGACAAAATACCGCGGCGACTTTGAGGACCGGCTGAAAAACGTTCTCAAGGAAGTCGGCAAGGCGAAGGACGTCGTGCTCTTCATTGACGAGTTGCATACCGTGATCGGCGCGGGCGCGGCGGAGGGCGCGATCGACGCGGCGAATATCCTCAAGCCCGCGCTCTCCCGCGGCGAGATCCAGATCGTCGGCGCGACGACGCTCTCGGAATACCGCAAGCACATTGAAAAGGACGCCGCCTTTGAGCGGCGCTTCCAGCCTGTCACGGTCGCCGAGCCGACGGAGGACGAGAGCTTTCAGATCCTGCGCGGCCTGCGCGACCGGTACGAAGCGCACCACGGATTGAAGATCACGGACGAGGCGCTCACCGCCGCGGTGAAGCTCTCCGTGCGGTATATCAGCGACCGGTTTCTCCCGGACAAGGCGATCGACCTTGTGGACGAGGCCGCGTCGCGCGTGCGCATGGAAAATCTGACCGCTCCGGACGAGATGAAGACCATCGAGGCGAAGCTCGCAACGCTGTCCGCCCAGAAGGAGGAGGCCGTCCGCGCGCAGGACTATGAGCTTGCCGCGCAGCTGCGCGACCGGGAACGCTCCGAGCGCGGCGCGCTCGAAAAGGCGCGCGGCGAATGGGACGCCGAGCGCGGCGGTCACCGCGGCGTCGTATCCGCCGAGGATATCGCCGCGGTCGTCTCCGGCTGGACGGGCATCCCCGTCACAAGCCTTACCGAGAGCGAGAGCGAGCGGCTGCTGCATATGGAGGATGTGCTGCACCGCCGCGTGATCGGGCAGAACGAAGCGGTCGCGGCGGTGGCGCGCGCCATCCGGCGCGGCAGAGTCGGGCTCAAGGACCCGCACCGGCCCGTCGGGAGCTTTCTCTTTCTCGGCCCCACGGGCGTCGGCAAGACGGAGCTTTGCCGCGCGCTTGCCGAGGCAATGTTCGGCGACGAGAACGCCATGGTCCGCGTCGATATGTCCGAGTATATGGAAAAGCACACGGTATCAAAGCTCATCGGCTCGCCGCCGGGCTACGTCGGCTTTGACGAGGGCGGCCAGCTCACCGAAAAGGTGCGCCGCAAGCCCTACAGCGTCGTGCTCTTCGACGAGATCGAAAAGGCGCACGAGGACGTGTTCAACCTGCTTCTGCAGATCATGGACGACGGGCGGCTCACCGATTCACAGGGACGGACCGTCGATTTCCGCAATACCGTGATCGTGATGACATCGAACATCGGCGCGCGAGCCATCACGGACCGCCGCACGGCGCTCGGCTTTTCCGGTCTGGACGGCACGCCGGAGCGGAGCTATGCCGAGATCCGCGAGGCGGTGACCGCCGAGCTCAAAAAGACGTTCCGTCCGGAATTTTTGAACCGCATCGACGAGATCATCGTTTTCCACCGGCTCACCGGCGAGGACATCCGCGCCATCGCCGGGAACATGGTGCAGACGGTGGCGCTGCGCGCTGCCGCGCTCGGCGTGCATCTCACGGTGACGCCCGAGGCGGTCGCAAGACTCGCCGAGGCCGGGTACGACCCGGATTACGGTGCGCGTCCCCTGCGCCGCACGGTGCAGACGCAGCTGGAAGACCCGCTCGCCGAAGCGCTGCTTACGGGGGAGCTTTCCTCCGGCGGCAAAGCGGAGGCGGTCGTGGACGAGACCGGACACGTCGCGGTGCGCGCCACGGGCGCGCTCACGGCGTCGTGAGAGATGTGCCGGGGTAGTAGTGCGTTAAGATCTCCTGCCACGTCGAGCCGTTCTTCGCCATGACGTTCGCCCCGTACTGGCTCATGCCCGCGCCGTGGCCGCTGCCGGAAACGGTAAAGAGAAAGCTGCGGCCCGTCCACGCGAGACGGAAGTTTGCCGAGCGCAGCGAGAAGATCGAGCGCATTTTCGTCCCCGGTACGGAGACGTCCCCGACACGGACGGACGAAACGCGCCCGCTCGGATCGACCGTCCGCTCGCCGATCCAGTCCGGCGGCTGGGCGGAGAGATCGGCATCCGGATATGCCGCGAGAAATTTTTCCCGGAAGCTCTCCGGGGAAAACTCCGCGGTCGTGACGAAATTCGGAACGTCTGAGGCCGTTTCGGGACTCGAAACGCTCACGAGATACGGCACATCGCCGCCCCACACGGCGGCGCCGCTCTCGGTATACCCGGCGCTGGAGGCGTGGAAGCACGCGGTGATCGGCTCGCCGTCGTAGACAAGATATGCCCCGTCCGTATCGCGCACGGCCTCTTCAATGCGCGTTTCCCAGAGATCGTACTGCCCGCCCCAGCGCTCGCGGCGCTCTTCGACCGTGAGGTACACCTCACAGCAGCCGGGATCGTCGCAGAGAGCGCACTGCGGGTGCGCCGCCGGGGGCGCACTGGCGCGCGCGAGCGCGTAGCTTCGCGCGGCGGCGGCCTGCGCGCGCAGCGCGTCCGGCTCAAAGGACGCCGGCATCTCCCCGGCAACGACGCCGGGAAGGTATTCCGCCATGGAGAGCGTTTCCACCTCGCCGCCGCGCAGCAGGGTGACGCCCGTGAGAGCATCAAAACCGGAAAAAGCGTCCGCGGCACTCTCCGGCGCGGCGGACGCGGCGGGGGAGACCTCCGGCAGCGCCTCGTCCCCGGAGAGCCCGGCGGCGTGCTGCACCGTGACCGGCAGCAGCAGGGAAAAGAGCAGCGACAACACGCTCATCAGCATACAGTGCTTCATCCTATATACCCCTCTCTTGACGATAAACCAAAAGGAGTATAAAATACCATTCATACTCCCTCGTTCCCGGCGCCGGACAAGCGGCGCTCACGGGAAACTCTATGAGGACAGGGGCTTTCCTATGCAGAAAAACGCATGGACATATACGATGGCGGGGACCGTGTTCGCCGCGGTCGCCGTTATGCTGCACTGGCTTCAGGTGCAGAAGATCTTCGATCCCGAAACCGGCCTTCCGACGCTCCACGCGCCGATCACGACGCTGCTCGTCGTAGTTCTCGTTCTCGTCGCCGCGGCGCTCTGGTGGCTGTCGGGCCGCATGAAGACCGACTGCGCCCCCGAAGAACCGGAGGACGCGCTCGCCCTGCCGCACCGCGAGACCGGCTGGATCCTTATCGCCGCGGCGGCGCTCGCCGCGCTCGGCTCGGCGTACCTTTTTTTCAAGGAGGACAGTACGCTTATGAAGGCCGCGGCGCTGCTAGGCATCCTGTCCGCACCTGTGCTCGCCATGATGCCGCAGATCCCCCGCTGGGGCGGCTTCGGCGCGGCGCTCAGCGTGCTGCCGGTGCTGTTTTTCTGTCTGTGGCTCGTGGTGTTCTATAAGGAAAACGCCGCGAACCCGATCCTCTGGTCGTACGGTATGGAGATCCTTGCCATTGCGATGTGCCTTCTCGCGGTGTTCCGGCTGAGCGCGTATCTTTTCTACCGCGCCAAGCCGCGCCGGGCGATCTTCGCGTGCATGCTCGCGCTCATAACGAGCCTCGCCACGCTCACCGACAGCGTCTCTCTCGGCGCGCGCGCCGTGCTCGGCGGCTGGGGTATCGGCACCGCGGTCATGTGCTGGATCATCATCAACAATTTTGTTCCGCCCGCGCCGGAGGAAGATACATATTAAAAAAACCTTGTGTAAAGGGAAACCCCTCCGTCAAAAACTTCGTTTTTGCCACCTCCCCTGTTAGGGGAGGCAAGTAAGCTATCGGAAAACCGGCTTGGCTCCCCTAACAGGGGAGCTG
>ERZ857757.1829-NODE-1829-length-15511-cov-2.640399_pt1 | contig 15511 bp, 16 predicted proteins | sample MGYA00519764_ERZ857757 | MGnify/ENA primary metagenome ERZ857757 (study PRJEB31778, sample SAMEA3449359) | human gut metagenome | biome: human gut; feature: human-associated habitat; material: faeces | place: United Kingdom | collected 2010/2012 ... | reverse complement strand
CGATACGCCAGCCGCCATACTGGTTCCAGCCGAGGGCTTCGACATAGCCGGATTCCACGGCAATGATCGGTGTACCGATCTGCCCCATCATATCGTGACCTAAGTGCGGGCGGCTGTAGCCATAGCTTCTGGCAGTACCGAAATCATCGAAATCACCATAGGGAAAGCCTTTTGCAATCGGAGAAAAAGCCTTGAGTCCGTAGTGCTTTTCGTATTTTTTACTGCCGGGTTCGGTTTCGAGTTCATATTCTCCGACATATCCGCCTAAGACAGCCGTATATGCTTCTAAAAAATAGTCGTAGTTTTTCAGATCCTTTGTGAGCTTTTTCATGGTAGTGGAGCGGTTGGACAGATCTGTAGCAGTCTGTGTGATAAAGCGGGCAGATTCGTTAGAAAAAGTGCCGCCGTTTTTTGTGGCAGTATAGGCGAGCAGTTCGATCCAGTTGAGAGGAATGTCAGTATCGTGGCTTTCGACATCAAGATCATAGGCAACGCACAGAGCTTCGTAGGGAACGGTGAAATCCACCCATTTGATGAAATCCTTGTCTTTCTTTTTGTCGCGTTTTCCCTCCGAAGCAGGAGAAGACTTAGAAACAGAGGCGGATGTAGATGCCGACTGTGTATATTTTAATCCGGCAAACAGGCTGCATACCATAAGCAGACTGAAGAGTTCTAAAGTGATGACAGAAGTTTGTTTTTGTGGTTTTTTCATGGCGTTGTCCTTAAATAAATTCATAACAGTATATGATAAAAGATACAAAAATAGGAGAAAAATAAATGGAAACATGGAAAAAGAGTCCGCTGTTTCACGGAATGACAGAACAGGAAATCGGACATCTTCTGGTGCAGGAGCAGTGCAAAAGAAAACGATACGAAAAAGGAACGTTTGTTTTTTTAGAGGGGGACGTACCTAAAAGCCTGTTTCTTCTGATACAGGGTAAGGTTACGATTTCGCAAAGCACCATGTCCGGCAGACGGATCCTTTTGACGGATATTACACGTTCGGGAGATCTGTTTGGGGAAGTCTATTTATTTATCGGAAAAGAAGCCTACGATATGGATGCGCAGGCAGTCGAGGATTCTGAGGTTCTTGAGATTGCGGGCGAGATCCCTAGAGTGCTCTGGCAGAATATGTTAGAGATTTTTGCAAAAAAGGCATATCTGATGAATCAGAAGGTAAAGGTTTTAGGATGTGCAAGTATTCGTGAAAAAATTGTGCGTTATCTCTTTGAGAGAAAAAATCAGGATGGAACGATTTGCGGAAATCTGGTGCGGGAAGAGATGGCAGAGTACATGAACGTAACCAGACCCTCCCTGTCGCGGGAACTCGGATGTATGCAAAAAGAAGGAATCCTTGAGATTCAGGGAAGAAACATAAGGATTGCAGATTGGGAAAAATTTGAAATGTATTTATAAAAATTCGTAACATATGTTACGGATTTTTTTATAGTATCGTGCTATGATAATCGCACTGAAACAAAAAAACATTTTATCAAATATAAAGGAGTTACAGATATGGTAAGAAGAATTGTAGAGATTAACGAAGAACTTTGTAATGGATGTGGTGCCTGTGCATCCGCATGTCATGAGGGTGCGATTGCAATGATCGATGGAAAAGCAAGACTGATCAAAGACGATTACTGCGATGGTTTAGGAGACTGTCTCCCTGCCTGTCCGACTGATGCGATCTCCATTATCGAGCGTGAGGCAGAAGCCTATGATGAGGCAGCCGTAAAGGCAAGAATGGAAGAGAGAAAAAAAGCAGAACACAACCATTCTCATTCCCATGCACATGGTCATGAAGGACATGTATGTCCGGGCGGTGCGGCAAAAACGTTCCACAGAGCAGAGCATGAGAGCAGCACATCCGTGGCACCGCAGAAGGCAGAGAGCCGTCTTGCGCAGTGGCCGGTCCAGATTAAGTTAGTTCCGATCCATGCCCCGTATTTTGACGGAGCAAACCTCTTGATCTCAGCCGATTGTGCGGCATATGCCTATGCATCTTTCCATGAGGATTATATGAAAAATCATGTGACACTGATGGGATGTCCGAAGTTAGATGATGTAGATTATTCAGAAAAACTGACAGAAATTCTTAAGAACAATGACATTAAGAGTTTGAAGATTGTCCGCATGGAAGTGCCATGCTGCGGCGGTATGGAACACGCAGCAGTTACAGCACTGAAAAACAGCGGAAAGATGATCCCATGGCAGGTAGTGACACTGACCTGTGATGGAAGAGTCAAAGAGGACTAGTCCAAAAGCAGAGCGTGTCGTTACACTAGCATATAAACATTTCTAAGACAAAGACTACCACACAGGCAATGACAGCCACCTGAAAAAGGCTGCCACCAAACCATGCGATCAGGATAGCGGCAATAAAAGCAGCCAATGCGGAAGCAGTACTGCCTGTCGCATCCAGTATCGCAGGGAAAGTCATCACAGCAAGGGTTACATAGGGAACATAATATAAGAAAGAACGGATAAAACGGTTCTTAATTTCCCTGCGGATCAAAGTCAGCGGCAGAACACGGATCAAATAGGTTACAATTCCCATAACTAAAATATAGATATAAACATTATGCTGCATGTTCATCGTCCTCCTTTATCGGAAACAGGATAGCGGCAAGAGCAGAAATGGCAACCGTCAGGATGATCGTACGGATGCCGGAGCTGATACCGGAAATGACAGGCAGATTGGCAAAAGCAAAGCTGGCTGCCATAGATACTGCGACCACGCCTGCCACAATTTTACTTTTTCTTGCAGGTGGGATAATGATGGCGATGAACATACCATATAGTCCGACGCTTAAGGCACTTACCACATTTGCAGGTAGGATATTTCCCATCAATACGCCAAGGTAGGTACCGACAGACCATCCCGGAACAGCGATGGCAATGGCACCAAATGTATAATAAGGGTTCAAACGTCCCGGAACGGAGATCGAGATTCCAAAAATCTCATCCGTTACATCATAACCGATCAAAAGCCGCTGCCACAGCGGAGTGTCCGGTGAAAGTTTCTGGCTGAGAGCACAGGACATCAGCAGATATCTGGCATTTGCCACAAATTCCATAATAGCAATTTCAAGATATCCGGCCCCTGCGGCGATCAGTGTAAAGCCTGCGAATTCTCCGGCAGAAGCATTTAAAGTAAAGCTGGCGAGCATTGCCTGCAATGCAGTAAGCCCGGCGTTTTTCGCAGTAATTCCAAGCGTAAAAGATACGGCAAAATAGCCAAGTGCAATTGGAATTCCATCTTTAAGACCTTTTTGAAACCAGGTCCGATTATCCAAGGACATGAAAAATCCCTCCTAATGACAAAATTTTCATATCTATTTTAGTAAACTTTCGGTCATTCGTCTAGGGGAAAGTGTCAGAATTATAGGGGAGTGTCGGAAACAGGCGAAATTCCTTGCCTAATTTCATAATTGTGGTAAAATGGCATTATAAAATTGGTATAAACAGTGCGAAACGATAAAAATAGAAAAAACTATTGATGAAAGAGGTCTAAATGGACAACAAAGAGAGACTAAGGAAATGGCTCTGGCTTGGGTTAGATGAGACAACGGCAAAAAAGTATCAGCGAAAACTTTCTGCCGAAAATGTCAGAATTATTCGTAATGAAAGTGTGATCATAGCCGGAATCGGTGCATTGTATACAATCTGCATGCTGGTGTTATCGCATGTGTATGTGAAAAGTCTGGTTTGTATCATCGGAGCAGCATGGATGTTTTGTATTTTTCTTTATACGCACAGTCTGCTGAAAAAACAGGATGAAATATCAAAACAGGAAACATATGCCAGTATCGGTAGCTTTATGATCTGTGCCTATGCTGTATCTATTTATGTGGGAACCATTGGTGCCGGAAATGAGCTGGCAGTTACCATTGTCAGTCTGTTTGTATTCCTGCCGACGAACTTTGACCTTCTGCCAATTTATAACCTGCATATTACCATTGTTGCTTTGGCAATGTTTTTTGTCAGCAGTTATATCACGAAGACACCGGACAAGTTCATGTATGATGTGATGGATGGAATTTTAGCGGCAGTCATCGGTAACTTTGCAGCATTTGAATGTGCCAAGATCAAGTGGGAGAGCGTCAAGATACATGAACAGTTAGAAGAGGAACGTGATATTGATATGCTGACCGGAATCTGGAACCGCCGTGCATTTGAGCGTGAGGTCGATTATCTGATAAATTCCGGTACGATTAAAAACATGGTCGTCATTATGGTGGACTTAGACAAGTTCAAACGCATTAATGATGGATATGGACATGAAACCGGTGATGCCTACTTAAAGCATTTTTGTAACCTGATCAGTGAATATACGGAAAAGAACACGATCGTAGGAAGACGTTCGGGAGATGAGTTCTTTATCTTCAGCTATAACTTCCGGGAATTATCACAGGTGGAACACAATGTTGCAGCTTTCTATGAGAAGTTAGCAAAGAATCCGATCCTGCTGCCGGATGGAACAGAGAGGGTCATTGGAGTATCTTCCGGTGTAGTGTGGACCGTGGATATGAATCATGATTGGCGGGAAATCCTCTGTGCCGCAGATGAATCGCTGTATTATGTAAAAGAGCATGGAAGAAACAGCTATACGATACAGGAATATATTCCAAAGTGACAGCAGGCAATGTAGCAGTAAAACATAAAAAAGGATGCCTTAGTATGGAAGATGACTAAGACATCCTTTTTACGTTGTGCATGTGTTGGGGCACATGCCTGGTTTGGAGAAATAGAAGTATGAAATTAATCATACATCGATATATTATATTTACATTTACGGTAAAGTTTCCATACAATGAGAACCGGTATACTTAGGAGCATTAAAACACACGGAATCCCACCGACGATTGCCATAAATATAAAAATCAAGGTATTAAGCATTTTGAGTATGCCTCCTTTCATCTTCCCTACTATAGCAGAGAAAATGCAAAATAAGTAAAAAGTAAAGGATTCCTTAACACAATTTTGTCACATGTTCAGATAACGTTAAGATTTTAACAAAAGGACTTGCTCAACTGATTTTTCCATATTACATTACAGGCATAACAGGAAGGGGTGTGCCGGAATATGGATATTGTAGGAATCATTGGAATCATTATTGTGGCAGCGGGAATGATCTATGCCACCTATGACTCTTATTTTTAAAATGAAGATATTGGGTAATACAAAGAAAGATGTACAAAGATAAAGGCTGTACATATGGAAACAGAATGAAGAAGAGGAAAGAGGATGAGCGGAATACTATTCCGACTCATCCTCTTTCATTCTGTATCCAACGCCGAGTTCCGTAAAGATATAGGTTGGCTCGGCAGGATTGGTCTCTAATTTTCTGCGGATATTTGCCATGTTTACACGCAGGATCTTGTTGTCCGTATCGGTATATGGTCCCCAGACATCCGACATGATCGAAGAATAGGTGACCACTTTGCCGGAGTTCTTCGCAAGGCAGGCAACAATCTTATATTCGATCGGTGTCAGGTGGATCTCCTGTTCATGCAGCAGGATCAGGCGTTTAGAAAAATCAATCGTCAGATCTTTTGCATGATAAGGCTTGATAAACATCGGAGAATCCGTATTCATCTTATTGCTGTGACGTAGGGAGGTACGGATCCTTGCAAGCAGTTCGGAAGTACCAAAAGGTTTGGTGATATAGTCATCTGCACCAAGATCCAGTGCAAGCACCTTTTCCCGTTCAGAGGTTCTTGCGGAAATAATGATGATCGGGCAGCTCGACCACTCTCTGACTTTCTTAATGATATCTACACCGTCAATGTCAGGAAGTCCCAGATCTAAAAGGATGATATCCGGACATTGGGAAGAGATGATCTCGAGTCCTGCTTTGCCGGTATTCGCAGAAAGGACTTTATAATCATGGCTGGTTAAAATCTTACGCATAAAGTTCAAAATATGTGTTTCATCTTCAATAATTAAAACAGAAAATTTAGGATTCATGAATACCCTCCTTTGGAAGTGTGAATGAGAACTCTGCACCGTTTTCGTGATTAAAAGCACAGATCGTTCCGTTGTGTGCCTGAATGATCGTTTTACAGATCGAAAGACCAATGCCCATACCCTTGTGGGAGTCCGAAGAACCGGAAGCGGACTGTCCCTCAAAAAGAGAAGGAATTTTATCTTCATCAAGACCTTTTCCGTAATCGATCACATGAAAGGTTACGGAGTCCGAAGAATCCGTAACAACAAGATCCACCGCCTGTTTGCTTTCGGAATGGATAACGGCATTTTCTAAAAGGTTCATAATGACCTGTTCGATCAAAAGCGGGTCCATCGGGACCATAAGAAAAGCCTCCGGTATCGAAACGTTGATCTTAGCATGAGGGATACGTTTGCGTAACCGTTGTACTGCCTCCGATACGACCTCTTCCACAACCTCAAGAGAGGTGGAGACATGGCTTTCATCGTTCTGTATCCGTGTGACGGTCAGAAGATTTTCTACCATATTTAAAAGCCAGTTCGCATCGTCGTTGATCTGTGTGACAAGTTCTGTTTTCTCTTCTTCGGTCAGATGGTTCGAGTTCTCTGTATAAGAAGAAGCGGCTCCGATAATGCTCGTTAAAGGAGTACGCAGATCATGGGAGATCGCCCGCAGGAGATTTGCTTTCATTTTTTCCTTGTCAGCTTCCACTAAGACCTTTTCTCGTTCTGAGATCAGAAGCGCCTGTTTTTTCAAACGGGTGGTGGTGGCACTGGTAATAATGGTGATCGTCAGCATACCGATAAAGGTAACCGGATATCCTGACAGGGTAAAATTTAACTTAAAATAGGGATAAGTAAAAAAATAGTTGATGCTGATGACACAAAAGAGTGCGGCAAAAATACCATATCGGTAGCCATCGGTGTGCCTTGCGATCAGGATCAGCCCTAAAATATAGACCAGTGCAATATTCGGAGAATTGCCCGGGATCACATGCGCAAATAAAAATGCTACAAGTGTGCATACTGCAAGAAAAAAGAATGTAACAAAATAATTATTTTTTTTCAAAATGGAAAATAAATCGTTCATATGTAATAGTCCCCTGATATCAAAAAATGTACTAATTTCCATTATGCCAATCCGTGAAATAAACATCAAGCAGGAGAAGGTTAAGATTTTGTTAAATTTTCAAAAAATGCGGCAGTATTGAAATTTGAGACGGAATTTAGTATGATAAGGAACAAAAAGGTATAGATAACAGCATGGAAGTATAGACAGGAGGAACGAAAATGAAAATTGGATTTATTGGCTTAGGTAATATGGCAAGTGCCATGATCGGAGGAATCTTAAAAAAAGAACTGTATTCCGCAGAGGATATCATCGGCTCTGACAAATCAGAGGATTCCGTTCAAAAAGCGGCAAAAATATTTGGAATACATACTACAACGGATAATCTCGAAGTGGCACAGGCAGCAGATGTGTTAATTCTTGCAGTGAAACCGCAGTTTTTCCCGGAAGTCATTGCAGAGATCAAAGGCGCAGTCCGTGAAGAGACACTGATCATCTCAATCGCACCGGGCAAGACCATGGAATGGATCATGGAGCATTTTGGAAGAGAGTTAAAACTCGTCCGTTGTATGCCAAATACACCGGCACTGGTAGGTGAGGGCTGTACCGGATTCTGCTGTTACAAGTTAGTAAGTGAAGAGGAGCAGGCACAGGCGGCTGCGATCTTAGGCAGCTTTGGCAGAGCATATCAGGTTCCGGAAAATCTTTTGGATACCGTGGTAGGCATCAGCGGAAGTTCTCCGGCATATGTATTTATGTTTATTGAAGCAATGGCAGACGAAGCAGTTGCAGAGGGAATGCCAAGAGCGTTGGCATACGAATTTGCAGCACAGGCAGTCTTAGGAAGTGCTAAGATGGTATTAGAGACCGGAAAACATCCGGGAGAGTTAAAAGACATGGTATGCTCCCCGGCAGGAACAACGATTCAGGCAGTAAAAGTATTAGAGGAGACAGGATTCCGTGCTTCCGTCATGGATGCGGTAGAGGCATGTATTGAGAAATCCAGAAGCATGTAAAGCAGGAAACAGGTAACAGAAAGGGGCAGACAGACTATGGAAAAAGAATTGATTTTCTGGCTCGTATTGATGGTGGTACTCTTAGTAATAGAATTGATTACGGTCGGACTGACCTGCATCTGGTTTGCAGGCGGAGCATTAGCGGCAGTCATCGTATCGGTGGCAGGGGGACCGATTTGGTTACAGGCAGTGGTATTTTTAGCTGTTTCCCTGTTGATGCTGTACTTTACCAGACCGTGGGCGATGAAATATATCCAGCCAAAGAAGGTAAGGACGAATTACGAAGAGGCACTGGGGAAGGATGTGCGGGTCATCGAGCGTGTAGACAATCTCAAAGGTACCGGAAAAGCAATGTATAACGGAATGGAGTGGACGGCACGTTCTGAAAAAGAAGAGGTTACTTTTGAACCGGAGGACTCAGCGGAAGTTACAGGTATTGAGGGCGTGAAGTTAATCTTACGGAAGAAAGAGGAAGTGTAGAAATGAAAATTGTATTTTTAGATGCAAAGACCATAGGAGAAGATCTGGACTTAAGCGGCTATGAACAGCTTGGAGAAGTCGTAAAGTATGGATTTTCCACAAAGGAACAGGCGGCAGAGCGTACAAAAGATGCAAATGTCATCATTCTGAACAAGGTGCCGGTCAACGAAGAGACGATCGGAGGGGCAGAGCATTTGAAGTTAGTCTGCGTCACTGCAACCGGAACCGATAATTTAGACAAAGATTATCTGGAAAAACGTGGGATCGCATGGAGAAATGTGGCAGGCTATTCAACCGAGACAGTGGCACAGCACACCTTTGCACTTTTGTTTTATCTGATGGAACATCTTCCTTATTATGATACCTATGTAAAGAGTGGAAAATATATGGACGATGTACTGTTTACCCATTTTGAAAAAGCATTCCATGAATTGAACGGAAAAACATGGGGAATTATTGGAATGGGAACGATTGGAAGAAGAGTGGCGGACATAGCAGGACTTTTCGGCTGCCACGTCATCTATTACTCCACAACCGGAAAAAATCAGCAGAAAGATTATGAGCGTGCAGATTGGGACACCTTATTGACAAAATCCGATATTATCTCGGTACATGCACCATTGACCGACGCAACATTAGGCTTGATAAATGCGGAGGCTTTTGCTAAAATGAAGCGGTCTGCCATTTTCATTAATGTAGGAAGAGGCCCGATCGTCGTAGAGCAGGATTTATACGAGGCTTTGGAAAATGAGGAAATTGCAGCAGCAGGATTGGATGTGCTCAAAGAAGAACCGATGAGCAAAGAGAATCCGCTTGCAAAGATCAAAGACAGCAACAAACTGTTGATCACACCACATATCGCATGGGCAAGTGTGGAAGCAAGAACCCGCTTAATGAAGATCATAGAAGAGCAGATCAAGGAATTTTTTCATCTGTAGAAATCATAGTGAACAAATAGGATATTCTGCTTTAGAACGTATACAAAAAGAGAAATTTGTATAAGGAAAAAATACAGGAGTTCGCTTTTGCATATGTTCATAAAAAGTGAAAGTTTTTATACTTTTGTGTAAAAGGGAATTAGAACAAAAGAGTGGAGGAATAAAAATGGCAAAATTAGCAGAGCAGCTTGAAAGAAAAGCGTTTAGCGCAGCAATTGACGTTGCACTGAGAAGAATTAATAAGGACAGAGAAAAAGGCTTATTAGAGATTGTGGACCTGACAGAGAAGTTCATGGGAGACAACTTTACCAAAGAGGCATACGAAGGTGCGCGTGCAATGATCAAGAATCCGGATCACAAATGGATGCGTTATGTAAACCGTCTGTTAGATGAGACAGATCCACACGTTGCTAAGATGACAGCATTAAATCTTGGATATCAGGCAGCCTTCTATGGCACAAAAACCATTCGTAAGATGAGAGAAGTACATGACTGCAACATTCCATGGCTGATCTTAATGGACCCAACCAGTGCCTGCAACTTACACTGTACAGGATGCTGGGCAGCCGAGTACGGACATAAATTAAACCTGACATTTGAAGAGCTTGATAGCATTGTAACTCAGGGAAAAGAACTGGGTATTTACTTCTACATGATGACCGGTGGAGAGCCGCTGGTTCGTAAAGCAGATGTTATTAAGCTCTGTGAAAAACATAATGATGTGGCATTCCACTGTTACACAAACGGAACTTTAATAGACCAGGCATTCTGTGATGAAATGAAGAGAGTCGGCAACCTTTCCTTATCTATCAGTTTAGAGGGATTCGAGGACACCAATGACTTCAGACGTGGTGACGGAGTCTATGCAAAGGTACTTCATGCAATGGATCTGTTACATGAGAACGGATTACTGTTCGGTAACTCCGTATGTTATACACGCAAGAACATGGATGCAGTAACATCCGATGAATTCTTTGATCTTCTGATCGAGCACGGAAGCCGTTTCGCATGGTATTTCCATCTGATGCCGGTTGGTATGGATGCTTCACCGGAGCTGATGCCGACAAAAGAGCAGCGTGAATATATCTACCACAGAATCCGTGAGGTTCGTGGAAGAGAAGGCGGAAAAGAAATCTACGTTATGGACTTCCAGAACGATGGAGAGTTCGTTGGAGGATGTATTGCAGGAGGAAGAAACTACTGCCATATCAATCCAAAGGGTGATGTGGAGCCTTGCGTATTCATTCATTATTCAGGAGCAAACATCCGTGAAAAATCATTATTAGAGTGTTTGAAACAGCCGTTATTCATGGCATACAGAGATAACCAACCATTTAACGATAACATGTTAAGACCATGTCCGATGCTTGAAAATCCTGAGATTTTACAGCGTATGGTACATGAGACCGGAGCAAAATCCACAGATATGCAGCAGCCGGAGACGGTAGAGCATCTTTGCGGAAAATGTGAGCACTATGCAGAAGAGTGGAAAGGAACAGCAGACCGTCTGTGGGCTGCACATCCATACAGACAGCGTGGTTATACAAACTTTAAAAAGAAATAAGGGGTGAGAGTCATTAAGAAGCATGCAAAGACAATAGGAAAGATTTTATTTGTTCTGATCTTAATCCTGATTATTATCTATACATTTAAGGATTCGGCAGGAGATATTTTAACGCAGTTGAAAGAGACGTCGTTTCTTGTCATTGCCGGCATTTGCATTGCTTCTGTGATGTATGAACTGGTGGAAGGCTGGATCAGTTATTCGCTGGCAAAAGTGTACAATCCTGATTTTAAATACTGGCAGGGTGTAGAATGTGCATTTTATGCAGCCTTTTACCGGGTGGCAACCCTTGGAAGCGGAGCGGGCGTAGCAGCAATCTATTACTTCAATGAGAGAGGCGTTCCATATTCAAAAGGTACAGGACTCTATACCATTGAGTATATGCTGCACAAGGTCAGCATTGCACTGTTTGCGGGAATCTTCTTTATCCTCAACTGGGGCTATATGCAAAAGTATTACAGTCAATATGATATGACGCTTTTAATTGGTTTTGGTGTCACCTTTGTCATCGCAGCAGTACTTCTGCTATTTGCCTGTTCTAAGAAGTTCCATGAGGTACTTCTCTGGATCGTACGCAAGTTAAACCGGAGCGGAAAGCTGACGGAGCAGGTGAAGAAGTTAGAAGAACAGTGTGCGATCTTAGAGGATGCGGCAGCAACTTTATTAAAACGTGGCGGACTGATCGCAGGATGTATCCTGAAAAATCTGTTAAAGTTTACATTCTGGTATGGAATCCCGTTTTTGATATTAGCAGAGACAGGAAAGCTGACACTGTCACAGGGACTGGCAGTTACCTCTTTGGCAATGATGTTAGCAGCAGTTATTCCGGCACCGGCAGGGATCGGTTCTTCGGAGTTCGTACTGACAATGCTGTTAGCAAAGATCGTAGGAACCGGAGCAGCAGGCTCCGTTGCACTGCTTTATCGTTTTGCAACTTTTGTATTGCCGTTTGTCATCGGAGCAGTTGTGGTAGTTCTGTGGAGACGGGTACACAGGAGTACGGAAAAAGCAGCATAAAACTTAAAGAGTTTTATTTTAAACAGTATTATGGAGGTTTTTAGAATAAAACAGGCTTAATGAAGAAGTGGGTGCGCCCACTTTTTTCTTGTATAAATGTATTGTGATAAGTTACTATGTTTTCCCATTTGTAATTATATCCCGTCTTATTGGTAGCTTCGCCATATGCCACCGTACTGCCTTTCAACACATTATAGGAGCCTTCTCCCATAAATTTACCGGCACGAGATTGAGAATAACTGCCTCCAAGCTGTGACTTGACAGACAATCCTTTTACCGGTTTCCATTCAAGATAAGCGTCAACATAAGCCCTTCCTGCTTTAGTATTATTCTTATATACTCCATCTTGTTCGTCTGCTAACGGATTCGGGTCTGATGATGAACCTGGAATCGGGAATTCCGTGATAGAGCCGTCTTCATTATAAGGAGTACCTAACGGGGTGGCAAACAATGCTCTTTCCAAAACGGCATTACGTGAATTCTTGTTGGAGAAAGATGCCTGAACATTAATACCGGCATTCATCCATTTATTGATTTCCTGATCTATACGGACACGGGTAGAGTACACTTTATAGTCATCATTCTCATACATACTCTTCTCATCAGTATAGTTCAACGAGAAATAAGCTTTCGTCTTCTCAGTACCTCCGGCAACGGAAATACTATAGTTCTGCTTCAAGCCTGAATGTAATACTTCATCTCCCCAATTTACCCATTGGTTGTTTTTGATGGCGTCGTATCTTTCACCGAAAATTTCCTCCTCATTAGTAGTACCGACAGGCTTATAAGAATCTTTTATATAATTAATGTATGAGTCACCCGTACGCATCTTAGGAACTCGGGCACCCATAGTCGTTCCGGCATAAGCATTAAAATTGATGACCGGTTTTCCACTCTTGGATCCTTTCGTAGTCACGATAATAACACCATTCGCACCACTTGAACCGTAGATAGCCGTAGAAGATGCATCTTTCAGTACTTCGATAGATTCAATATCATTGGGATTCAAGGTAGCAATATCACCCGGCATACCATCGATAAGTCGGCTTAAATGCATCTGAAGAGATATTACCATCCTCATCCAACTGTAAAGAGCGGGTACCACGCAACTGAACTGTCGGTGACGAACCTGCCTGACCTGAAGAATTAGTGATATCCAGACCTGCAATTTTACCTTGCAGCGCATCCATCGGATTCACGCCCGGATTCATGGTGATATCCTCTGATTTCACAGAAGCAACCGCACCTGTCAAATCACGTTTCTTTACCGTACCGTAACCGATGACCACTACCTCATCCAAAGCCTGTGTATCCGGAACCATCTTTATATTCAGCGGGGCATTTCCGCTCACAATGATAGCCTGTTCTTTATATCCGATATAAGAAACAACCAGTTCTTTACTTCCGCCCGGAAGATTAATGGAGAACTTACCGTCAAAATCAGTTATCGTACCTGTACTTGTACCTTTCACCACAATAGAGACACCGATCAACGGTTCTCCATTTTCATCTAAAACAGTTCCTTTCACTGTCTTTGTCTGCATGACGGCTTGCACAGTAATATCATTCACACCATTTTCTGCATAAACAGATATGGCAGAAGGGGCACACAATAAAGTCAGCCCTAAAATCATGGAAACGCGTCTATGCTGTGTCTTCCACGCTTCAACAAATGCATTCTCTCTCATTCGTTTTAATTTAAAGTTAATATTAATTTTCCTTTGTTTAGTAAAATACAATTAGCATAATCTTTTACATAGACGTTTCCATTTTACTTCTGTACTCACAAAGGACGACAATAATACAAAAATTCGCTTTTTCAAGCCTTTTTTTCCTCAAATATATGCAAAGGATAAAAAGACAAATTTTAGGCTAAGCCAACAAATTCTCTTTTTTATTGTTGAATGAAGAATAAAAAGTGTAAATTTGTATTTGGATGCCACTTAAACTAACAACATATTATCGCGGAAAAGACATTCCTGATTTACCGGGAACCAATACTTTTCATTCCAAGGAGTTGTTTCAGATCTATGAATCGACTCCGGGATATACCCCGCTACTGATAGTGGCAACAGAAGAAGGCAGACCTGTAGCACGCCTGCTTGCCGCCATACGCAAGACCAAAAAGTGGCTTCCCTCCTCTCTTGTCAAACAATGTGTGGTATATGGTGCAGGTGAATTTCTGGACACTTCTCTACCGGCAAGTAAAGAGAAGGAGGAAGAAATTTTCGGTGAAATGCTGGAGCATCTCACACAAGAAGCATCACGCACCTGCATTCTTATTGAATTCCGCAATCTGGATAATTCCATGTTCGGTTACCGTTTCTTCCGAAAGAACGACTTTTTTCCAGTCAACTGGCTGCGTGTCCGTAACTCTCTGCATAGTACGCAGAAAGCGGAAGACCGTTTCAGCCCATCACGTATCCGTCAGATCCGGAAAGGGCTCAAAAACGGAGCCAAAGTAGTAGAAGCCCATACGGTGGAAGAGATTAAGGAATTCTCGCGGATGCTGCACAAAGTTTATTCTTCACGAATACGGAGATATTTCCCTGCCAATGACTTTTTCCGCCACATGAACAGCATGCTTATCAGAGGAAAACAGGCAAAAATATTCATCGTAAAATACAAGGAAAAGATTATCGGCGGCTCCGTCTGCATCTATTCCGGCGAAAATGCTTTTATCTGGTTTTCAGGAGGAATGCGAAAGACCTATGCACTGCAGTCACCCGGCATACTGGCAGTATGGAAAGCACTTGAAGATGCCCATGAACGGGGATTCCGTCACATGGAGTTCATGGATGTAGGACTTCCCTTCCGCAAGCATGGTTATCGTGATTTCGTACTCCGTTTCGGAGGCAAACAAAGCAGTACCCGCCGCTGGTTCCGTATCAGCTGGTCATGGCTGAATAATCTTCTGGTCAAGTTTTATGTCTAAATGTAATCTCAAGATTACAAAACCCGTCTTTGTCACCCATCCGGAGCATTTTTTATGCTTTATTCCCCAATAATTAAATGCAGAAATATTTCTTTATTAGACAAGAAATGTCTTTCTTTGTGCTGTTTTATGCCATATAAGCACATAATTAAACCATATAAAAAAATATAGTTATGAAGATTTCACACATTGAGCATCTGGGCATTGCTGTAAAAAGCATCGAAGAAGCCCTTCCTTACTACGAAAACGTATTGGGTCTGAAATGTTACAACATCGAAACAGTAGAAGATCAAAAAGTAAGAACCGCTTTTTTAAAGGTAGGTGAAACAAAAATCGAATTGTTGGAGCCGACTTGCCCCGAAAGCACCATTGCTAAATTTATTGAAAACAAAGGTGCAGGTGTTCATCACGTAGCATTTGCCGTAGAAGATGGCGTAGCTAATGCTTTGGCAGAAGCAGAAAGCAAAGAAATCCGTCTGATTGACAAGGCTCCCCGCAAAGGTGCCGAAGGTCTGAACATCGCTTTCCTTCACCCGAAATCAA
>ERZ857757.1826-NODE-1826-length-15526-cov-7.760649_pt1 | contig 15526 bp, 14 predicted proteins | sample MGYA00519764_ERZ857757 | MGnify/ENA primary metagenome ERZ857757 (study PRJEB31778, sample SAMEA3449359) | human gut metagenome | biome: human gut; feature: human-associated habitat; material: faeces | place: United Kingdom | collected 2010/2012 ... | reverse complement strand
TGTTACTTTTTCGCTTGTACGAAAAAGTAACCAAAAAGTACACCGAGGGCGGCGGCCCTCTGGACTTCCGGGGTGCGGTTCAAAACCCGTGCGGTGGGATTATAGGTAAAATTTGAAAGGTTCTGCGCGTTAAGATTATTTTGCAAAAATTTGTTAGTGCCGCTAAACGCACGGCTATGTTTTGAACCGGTGCGAAAGGGAAAACTTTTGATAAGACGCAGAATCGGGTTTTGCGGAAATCGAAGTTGCAGTGCGTGCTTGCCGCCGCAGACAGTCGATGAAAAGGGAAACTGTACGTTATCTTTGTTGCGGCGGAAAAGGAAAATTGGTGTGAGTTGGTAGAAAGTTTGGAGTAACTCTGTGGTTTGCATGATATGCAGAAAATCGGATTTTTACACTCTCATACAAAACTTTCCTTGCTCTCAAAAATAACTTTCTATCATCTCAAACACAACTTTCCACCAAACTTTCCCATTTTTGAAAAGCTGTTATCTGTTGTCCATAAAAACAAAATTCCACCAAACTTTCCCATTTGATGAAACACATAACCTGCTGTCTACTCAAATCAAACTTTGCCTTTTTATTAAAACTTGCAAATCCTTATGCAGTAAAACACGCGTCTCGCACCGGTTCAAAATATTCCGAGCTATATGGCACAAGGTTGCAAATTTTCGTAGAAATTTCTTGATAGGCACAAGACTTGCAACTTAATCAAAAAATCCACCGCTCGGAATTTTGAACCGAGGTCGCAGGGCGGAGCCCCGTCTGCTTTTGGTTACTTTTCGCAGAGGCGAAAAGTAACGGAAAATCGTCCTTTTGGTTCTTTTTGCACGCCGCAAAAAGTAACGGAAAACATTCTTTTGTGTGCTTTTTGTCAAAAGCAAAAAAACCGAGGAGTGGGGTTGACCCCACTCCTCGGTTTTCTGTAACAGATAAATCTGCATTAAGCCGCAAATCTCACAAAGATCGTCGCCGCTTGGGCACGCGATGCATTGTCCTCCGGCGCAAATTCACTTTCTGTCATGCCGGTGATGATACCTTTGCCAAAAGCCCATTCAATGGCGCGAACGGATTCCTCCGAAAGAGTTTCAATGTCGGTAAATCCGGTCCTTTGGCCCTTTTCCTCCGACTTCGCACCGTAACGGTACAGCATAAGCGCCATCTGTTCGCGCGTCACAAAAGCGTCCGGCGCAAACTCTGTCTCGCTGATTCCCTTGACAACGCCTGCTTTTACAGCCCATGCAACGGCTTTTGTATACCATGCGTCAGCGGATACATCCGTAAAGACCGCCGTATCCTCTGTTTCCGGACTGCCTGCCAAACGGTAAAGCACCGTCACAAACATCGCACGCGTGAGCGTTCCGTCCGGAGCAAACAAGCCGTCGCCCATGCCGTTCATGTAGCCGGCTTTTACTGCTTTTTGAATGTTTTCAGATGCCCAATGTCCGTCAATATCCGTGAACACCGGCAGTTCCGGTGTCTTGTCCGGATCTTTTTCCGTATCCTTATCCGGATTCTTTGTTTCTTCGGATTTGTCTGCATCATCTTTTTTGTCTGTGCCGTCCGACTTGCCGGTCTCATCCGTCTTGTCGTCCTTGGGGTCGGTAGACATGCCGCCGCTGCCGCCACTGCTGCCGCTGTCAAATTCATTCATGTAGTTCTTGGTGTAGTATACAAGGATCTCATCGCCGGTCTTTAAGCCGTATGCGCTCATCATAACATCCGGCATCTTGCCGTTGACTTTGTATAACCAACCGGAATATTTACCGTCCGTAAATTCCGCAAGCGTTGTGCCGTCCGGCTTGGTGACCGAATAGATGTAGCCGCCTCTGTTGCCGTAGGTATAACCCTTTTCATCGAGAACCTTGGTAAATACGTCAAATACCGAGGTTCCTTCCGGCAGATCTTTCAGTGATACATCGGAGATCCAGGTCTTTTTGTCGGCTTTTAAGGTAAACGAAACGCTGACGGTTTCTTCCACCGGTTCGGGCTTTGTGACGTTTGCCGCCGTATAACGGCCGCGCACGACGAGATCGGCGCTTACTTCTCTGTAATACAGATCGGCAAGCGGAGCGTATTTGGCATATGTTTCCGGGTCATCCTTGTAAAGCTTACCGTATTTGCCGAGCGTTTCACTGGAAAGCGCCGAATCGATCTTGACCGCTTTCGGCTGATTCTGCATGGTAACAAGCAGATTTTCATGCGTAACGACGGCCGCATTGGACGAACGGAACAAACGCCATGCTTCGAGCGCCTGCCAGTTATCAAGCGCGGTCGGAACAATACCGTGACCGACCATGCTGTCTGTGTCGCGAACCCAAATCAGTTTTCCGTCTTTTTCGTAAACTTCCGAGAACGGATTCAGATTGTAGCGGATATTGCCTTTATCGGTGTTTTTGCCGCGGATTCCTACGAAATAATTTTCGAGGACTTTTTCCATAAGCGCTTTTTCCGCTTCAATCTCCTCATTCGTAAGAGGAAGTACGGAAAAATGGAGCTCTTTGGAAACCGAAACGCCGCTCTCTTTATCGGTCAGAGTGAGGGTGACGGCCGCACTTGCCGCCTCTTCGCCCACCATGGGACGGTAAACGGAGGTGCGCGCCGCGTTGTTGACATCGGTCGAACGGATGACGTTTTCATTGTTTGAAGTGATGCTAACCGGAACAAGCGCGCCGTCGATACCGAAATCACGCGTAGTCGGGTACTTGATATCGCCCTTTACCGTGTAGACGCCGTCTGTTTCGGTGAGCTTTTCGCCGGTATAGGCATCGTGTAAGCCTGCGTTGGCAAAGCCCTTCGCAAGCTTTTCTTCGAGAGAAACACGGATCGTTTCGAGAGCGCTGTCATCCAGCTTTGCGACCACTGCGTCAAATGTCTGATACAGTACGATCTCAGGTTCGTCATACGAGGTAAACCCGAAGGTGAACGCCGCTGTAAGCGTAACGTTTCTGTCTGCCTTGCCGCGGTGAACAACGCCGGTGTACGGTCTTGTCTTGTTGCTGCCATCTTTGATCGAAAGCGCACCCGCATCGGAGGAAGTCCACGAAACCAGCGCCCATTTCTTGTTTTCGACAAGGGCCGGGAGCGTAATGTTTTTCGTAAGGCTTTCGGAAACGTCAAGCGTCAGTTTGTCAGCAATCTCTTCGCGCATAAGCGTTTCAACGCGTTCTCTGTCCCAGGGAATGACAACGGTTGCAACAAAAGTCTTGTGCGCTGAATCAAGCGATGCATCAAATGTGACGCGAATCGTAGAAGAATGTCTGGACGGTGCAGTGTTCGGATCGGCGAAGAAATAGGTGATTGTGCCGTCTTTGTCGATCGACGCGCCGTCATACAGAGTTTCAATATCGGTAATGGCAAGGGAAATCTCCTCGCCGGCAGCGGCAAGACGCGCGGCAAGCATATCGGTAATGTTCGTGTCTGTGCCGTAGACCGGTTTGAACGTGCCGGCCTTGCGTGCGCTTTCAAGAGCGGTGGCAAGGCGTTTTTCCTTGTCGGCTAATTCTGCCTTTATGGCTTCTTCGGAATAAACGGTAAAGACAAAAGTCTTGGTGTCCGAAGCCTTTCCATAGGTAAGGCGTGCGGTAAGCGTAACGGTGGAAATGCCGGACTTCGGAAGTGTGATAACGCCGGTGTCATCTATGACAGCCGGTTCACTGCTTTCCCAAACGATCTGCGAACCGTTTTCGCCGCTTACAGCAAGAGAAAGCTTGCCGTTTTCCTTGATGGGCTTTTCGGTATCAAACGTCAGCGCCGCGCGGTCCGAAGCGACGACACCGGCGTCGTGGGATCGAACGAGTATCGGCGAAGAGAGCATGTCGCTTTTTCCGTCGGCCGTTGTTACGGTATAGGAAAGATAGCAGTTTTCAAGCTCTTCGGGAATGGTAAAGGTGCGTGCGGTCGCATTTTTGATCGCATGATAATCATTGGTTCCGGTCTTGCCGTTCAAATATTCTTCTTGGGTAAGATACTTCCATTGGAACGAAAGCTCCGGATAGGTGTCATAGTCATACGGCTTTGCGCCGAGAACCGAAATGTTTGCTTCTACCGTAAAGCCGACGGCTACGGTGCCTGCAACTTCGCGGCCGGAAATCTGCGGAATGGCAAGAATCGTGCAGGTCGCGCTGTATGCGCCGTCCTCGGTCTGTGCCTTAACAACAGCCTTACCGGGTGCAAGCACGCGGGCGACAACCGACGAATTGTTTTCGGTCGGTTTTACCGGAGCGATCAGCTCGATAACGTTTTCACCGCTTTCAATCGACCACACAATAGCCGGTTCGGTATCCATATCCTTATAGAGGACCGAAAGGGTCGTGGTCGGATGTTCATAACCGGCGTTTACGTTGAGAATTACATCGGAAAGAAGAATTTTCGGCTCTTTGACGATCGGCGTGCCGCTTGTCTCCCAAGCAAGAATCGGATAGCCGTCGTTGATATTGTTTCCGGCAACAAACGCGTCGCCGAGCAAACCAAGGAGCGTTTCAGCGTCGGTGATCGTGCCGCAGTCAGGGGTCTTTCCGGTGCCGCCGCCAAGCGCTTTTTCTTTGTAATAGCTGTTTTTGAAACTTGCGGAACTGAACAGGAAACCGGCGAGTTCGCCTGTCTGGGTGCTGTCCGACGTGCCGGAGATATTACCGATGTTGTAGCAGTTTTCCGCCTTGATGTTGTTCTGCAACTGTCCGCCGATACCGCCTGCGCGGTTGACGCCGGAAACAGAACCCGTATTGTAGCAGTTTGTGATATCGGCAAATTTGGCATAGCCGACAACACCGCCGGCAATCGTACCGGCCGGAAGAGAGCCTTGGGCGTTTTTCGCCGTAATTACGTCTGCATGGTTGACACAGCCGGAAATTTCGATGACCGGATAGTCTTTGCTGCCGCTTACATAGCCGACAATGCCGCCGATGTTGGCATTCTTACCGCTTGAAGAAACCGTGCCGGTAAACGAGCAGTTTTCGATTTTTCCGCCGTTGACGATACGTCCGGCGATACCGCCGACATAGTTGTTTGTGGAAGAAACCGTGCCTTCGACAGATAAGTTCTTGATTGTCGCGTATGCCGTAACTTTTTTGTCGGTGATTATGGCGCCGATCGTGCCGAAAAGACCTTGGTCGCTGGTCGTGGCGTTGACGTTTAAGCCTTTGATGGTGTGAAAGGCGCCGTCAAACGTTCCGGCATAGGCTTCGGTAACATATTTGAAATCCGAAATGCGCGTCCAGTCCTTGTTTTCAAGGTCGATGTCGTTTACAAGCACAGCATTTGCCGTACTCGACGGGGTGGCGTTGACAAGGTCGCGGAATGCGGCAAGGTCGGCGGCATCCGCAATCTCATACGGTGCGTCAGCTGAACCGTCGCCGGAAAGCTCGCCGTTTACAGCGCCTACCGAGAGGGTGAGAAGTCCGAAAACAAGTGCAAGCGATAAGGCAAGCCAAGCTAATCCGGATCTTCGTTTAAGGTTTTTCATGATGATACGAGTCCTTTCTTTTATTTTTCATGAAACATGAAAACGATTTTATCAACAAGCGCGGATTTTTTCAAACAAAAACTGCCGCGGCAAGTATTTTATCTTGTCACGGCAGTTATTCCCATGAAACGCATAAATCGACACGCCAAAAAAGCCCTTACCAAAGCGGCTTTTAAAAAAGCGGCTTTTGCAAGCGCGTCGAAAACGGGAAAAGCAGCTGAACAAATATCTGCAGGTGAGCTTCTCCGCCAAAGCAGGTCTTTTGACTTTGCGCCCTATCGGAATTCGTCCGCACGGAATTCCGGCAAACCGCGTTCCTGCCTTCTCAGTTTCCCAATGACCGGTTTTCACCGACGGAACACGTTTCTTTGGCGCACACAGCGACTGGTATCGTCCCGGATTCGCACCGGGTTCCCTTTTCACCGGCCATACCCGAACGGTATCGCCGGCACTTTGTATGCAGTATTTTATTGTCGGCACTATCTTACCACACTTATTGCACTTCGTCAAGACAAAAATGTGTCTTTTGTGAAAAAACGCTTGACCAAACTTTTTTCTTGATTAGTCCTTCTGCTTTTCGGACATACTATCAAAAAATCAAAGGAAGTGTTAGAATGACGATTCATCCGGATACCGTGCGCTTGCTTCGTGAATGCGATTCGGGCGTTGCCATGGGCGTAGACGCACTGGATAATGTATTGGACAGAACACGCGGCGTACCGTTGAAAAAACTGCTTTCCGACAACAAGGACAAGCATTTGCGCTTAAAAAACGAGATCGGTTCTCTTCTTGAACGCTATCATGACGACGGCAAAGAACCGCCTATGATGGCAAAGAGCATGTCGCATATGAAAACCGGCATGAAAATGGCGTTTGACGAGTCGGATCAGACGGTGGCAGACCTGATTACCGACGGCTGCAATATGGGCGTGAAAACACTGTATCGCTACTTGAACGAGTATAAAGCGGCGGATGAAAAGAGCAAGAATATCGCCAAAGAGTTGATCGACTTGGAAGAATCCTTGCGCGCTGACCTTGCTTTGTATCTGTAAATTCCGTAAATTCTTCAAAACAGAAAACCTTGACTTGCCCGATTTTTGCGTGTGGGTCAAGGTTTTGCCGTTTTGATGCCGTTCTGTCGTAAAAAATGCTGAAATTTTTCCGGAATGCTTGACAAAAACGCGCCGCAAGGCTATAATTATCATAGATATATAGTACGCTTTTTTATATATGCAAAAAAGCTAATTCAAATGTTCGGAGATGATTCCCATTCTCAGTATGACCGGCTGCGGCTATGCCCGCGAAACGACGAATAAGGTTCTTCTTACGGCGGAGATCAAGTCCGTCAATTCCCGTTATCTGGATATCAACTGCAAAACACCGCGTGCATACAGCCGCTTGGAGGAAAAGATCAAAACGCTTGTCGGCACATATGCCACACGCGGAAAGATCGATGTTTATTTAACCGCCGAAACCGCGCCGGGAGAAGCGGATACAACGCTTTCGGTTGACGAGGCCTATTTGAAAAATTACCTTGCCTGCTTGAAGGAACTGCGCGATACATATGGCTTGAAAGACGATATTTCGGTCATGTCGGTGGCCGCCAACCGCGATGTTTTCACGTTCCAGAGCGCCGATGAAAGCACCGACGAGCTTTGGGCGCGCGTAGAACCGGCCTTAAAGGCGGCTCTTGAAGAATTTTCCGCCATGAAACGCGCCGAGGGAGCACGCCTTGCCGCAGACATGCTGGGAAAGATCGACGTTTTGGAAAGCTATGTCGCTGAAATCGAACGCCTTGCGCCGGGTGTGGTGGAAGAGTATGAAAAACGCCTGACCGAGCGCGTTGAAGAACTTTTGGCCGGAGCGGAGATCGATAAGGCACGTATCGTTGAAGAAGTGGCGATTTTTGCCGACCGTGTGGCGATCGACGAGGAGCTTGTGCGCTTGAAGAGCCACATTTCACAGTTCCGGCAGATGCTCCGCGAGGAGGGAGACGCACCGCGCGGCAGAAAGCTTGATTTTCTGTTGCAGGAGATTAACCGCGAAATCAATACGACAGGTTCCAAATGCACCGACGCGGCTATCGCCAAAATTGTGGTGGATGCCAAAAGCGAAGCGGAAAAGATCCGCGAACAGGTACAGAATTTAGAATAGAAGCATAGAGTTAAGGACAAAAATATGAAACTGATTAACATCGGCTACGGAAACTTAGTTAACAGCGCCAAAGTCGTTTCGGTGGTAAGCCCGGACGCCGCTCCCATCAAGCGCCTGATGCAGGACGCGCGCGACGCCGGCAAGCTTATCGACGCATCCAGCGGCAAAAAGACCCGTTCGGTGCTGATTGCCGACAGCGGACACGTTGTACTTTCGGCACTCAGTTGTGAAGCACTGCAAGCGCGTTTGAACGAAAGTGAAAACGACAGCGAAAGCGAGGACGCGGAATGAGAAAAAAAGAACAGAATGGGATAAATAAGGGACGTTTATTAGTCGTCTCTGGTCCGTCCGGCGTCGGAAAAGGCACGGTGCTGGCCGAACTTTTGAAAATGAGCGGCGATTATGCCTATTCGGTGTCGGCCACGACGCGTGCGCCGCGTACCGGAGAGGTTGACGGCAAAAATTACTTTTTCAAAACGCGCGATGAATTCAAAAAAATGATAGAAAACGACGAACTTCTCGAATATGCCGAATACAACGGGAATTTTTACGGAACACCGAAGAAGTTTGTCAATGAGATCACCGCACGCGGCAAAAATGTGATTTTGGAAATCGAAGTGCAGGGTGCGATGAAAGTAAAAGCCTGCTGTCCGGAGGCCGTGATGATCTTTGTTGCGCCGGAAAGCAAGGAAATTCTCCGCGAACGGCTCTATGGCCGCGGCACGGAATCCGAAGCGGTGATAGCCGGACGGATCGCCATTGCCGAACGGGAACTCCGGGCCTGCCTTTTGTACGATTACATAACCGTCAACCGCGAGGGACATGCGCAAGACTGTGCGCGTGATATCGAAGCAATCGTCCGCGCGGAAAAATTAAAGGCGCGCGAGCGTTTTTCCGAAGTCTGCGACTTCTTTAAATAAAAATCCAATATAACGACAAACCGGTTTCAAAGCCCGGTAAAGATAAGGAGAAAAATACCATGGCTAAACCCTCTATTGCAGATCTTTCCCAAAACAACAAATACAACCGTTACACGCTTGTCATGGCGGCCGCCAAAGGGGCACGCTATGTGATCGCGAAAGAAAACTATGAAAAAGAACATCCGGAATATGAGCAGTATAAGGCTCTCACGACCGGAAAAAAGACCGAAAAAACGGAAGAAAAACCGGTTATGGAAGCAATCAACATGCTGTATAACGGGGAAATGCTCATCAAGACAGTAGGCAAAGACGGCGAATTGGAAACGGTTGAGCTTACTGCCAAGGACAAGGAAATGATTGCGGAGCAGGAAAAAGAAGCCGGCGATATAGAAGCCGCGCAGAAACTGGCTGATGAAGAATAATCTTTCCTATTAAAAGAGGGTTTTCCGGTGCCCGGAAAGCTCTCCCAAGGCGGCTTTGTTACCAAAGCGTGCCGCAAAACGCGGTTTTGCGGCACGCTCCGTATTTCTGTCCCGGAGGTGATTCCATGCTGTATGCCAATGTGCGTATTCTGAACGCGCCGTATAATATCGATAAAAGCTATTGCTACCACGTTCCCCTGCAGCTTGAAAAAAGCATCCGGCCGGGAAGTATCGCGGTCGTGCCGTTCGGCGGCGGCAACAGCACGAAAAACGCCGTTGTCGAGAGCCTTTCCGAAACATCGGCTTTCGACAAAACAAAACCCATTCTCGGCGTACCGGGAAAATATATGTCCATCAAGCCGGAATTGCTCGAACTTTGCCATTTTATGAGCGACCGGCTGTTCTGTTCTGTCGGCGACGCGATCAAATGCGTCCTGCCTTCGGGACTTGGCGTCAAACGAACCGTTTTCTATATGCCGGCCGAAACGCCGCCAAGCGAAGAAACGTTAGACAAAGTCAACGCCTCCGCCCAGACCATGCTCGATTATATCGCACGCACCGGCCGTGTCTCTATCACCGAGCTTCGCAAACAGTTCGGATCTGCCGCAGCTGCCGGCGCAAAGGTCCTGTGTGAGCTTGGCTTTTGCAGTACCGAGGATGGCTATGAGTGCACCGTCAATACCAAAAATGAAAAATACGCGGAACTTGCCGGAAATGCAGACGCTGACTATATGGAGAAGCTTTCCGCTTCGCGTGCGCTCACACCCAAACAGAAAGCGGTCTGTGAAACACTCCTTGTGAGCGAATCGGCTGTTCCTGCGTCGGAACTTGCCGCCACAGCCGGATGCGGCATGTCGGTCTTGAACGAACTTGCCAAAAAAGGCGTTATCCGGCTTTTTGACGTTGATCTTGACCGTTCGGAGGACATCTTGCATTCGTTTGACCCGAAAGAATACGGTGATTTCACGCTGTCCGATGAACAAAACGAGGCGTTACGCGCCCTATCCGAACTGTATGAGTCGGAAGAACCGCAGGCGGCGCTTCTCTGGGGCGTGACTGGAAGCGGCAAAACCAACGTGATTCTGAAACTGATCGACCGCGTGCTTGCCGACGGCAAAACGGTTTTAGTGCTTGTGCCGGAAATCGCGCTGACTTCGCAGACAGTCGGACGTTTTGCGGCTCGCTACCGGAAAGAGGGAATCGCGCTCATTCATTCGGCGCTTTCCGCCGGAGAACGCATGGACGCCTGGAAAAAGATTCATGACGGCGAAGCGAGAATCATTATCGGCACGCGTTCGGCTGTCTTTGCACCCGTTGAAAACCTGGGGCTTATCGTCATGGATGAGGAGCATGAAGGCTCGTTCAAGTCGGATAAATCCCCGAAATATCATGCACGCGAGATTGCCAAATTCCGCTGTGTATACCACAAAGCCCTGCTTGTCATGGCGTCCGCAACGCCGTGTATCGAGAGCTTTTATAAGGCGAAAACCGGAAAATACAAACTTATTACCCTGCCTTCGCGCTATGGCGGCAACAGCCTGCCTGACGTGACTTTCTACGACATGAAAAGCGAGCCGTATTATGAATTGCCGCAGGACGCGTTTCGTTCTTCCGACGCTTTCGATCCGTTTTTACCCGCGGAAGGGGCAGACGCCCGGCCGACTTCACTTTCCGATACGGCATCGCCCGAAGAATCCGGCATTCCGCTTGTGCTCGGTTCGCTCTTGAAAGAAGAACTTGCCGCCTGTCTTGACCGCGGCGAACAGGCAATCCTGTTTGTCAACCGGCGGGGGTATCGCGCTTTTGCGCTATGCCGCGGTTGCGGTCATGTGTTTACCTGCCCCAATTGCAGTGTGTCGCTCACGCATCACAAGAACAAGCGCACCGGCACTGGACGTATGATCTGCCACTATTGCGGCTACACAGAGCCGATTCCGAACGTTTGCCCGGCCTGTAAAAAGGAGCATATCTCATTTGTCGGCAGCGGCACACAGCTTGTCGAAGAAACGCTTGCCACCCATTTTCCGCAGGCGCGCGTTTTGCGCATGGATGCCGACACCACCGGCGGAAAGTTCGGCCATGAACGGATCTTATCCGATTTCCGTGCCGGAAAAGCCGATATTTTAGTGGGCACACAAATGGTTGCCAAAGGACATGATTTTCCGCGCGTATCGCTTGTCGGGGTAGTTATGGCGGACACTTCGCTGTTTGTCAACGATTTCCGTGCCGGGGAAAAAACGTTTTGTCTGTTAACACAGGTATTGGGACGCGCCGGCCGGTCGGATAAAGTAAAAGGCCGTGCGGTGGTGCAGACCTATGTGCCGGATAATGAGATCTTACGGTATGCGGCTGACCAGAACTATGAGAAATATTATAATGCCGAGATCGGTTTTCGCAAAGCGTCGGTCTTTCCGCCGTTCTGCGATTTGATCACGGTCAATTTTTCCTCACCGGTGGAAATGAATGTTGTCAATGCGGTCAAAATTTTCGGCGCGGAATTAGATAATCTTGCCAAAATCGAATATGCCGACGTGAAATTCATTTTATTCGGTCCGTTCAAACACGAAATTTACCGGCTTGCCGGAAAATACCGCATGCGCTTTCTCATCAAATGCCGCGCGTCGGCTCGTATGAGAAGCATGCTTTCAGTATTACTCAAAAAATACATACCGGCGCTCAAAGACGTAAGCGTATCGGCAGACATCAACCCCACCAATTTATAATAAATTCCGTTATCCGAAAGGAGTTTTGCCATATGGCTATTTTGAAGATCTTAACCGAGGACGAGGCAAACGATATTTTGCGCAAAACAAGCAAGCCCGTGACCGAAATTACCCCTAAGATCGAAACGCTTTTAAACGATATGAGCGACACCCTCATCAAGGCGGGCGGCGTGGGATTAGCCGCCGTGCAGGTCGGCATTCTGCGCCGTATCTATATTATCGACGCCGGGTTGGAGGAGGATCGCCACGAGATCATCGAATTCATCAATCCCGAGATCATCCGTACCGAAGGAACCCAAGAGGATGTTGAGGGGTGCCTGTCCGTGCCCGGAAAATACGGCCTGACGCGCCGTCCGGCCAAGGTGACTGTGCGCGCCGAAAACCGCAAAGGCGAAACATTTGAATATACCGCGACCGGGCTTCTCGGACGCTGTCTGTGCCATGAATACGACCATTTGGACGGAATCCTCTACACGGATAAGGTCGTGCGGATGTTGGACCCCGACGAATTTGAATAATACAAGCTTGTCGCAAACTTTTTACTTCTCCGAAAGAGGTTAAAGCATGAATATTTTATTTATGGGCACGCCCGATTTTGCCACAGCCAGTCTTGACGCGCTTTTAAGCGCCGGAAAACAGGTTTGTGCAGTTGTGACGCAGCCGGACAGACAGCGCGGACGGGGGATGAAAGTCACGTTCAGCGATGTGAAAAAATATGCGCTCGAAAAAAATCTGCCGGTCTTACAGCCGGAAACACTGCGCGGCGGTGCGTTTTTGCCGGTGTTGGAACAATATAAGCCTGATTTGATCGCCGTTGTTGCTTACGGAAAGATATTGCCGGAATACATTTTGAATTATCCGCGTTACGGGTGTGTCAACGTACATGGCTCCTTGCTCCCGAAATACCGCGGCGCCGCGCCCATACAGCGCGCTGTGCTGGATGGAGAAACCATCAGCGGCGTTACCACCATGCGCCTTGACAAGGGCATGGATACAGGAGATATGTACTTTTCCGAATCTGTTGAGATCGGCGAGAACATGACGACCGGCGAATTGTTTGATAAGTTGGCCGAAATCGGCGGCAAACTGCTTGTCAAAACGGTGGAAGCTTTGGAAAACGGCACGGCTGTTCCGGTTCCGCAAGACCATGCAAACGCTACGCATGCCGAAAAGATCACGGATGAAGAATGCTTAGTCGATTTTTCGCTTGACGCACGCACGGTGCATAACCGCATTCGCGGACTTTCTCCGTTTCCGGGCGCGTTTTCGTATTTAGACGGCAAGACCGTCAAGCTGTATGACAGCCGGGTCAACGAAACGGAAAGCACCGGAACGCCGTTCGGGACAGTCACCGAAGCGTCGCGCGGCGGCGTTGTGATTTCCTGCGGCAAAGGGTCGGTGAGACTTATGCATTTCAAGCCGGAGGGCAAGGGAATGTTAAGTGCGGCTGACATGGTAAACGGCCGGAAGATTGCCGCCGGAATGCGCTTTGAAAGCAAGAAAGGCTGACTATGAAAGAAATCATGGTTCAGATGATCGGCATTGCCGGAGCGCTGCTTGGCATTCTTTCTTATCAATTTAAGGATAACCGGAAATACTATACCGGGCAGGCGTTGAGCGGTCTTTGTTTTGGAGTGCATTTTTTCCTTCTCGGTGCATACACGGGTGCGTTTTTGAATTTCATCAATCTGGGGCGCGGTTTCGGATTTGCCGCTGAAAAGAATAAGAAGCCGTATATAACGCTGGTTTCGGTGTGCGTACTGTATGTGGCCGCGACGGCGCTTACGTATGACGGCGCGTTATCGATTTTAGCGTGTGCGGCACAGCTTATCGGCAGTATCGGGATGTCCACGCGGCGTCCGTCAGGCATGCGGATCTTGCAGTTTACGCTTGTTTCACCGAGCTGGATTATTTACAACGGTTTTGTCGGTTCGATCGGCGGAATTCTCTGTGAGACGTTCAATATGGCGTCGATCTTGGTATATTTTGCACGGACAAAGCTTCTGAAACGTAAAACAGATTAAAAACCGAATAAAAAGGAGTGGTTTTATGCCTTATATGTATTACAGTGCGGATGCGATGTGGACATATATCATCATCGTACTTCCGGCGGTGCTGATTGCCTTATGGGCGTCGGCCAATGTCAATTCCACCTTTAAAAAGTATTCGCATATCCCCAGTACAAGCGGTTATACGGGAGCGGACGCGGCAAGGCGCATTCTTGATGCAAACGGCCTTACGCACGTGCGGATTGAGCATGTGAACGGAAAATTGACCGATCACTATGATCCGAAAGCGGAGGTCATCCGGCTATCGGATTCGGTTTATGACAACCGCAGTGCGGCGGCTATCGGGGTTGCGGCGCACGAAGCAGGGCATGCGGTACAGCATGCCGAGGGATATTTTCCGCTTGTGGTGCGCAATGCCATTATCCCGATCTGCAATGTCGGCTCCAATCTTGCCATGCCGCTTATTATTTTAGGATTGATTCTTGACATGTTCGGGCTTTGTTATATCGGAATCATTGCATTTTCGCTTTCGACGGTTTTCCAGCTCATCACGCTTCCGGTTGAGTTCAATGCAAGTAATCGTGCGTTAGCCGCGCTTTCGTCGAGCGGGCGGTTCACGCAAGAGGATCTCGGCAACGCCAAAAAGACGCTCCGGGCGGCGGCGCTTACCTATGTAGCGGCGCTTGCGGTATCGCTTGCCAACTTATTACGACTGATTCTTTTAGTGAACGGGCGTCGGCGCAACGACTAAATACGGAGCTTTTCTTTCAAGAAAAGCATTGAAAAAGAAATTTGATTTTGCCGCCCGATGGTTTTGCCATCGGGCGGCATTGGATTTTCCGGAAAAGTCCGGAAAGAGTGCTTTTAGGGAAATTTTCTTTTTTTGGAAAATTTCCCTAAGGAACGGTTAGCGGTGCTTTTCGTTTCGCGAAAAGCCTGAAAAGAAATGGTTTTTGTGTTCTTTTTGCTTTTGCAAAAAGAAGCAAAAGGACGGTTTTAATGTTACTTTTTGCGGCGTGCCCCCAGCCCCCAAAATGTCCCCAAGGACGTTTTACGTTACTTTTTGCGGCGTGCAAAAAGTAACCAAAAACACGCCGAGGGCCTCTGCCCTCTGGACTCCCGGGGAACGGTTCAAAGCGCTGTATCGGCATGCTATTTATAGAGATTTAAGCGGTTCGTATCTAAAACAGCTTTCATGCTTTGAACCGGTACGAAAGGGTTATTTTACTGCGTAAGGATTTGTAGGTATTTATGAAAAGGCAGGCTCTGATTCTGGTGGACAGTAGGTTATGTGTTTCATGGAATGGGGAAGTTGGGTGGGAAGTTGGTTTTTGTGGCAACAGATTACAGCTTTTCGGAAAGGAGAAATTTTGGTGAGAGATTTTTTTCGCGGACAGAAAGTTATTTTCCGGAAAAATGGAAAGTTTCAGATGAAAATGCAAAATTTCAAACTTTCTGCACACAAAAACATTTGGCTAAATCTCAAAATCTATACCTCCCACATCGTTTTGGTTTAGCGCCAAGCCATGGTTTTGCTCTAAGTTTTCCACCAACCCACACCATTTTCCTTTCCCACCGTAGAAAAGATAACGTGCAGTTTTTCTTTTAACCAAGTGCTTGCGGCGGCAAGCACGCACTGTACTATTAACTTTGTACAAAACTTGATTCTGCGTTTCATCAATGGTTTCCCTTTCGCACCGGTTCAAAGCCTAAAAGCTGTTTCAGACACGGAAAGCTACAATTTTTATAAAAAGCATGCCTGTGTAGCGCTTTGAACCGTCCCCGGGAGTCGGGAGGGTCGCAACCCTCGCGGCTGCTTTTTGGTTCTTTTTGC
>ERZ857757.1825-NODE-1825-length-15530-cov-14.628239_pt1 | contig 15530 bp, 10 predicted proteins | sample MGYA00519764_ERZ857757 | MGnify/ENA primary metagenome ERZ857757 (study PRJEB31778, sample SAMEA3449359) | human gut metagenome | biome: human gut; feature: human-associated habitat; material: faeces | place: United Kingdom | collected 2010/2012 ... | reverse complement strand
GCCGTGCAAAATGCTCTCTCCTATACTGCATGAGCTTGCCGAAGAAAAAAGCGGTACGCTCAAGGTGGGCAAGGTCAATGTGGACGAGCAGATGGAGCTGGCGATGCGTTTTCAGGTATCCAGCATCCCGATGCTGGTCGTATTCAAGGATGGAAAGGCCGTTGCCAAATCGGTGGGCTATCGGCCTAAGTCGGAGATTGCCGCAATGGTGGAGGGCGCAAGATGAAAGTTGTGATCGTAGGCGGTGTGGCGGGCGGTGCTTCTGCCGCCGCCCGCATCCGCCGTTTGGATGAACACGCGCAGATCATCATGATCGAGCGCAGCGGCTATGTGTCCTATGCCAACTGCGGCCTGCCGTATTATGTGGGCGGTGTGATCAAAGAGCAGGAAGAACTGACGCTGCAAACTCCGGAGAGCTTCTGGGATCGTTTTCGCATTGATGTGCGGGTACGGCAGGAAGTAACTGCGATCAATCCCACAGAGAAAACCGTCACCGTTCACGCATTGGATAGTGGAAAGGTCTACACGGAAACCTATGACAAGCTGCTCCTCGCCCCCGGCGCAAAGCCGACGGTTCCTGCGCTTTCCGGCGTGGACATTGAGCGGGTCTTTACCCTGCGCACAGTGGAGGACACCCTCCGCATCAGGCGCTTTGTAGAGGATCAGAAGCCGAAAACCGCTGTTTTGGCTGGCGGCGGCTTTATCGGTCTGGAAATGGCGGAAAACCTTGTGGAGATGGGCGTTTCGGTTACCATCGTTCAGCGTCCGAAGCAGCTATTAGCGCCGCTGGATGCGGATATGGCGAGCTTTGTCCATGCGGAAATGCGCAGACACGGCGTGGCTCTGCGGTTGGGTGAAACCGTCACCGGATTCCGACAGGACGGAGATTCCGTGCTGACTCTGTTGGATGGAAGTGAGCCGCTGCATTCGGATATGGTGCTGCTGGCCATCGGTGTTACCCCGGATACGCATTTGGCAAAAGAAGCCGGACTCAGGCTTGGTATTCGTGGCAGCATCGCTGTCAACGAGCGGATGGAAACCTCCGTGCCGGACATCTATGCTGTGGGCGATGCCGTAGAGGTCACCCATTTCGTAACCGGCCAGAAAGCGTTGATCTCGCTGGCGGGCCCCGCCAACAAGCAGGGACGCATTGCTGCTGACAATATCTGCGGCGGCAACAGCCACTTTCACGGCTCTCAGGGTTCGTCTGTTCTGAAACTGTTTGGCTTGACAGCGGCCTCTACGGGGATCAATGAAAAAGCGGCGCAGGCAGCAGGGATCGCTTACGACAGAGTCGTACTTTTCCCGGCATCCCACGCTACCTATTATCCCGGCGCACAGTCTATGGCAATGAAGGTGCTGTATGAAAAAGAAAGCCTGCGGCTGCTCGGTGCGCAGATCGTTGGCGGCGACGGTGTGGACAAGCGCATTGATGTACTGGCAACGGCCATTCGCGCAAAACTGACAGCTCTGGAACTGACGGAGCTTGACCTTTCCTATGCGCCGCCCTATTCCTCCGCAAAAGACCCGGTCAATATGGCAGGCTTTATGATCGAGGATTTGGAGCGCGGGAAGGTGCGGCAGTTCCATTGGAATGAGGTTGAGGACTTGCCTTGCGATGGCAATGTGACGCTGCTGGACGTCCGTACGGAAGGCGAATATCGACATGGGTACTTGAATGGATTCCACAATATTCCGCTGGACGATCTGCGGGAGCATTTGGACGAGTTAGACCGGGGTAAGCCTGTTTATGTGAATTGCCAGACAGGGCTTCGCAGTTATCTGGCCTGCCGTCTTTTGACGCAGTACGGTTTCTCTTGTTCCCATCTCTCCGGCGGATACAGTTTTTATCAGGTCGTAACAAAAGAGCAGCAGACAGCGCGGAGCGCCTATCCTTGCGGAATGGAGAAGCTATGAGTGAAAATCTATTTGGTTTGACGGTTGCGGCAGATAAAGGCTTGGATGATCTGCAATGCCAGCGCCTTTTAAGTGAAAATCGCAGGTATCAGGAAGTCATGCTGCAATACCGCTGCGCACTGAAAGCACTTGAAAGCCGGTTGGAAATTTTGAATGAGGAATTTTCATTGCAGCATGACCGCAATCCGATAGAAAGTATGAAAAGCCGCTTGAAGTCACCGTCCAGCATTATGAATAAGATGCAGAAGCGCGGACTTCCTCTGGATTTTCCGACCATGCAGGCAAATATCATGGATGTTGCCGGTGTGCGTGTGATCTGCTCTTTCGAGGAGGATGTGTTCTTTTTGGCAAAGTGCTTAAAAGACCAGTCTGACATTGAAATTATCACAGAGAAAGATTATATTTCACACCCTAAGCCAAATGGCTATCGCAGTCTGCACCTGACGATCCGGCTGCCGGTATTCTTTGCAGAAAAAGAGATCCATGTGCCGGTGGAGATACAACTCCGTACAATCGCTATGGACTTCTGGGCAAGCCTTGAGCATACCATCCGCTATAAGAAAAATCTGCCGATAAATGCTGAAGTCGAAACTGAACTGAAAGAGTGCGCCGATTCCAGCAGAGAATGGGACAGCAAAATGGAACATCTACTGCACATCCTAACATAATGCGTCGGATATAAAAGGACAAGTATCCATTTTAGATGCTTGTCCTTTTGTATTCAGTTACATCATCCCGAAGTGTTTCGGTGCCGTTGTGCGCCGCTTCTTTGACGCTTTTTCTATGCAGCAACGTAATAAACAGAAGGATTTACCGTTGAACGCAATTCTCCATTGCGATTTGAGCCGCTCTTTTTGCGTGAATGACGGTCGTATCAAATAGGGGAATAGAAACGTCGGACTGGCGAATCAGCAGGCCAAGCTCGGTGCAGCCCAAGATGATGCCCTCTGCTCCAGCTTCTTTCAGCTTTTCAATAATGCTTTGAAATCTCTTTCTGTACTTCCTCGTTGATGATTTGGTAGTAGTGAACGGTGCTCTCCCAGCTCATTCCGCCAAGGAGTCCGATTGTTTTCATGTCGTACCACCTTTCGCAAATAACCTCTCAGATACAAAGCGCGGTATAGAGAGGAACGATCTTCTTGCTGTTCTCAAACCCGAAGTTTTTAGCGGAAAGATTGGCAGCGTAAGATACCCCAGCGCGCCGGTTGCAACCGCACGAGCGCCGACAGGCGCGGCCTTACAACCGGAAGCACTTTTTCAGTGTCGTATACTCGCCCAGCACCAGCAGCGTCAGGCTGCTGTCCAGCACCATTTCCGGCGAGATAGTCACATCGGTTTTGTCGTTCCGCTTCACGCCGAGGATGTTGACGCCGTATTTTCGGCGGATGTCCAGCTCGCCGATGCTGTGCCCCTGCCAGCTGTCCGGGACGGCGACCTCGATAATGGCGTGCTTTTCGTCCAGCTCTATGTAGCTGAAGATGTGGTTAGCGGTGTACCGGATAGCCGCCCACTTCGCCAGCTGCTTTTCCGGGTATGTCACCGCGTCCGCGCCGTTGCGCAGCAGGAACTTCGCCTGCACGTCACGCTCCGCGCGGGACACCACATATTTCGCCCCCAGCTCCTTGAGCAGGGACGTCGTTTCCAGCGAGTTCTGGAAGTCTCCGCTGATGGTAACGTAGCAGACGTCATAGTTTCCAACGCCCAGCGAGCGCAGAAAATCCACGCGGGTGCTGTCACCGATCTGCGCGTTGGTGACAAAGGGCATACATTCGTTGACGCGCTCCTCGTCTCTGTCCACCGCCATGACCTGATGCCCCAGCTCGCTCAGCTGCATGGCAAGGTGCCGCCCGAAGCGGCCAAGTCCGATCAATAATACGTTTTTCATCGTGCGCTCCTTTCAGCCTACGGTGATCATTTCCTTCGGATACCGGGCATAGGTCAGATCATGCCCGGAGAATGCGGCGTAGATCAGGGTCAGTCCCCCGACACGCCCGAAGAACATCAGCAGAATGAGAATGCCCTGCGACAGCGTACCCAGCTGCGGCGTCAGTCCCAGTGTCAGCCCTACCGTTCCGGCAGCGGATGCCGTTTCATAGAGACAGGCACCCAGCGGCAGGTTCTCCACTGCGCTGATGACCGCCGCGCCCGCGAAGGTCAGCCCCAGATACAGCAGCAGGATGGCGGCGGCATTCCGTACAGCGGAGGGCTCCAGCCGACGCTTGAAAAGCTGCGGATCCTCTCGCCTGCGGAAAGCGGCGACCGCGTTGGCGGCCAGCACAGCCAGCGTCGTTACCTTCATGCCGCCCGCCGTGGAGCCGGGCGCGCCGCCGGTCAGCATCAGCAAAATCGTGACCGCCTGTGAGGTATCGCTCATTTTCGTCAGGTCTGCGGTGTTGTAGCCCGCCGTTCGCGGTGTGACCGCCTGAAAGAGCGCCGCCAGAACGCGCTGTCCCACGGGAAGCTCTGCAAAATCTGTCAGGAAGAAGAGCAATGCCGGAAGCGCGATCAGGATGACGGTTGCGCTCAGAATGACCTTGCTCTGCATCCGGTACCGCCGCAGGTGCAGCCGGTGGGTGCAGACGTCATCCCACGTCAGAAAGCCGATGCCGCCCACAATAATCAGCAGCATGATAACGATGTTGACCAGCGGGTCGGATATGTATGCCGTCAGGGAAGGGTAGAGCGCATTTGCCCGCCCCAGAATGTCAAACCCCGCGTTGCAGAAGGCGGAAACGGAGTGAAACACCGCCATCCACACGCCCCGCAGTCCGTAGTCCCGGCAGAATGCCGGCAGCAGCGCAAGAGCCCCGACCAGCTCCACAAGGAATGTTCCCTTCAGGACAAAGCGTGTCAGGCGCACGATGCCGCCCACCGCCGGCGCGGAGATGGCGTCCTGCATGGCGCTGCGCTCCTTCAGCGAGATGTTCTTGCCGGAGAGCATCAAGAACGTTACAGCCGCCGTGATGACACCTAAGCCGCCGATCTGGATCAGCAGCAGGATGACGGTCTGCCCGAAGCCGGACCAGTAGCTGCCGGTGTCCTGCACCACCAGTCCCGTCACGCAGACGGCGGAGGTGGAGGTAAACAACGCCTCGTGAAACGGCGTCCATGTGCGGCTTGCGGTGGCGATGGGCAGCATCAGCACCAGCGCGCCCAGCAGGATCACGCCGGCAAAGCCGAGGATCATGATCTGGAAGGACGTCAGATGGTGTTTCAGATGAAAATCGGTTTCTGTCACAGAACCCACCTCCTAAAATTGACTGCGTTCCCAACTTCGCGTACAGTATAGCACGGTTTTCGCGTTTCGGCTATGCAGATTTTGTTAAGCATATTCTCGATGAGCCTCCGCCGCGTGACCACCACCGGCAGCGCGCCTGGCGGGGTCAGCCGCCGACCAGCCTACCGTCCGTCCTTTATAAATCAAATACGGCAGTTCGACCTCAACCGAGGGTCAAAACAGCAGCGCCTGCTTTTTTGCCTTGTAATAAAGCAGCCCGACTAAATCCGCCAGACCCCAGCCGATCGGGACAGACCACCAGATACCGGTGACGCCGATGGCGGGGATGGCGGACAGCAGATAGGCCAGCGCGACCCGTGTGCCTAATGAGATGACGGTAAGCACCACGCTCATGCCCGGCTTTCCCAACGCACGATACAGGCCGTAGAGCAGGAACAGGCAGCCGATGCCGCAGTAAAATGCGCCCTCAATACGAAGATACCGCACGCCCTCCAGAATGACCTCGGTTTCTCCGGCGTCCACAAAAATCGCCATAAGAGGTCTTGCAAACACGAAGACGAGGGCGGAAATGACCACGCAGAAGGCCATGGAAACGCACACGGCGCTTTTCAGCCCCGCACGTATCCGCGCGCTCTCTTTTGCGCCGTAATTCTGCGCGATAAAGGTGGAAAAGGCGTTGCCGAAGTCCTGCACCGGCATATAGGCAAAGGCGTCGATCTTTACAGCGGCGGCAAAGGCGGCCATGACAATGGGGCCGAAGCTGTTGACCAGTCCCTGCACCATAAGGATACCGAGGTTCATGACCGATTGCTGCACGCAGGTCAGCGTGGAGAAGGAAATGATCCCGCGGATACGATCTCTCCGCAGGCGGCGGAGCTTCCATATGGAGCGCACCTGGGGGAAGCGCATAAGCGTATAGACGGCGATGCCAACGCCCGAAAGATACTGGGCGATCACCGTTGCCTCCGCCGCACCGGCAACGCCTCTATTTAGACCGATCACAAACCAAAGATCGAGGGCGATGTTCAGCACAGCGGAAACGGCCAAAAACGCCAGTGGGATGACGGAATTGCCGATCGCCCGCAGGAAAGAGGCAAAGTAGTTATATAGAAAAACGGCGGGGATACCCATGAAGATCACAAGCAGGTATTCGCGCATATCGCCCCAGACCTCGGTAGGGACGCGAAGAAAAGTGCGAAGCGCGTCCAGACAGGCAAAGGCCAGAATGTTCAATAGAGCGGTAACGAATGCAATAAAAAAGAAGGATGCGCAGAGATCCCCGCGCAGAGCCGTTTCATCCCGCTGCCCGAACCGTATGGAAAACAGAGCGCCGCTTCCCATACATAGACCCAGGATAATGGAAGTGAGAAATGTCATCAGCGTAAAAGAAGAGCCCACCGTCGCAAGGGCATCCCGTCCGAGAAATTGCCCGACGATCAGCGTGTCGGCAATGTTATAGCACTGCTGAAGCAGATCTCCCAAGATCATGGGGATAGCAAACAGCAGCATGGACCTGGTGACAGGGCCTCGTGTTAAATCGCGGTTCATGGCGCGCCTCCGAATCGCAAGCAAGTAATTCCGTTTCGCAAGTATTGTAGCGGTTTCAAATCGAACTGTCAATGCGGCCAGTGCAGGAACTGCCGGTAAGCGGCTGGGCTATTTCGAAATACAAAAACAGGGCGTTCCGGCGGTCAGCGGGAACGCCCTGTTTTTTCGGTGTGGGGACTCGCGGCGCTGTTCATCTATGTAACGAAAATCGGGCGGCGGATCAATAATCCGAGTTCAGCCACGGCCTCTGACCGCAGTGGAGCAGGCGGGCCAGCTCCGGGGCCTTTGCGTTGTCATCGACAGTGACCGCACCCAGCCGCAGCATGGCCTCCAGCTCACACGAGCCCATCAGCAGCGACGCCAGATCCCCCTGGCGGCAGGTGACGGTCACATTCGCTGTGCTGTCCGCCGCGGCCACGGCCCACCGGCCATCCGCAAAGGCGATGCGCAGCTGCTTTTCACAGCCTGTCATTTCGTCCCGGAAGCGGAACGCCGCGGTCAGATCGCCGGCGGGGAAGGGGCGGTAAGCGGTCTTTCCCACGAAGGTCTCGCCGTCCACCAGCTTGAACATCGTGCCGACAGCAGAGACGTTGGTCTGCAAAAAGCCGTAGTCAATGTAGTGCTTTGACACATCCTGCGGATCGTCCAGCAGGTGGTGGAAGTCCTCCTCGCCGGTGCGGAGAATCACCGTCTGGGCCAGGTCCTCCTGCAGCTTCAGCGCGCCCAGCAGCGCCCGTAGGACAGCGCCGTCCTCATAGACCAGCTCCTCCACGCTCAGACGGTTTTGCGTATAGTTGCTGTCGCTGGCGCTTTCAAAGCGGTAGGCGGTGTAGCCCCTTAGTTGATCGCCGGTATAGTAACCGATGCGCCGCACCTGCACATCATCACGGGCGGCCCGAAGCTCTTCCTCGAATTTTTCCACCATGCCATGGTTTTTCGCCGCGAAGCGGCTGTGGCAGGCAAGGGCTTCACCGAAGTCCTCCGGCTGCATCAGACGCAGATGCTGCCGCGCCTCGGCGTTCACCTTGGGCAGCACCGTCGTGGGCAGGTGGTATTCGTAGAGCTTCCCCGCGAAGCCATAGCCCATCCGCCGGTAAAAGCTGATCTGGAACGGCAGCAGGAGCGTCAGCAGCGCGCCGTTCCGCCGGGCGTAGTCCTCAAAGTACCGAACCATGAACAGCGCCGCACCCTTCTTCTTGTGCAGCGGATGTACCTCCAGCGCCATCAGGCCGCAGGCGGGCTGCATTTTGCCGAAGAAGTTCATGGAGAACAGGATCAGCTTCATGGTGGCGATCAGTACGTCGTCCTCAAAAAGTCCTACCGTCTGCACCTGCCGATCCTCCCGCAGCTCCAGTTGGTGCTTTTCCCGATAGTGCTGGCGGCACTCGGCGTCCAGCGATTTATATGCCGGGTAAGAGTTGAGATAGATGTCCAGATAGGCTTCGATGTCCGTTTCCGTCAGTGGCCGGACGTGCCACGCCGGATGGTTGTTGACTGCGCTCATGTGCTGGCCCTCCTATGCTTGATGAGTTCCTTCAGCCACATTCTGCTCTGCGATCTGTTCAAGCAGGATTTTTGCAGCATATCCGCAGGCGCGTTCAACGGAACCGGCCTCAAAGGGATCTGACAGATCTGCATAGCGCAGCGTTTCCAGGTAGCTGCGGCTGCCGCCGGTCTTGCAGAGGCTGAGATAGTCCTGCCACGTCGCCTGCTTGTTCTCGGCGTACTTCTTCTTGAATTCCATCGCGCCCATGGTGGTGAGGGTATAGTTGATGTAGTAGAAGGGATAGAGGTAGATGTGCAGCTTGTGATACCAGTAGCCGCCGCGCTCCATGAAGGCATCATTATTGTACCTGCGCCAGGGCATATACTTTTCCTCCAGCAGATGCCACTGGTGCGTCCGCTCCTTGGGCGTCAGCTCAGGGTGGGCGTAGCATATGTGCTGGAACTCGTCCACGGCCACGCCGAAGGGCACGAAGGTCAGCGCCTCCTGTAAATGGGCGAAGCGGAACTTGTCCGCCTGATCACCGAAGAACCACTCTGCATAGGGGTAGGCAAACTGCTCCATGGACATGGAGTGAATCTCCGCGATGTCGGTGGACTCGCTGTAATAGTCGGAGATGGGCTGGCTGCGCATGGCCATATAGCCCGCGAAAGCATGGCCCAGCTCATGGGTCAGCACCTGCATATCAAAGATGGTGTGGTTGAAGCAGGAGAACACGAAGGGGGCTTTCAGGCTGGGCAGGTAGGTCATATAGCCCGTGGACGCCTTGCCCGGCTTGTTCTGCAGATCCATCAGCTGGTGGTCGATCATAAAGTCGATGAACTCGCCGGTTTCCGGGCTGATTTCGTGGTACATCTTCTGAGCGGTTTTGACCATGAAGGCATCGTCGCCCGCAGGCTCAGCGTTGCCGTCCGGGAACACCATCTTCTCATCGTGCCACATGACATGGTCGAGGCTAAGGCGCTTTGCCTGGGCATCGTAGAGCTTCTGGCACAGCGGCACAAGGAAGGTGCGGACCTGTTCGCGGAAGGATGCTACCTCTTGCTCGCCATAATCCGTGCGGCCCTGCTCCAGATAGCCCAGGGGGATGTAGTTCTCAAAGCCCAGGTTCTTGCCCATCTGATTGCGGATACGGATCAGCTCATCCCATATCTCCTCCAAACGGGGCTCGTTGCTTTCGTAGAACTTGGAGTACGCCTTGACAGCAGCGGCGCGGACGGTGCGGTCGGGGTGCTCAAAATACTTCTGTACGCCGTAGAGATTCAGCGTCTTGCCGTCGAAGGGGATCTCGGCGGTGGCCATGATCTTCTGGTACTCGTTGGTCAGGCGGGCCTCCTGCTGGCGCAGGGGGATATTGGCCTCGCAGAACTGCTTCTTCTGCAGGTCGATGGAGACGAAATACTGCTTGCCGAGCTCCCGCTCAATGTCGGGGCGGAAGGGGCTGGCGGCAATGGCCTCGCTGAGCGCTACCTCGGCAGCACCCAGGGTGGGCAGGGTGTCCTGCAGGTAGTGGATCTCCGCTTCATAGAAGGTGTCGCGGGTGTCCAGAGTATGGCGTATGTGGGCGATGGCGTACTGGGTGAACAGTTCACAGGCGGCGCGGTCCATCTCGAAGAGCAGCGCATGCAGCGCATCGTAGCTCTCCGCGTGCTCCACAGCGTCCTTCCACTGGGCCAACTGGGCGCGGCGCGCTTCCAGGTCGGGACGCTTGTACTCCAATGTTGAGAATTTGTAGTTTTCCATAATGTCTATCTCCTTATTAAATTCTCTGCGCAGTATTCTGCAAGCGCGTATTTATATCTCTTGCTTTACGCCAATATGGTTGCGGCATTCTTGTAATCCCCCAATTCCTGCAGGCAGTCGCAGGCCGCGTATGCGTCCCCTTTGTGCAGCAGGGAAATGGCCTTCTCATATGGCTGATTGTTGTTCACCTGCACGGAGCAGTAGTGTAGACCGTGGTGTCTTTGGTATCTTTTGGCTGCGATGTATGATTTTCCTCCATCACCGCCTGGAATTCTTCGGGGTACTTGCCCCATCGATCTGCGGAAAGAGAATTGGACTGCAGCAGGGCGTAAAGGTGCTCTGCGAGCGCCTGCCTGCCGAGGACCACAGCCGCTTTAAGCAGTTTCAACTGCAAGTCACATACGCAGGCGCTCCGAAATACCATTTGGGCGAGGACATCATCCGCCTGCATAGCGTCCAGCAGGGGGACAAAATCTTCGGCATCAAAGGCAAGGTGATCCCACAAAAAGTCTATTTCCTCAAAGAAATCATCTGCACGGCAGGGATCTGATAATGGCTCCTGCTTTTCCGGCAGGGAGCGCCACATGGCGATGGCTCTCTGCGGGTCGGCATGATAAATTTCCTCCAACAGCTCCTCACCGGACATATTGAAAAGGTCTGTGCGCTCATACTCGTTCTTCAGCTCCGGGAACTGCGCCACGATCTGCGCCACGGCGGAGTCATCGTAGTCCATGGGATCGACCTTTTCACCGCGAAGCCGCTTCCAGTGCGTGGTGAAGTACCCTAAGTAACGGTTGTCGCGTGTGTCCCCCTCGTCTCCCGCGAAGAGGGAGGCCAACGGCAGCAGGCTGCGCAGTATCTTCTCTATGGCGTGTTCGGCGGAGTTCCCCACGCTGGAGCCTCGGTTCATGTAGAGGTCTCCGCCCTGCATGGAGGGTTCTTCCTTGTCGTAGGGCGGCAGCTGTTCGATCAGCAGCTCCCAAAACTTGCCGCAGACTTTATCTGTCAGCAGGCCCTCCGGCTGGAACAGCGGCGTCCTTGTGCGAACGGCCCTTTCTATCGTCGCGCTGTTGCTGATACCGCTGCTGCCGGCCAAATCGTTAGCCAGCGCCCGATAGGGGTAGAAAATACGGCCACTGACGGCCTGCTCCGCCTTATCGCCCCACGCTCCGTTCCACAGGCCACTTTCGATAAGTCCCGCTGAAACCTGGCAGAGGATGGCTTTCCATGTAAGGGCTTTTGCATCCTTCTGTCCGGGCAGCAGCTCCGCTGCCGACTCCGTGATCGTCTGGGCGGCCTACCGCGCAGTGGCAGCGGCCTCCTGCCACCACGCCTCCTGCTGTTCGCGTGCTGCTTTGCGCTGCTCAAGGATACGGCGCGGGATAGGTCCGCTGTCGCCGCACCAGCCGCATTCCCATATATCCTTGTGCAGGATCACATTCGGTGCGCCGCAGGTCGGACAGTTCATGGAGTCACCCCCTCATAACGAAGTTAGACTATTGCTGCGCAGTGTTTTCTGTTTTCATTATACAGCCTCTGCCGGAGGAAGTAAACCACCATCGCAGGCGTTCAGCAGTTCAGCAGTCCGCGAGGTTACTGCGCATAATAATTGTGTATCGGTCCCGCGGCATAATTGCCACTCAGCAGGGCTAAAATATAAGTGCATCGTATTTTGGCCTAAAAGCGATTGATTTTTCCCCTCTCTTAGGCTATAATAAAGATGCATCGTATTTTAGCCCAAAGGAGGCGGAGCAATGTATATTGAGAGGCAGCTTGAAAAAAAGTTTATTGCAGTCAATGAGGAGTACGCTTGCGTGCTGCTGACCGGTCCGCGTCAGGTTGGAAAATCCACCACGTTGCGGCATCTGATGGAGGGGACGGCACGAGCCGAGGTTTCGCTGGACGATTTGGAGGAGCGCAGGCTTGCCAAAACCGATCCCGCTATGTTCTTGAAGCTGCATCCCGCGCCGATTCTCATCGATGAGGTTCAGTATGCACCGGAGCTGTTTTCGTATATCAAGATCGCCGTGGATAACGGCGCTGTACCCGGCTCCTACTGGCTGACCGGTTCTCAGGCGTATCGCCTGATGGAGCTGGCACAGGAATCCCTGGCCGGAAGAACCGCAATTCTTCACATGTCTGCACTGTCACAGTCGGAGCTTTACGGTGCAGTGGAGGTTTCTCCCTTTTCGCTGGAGCTTGACGAATTGCAGAAGCGCAAGGCGTTGCTTTCCCCAGCCACGCCGAATGAGATATACCAAAGGATTTGGGACGGTGCGCTTCCTGGTCACAGAAGCGGCAAGTATAAAGACCGTGATGTCTTTTACAGCAACTATATTCAGACCTATATCGACCGGGATGTGTCCACCGACATTCCCGGCGTGGATAAGGTGATGTTTGCCGATTTCATCCGTGCTGCCGCCTGCAGGAGCGGCCAGATGCTGAATCTGCATGACATCGCCGGGGATGTGGGCGTCAGTGACGATACCGCAAAGCGCTGGATGAAAGAGCTTGAAAAATCCGGGATCGTGTTCTTCCTGCACCCCTACTCCAACAACCTTTTGAAGCGGACGATCAAAACGCCGAAGATGTATTTCTTCGATACAGGACTGGTCTCCTATCTGACCCGGTACTCAAGCCCCGAAATTTTGATGAACGGTGCGATAAGCGGAGCAATTTTGGAAAACTACGTTGTGGCAGAAATCAGGAAGACCTACAGCAACAGTGCCAAGGATCGCCTGCTGCATTATTACCGGGACAAGAACAGCAACGAGATCGACTTGATTATGGAGAGCGACGGTCAGCTGCACCCCATCGAGATCAAAAAAAGCATCAATCCGCCCACACAAATCACGGGTGCTTTCAAGCTGCTGGACAAAGCCTCCGTACCGAGAGGAACAGGCGCGATCATCTGCCTTCGGGAGACATTGAGCGCAATCGACAGCAGCACATATATCGTCCCTGTGTGGATGATCTGATTTCATTCCTTAAAAGCAAATATTCTAACGCAGCCGCTTGGTTTCCATGAGAAACCAGGCGGCTTTTTCTATTGACAGACCTGATTTTATTCGTTCTTATCGGCAAATATTTTTCTAAGCGCTGAGGAAGCTTCTATTCCGGCACGCTTACATACGAAATGTGCAGTCCTCGTTTGAGAACTGCACATTTTTGAATGCCAGTATTGTAAAAAGCGCTTAGGCAATTTGCTGCTGCCCCCAGCGAATCCGCATCCGGCCGTCCGCATCTGCTTCGCGGCTGAGAAGCTGCGCCTGCAAATTGTAATCGACTCCGAATTTTTTGTAGACCTCGTCCAGATCCGCGTCTGCACCTTTCATAAACAGATTGATTCGTTCCTTTGCCAACACCATTTGCAGCAGGTTGGCCTCGATGCTGTCTTCATAGGTCAAAAAGTAGATGTCCTTCCATTCGGTCGAGGTATAGCGAACGAATCGCATATAGAACTGGCTCATCTGCGCATTGTTATAATGCAGCTCCGGAATGATGATCTTATTCACAAACTCGAAGTTGACAGAGCTTGGAAGGCTCTGCTGTGTGCAAAGCAGGATTCCGTTTTTGCTCTCTCGGAGCTTTTTTCGCAGCGCACGCCGTTTGGCAAAGCTTGTCGTCGCGCCTGTTACCAGAAACAAGGGACGGTCCGGCATGGCTTTTCGGATCGCATCCGCATAAGCGTTCAGAATTACCGCGTGGCGCACACCGACCGCGACGATTTCCTGATCCCATCGTGCGATCATTTCGGTGGTTTTTCTCAGCTTTCCGGGCAGATCCCCCACATACTCCATCAGCGTATTGGGAGCGGCGCTGATTCGAAGCAGGAGCGTAATTTGCTGAATCAGCCGCATCATCGCGTCTTTTCTGGAATTTCCCGTCGTCGCAAAATAGTTTGCCCGCAACTGATTGAATTCTTCGATTGCCTTTTTGCATACATTTCGCTCCGCCTCGGTAAACGGAATCGGAACCTGATGGAGCCGCCGGATCTCCCGCCCAACGATCTCCCTGAAGGAACGGGTAATAACCGTTTTGTCCAGAATGTCGCGCAGCACCTCCGCATTGTAAATGTCCTGCGTCCACTGTCCGACACCGAACACTGTGATTTTCTCCGGCAGGTGGGACGCAGAGAATAGTGCATAACCCTTTCGGTACGCCGGAATTGGTGCGCCATAATACGGGTTGCTCTTTGTTGTCATATCGCCGTCTCGTTCGGTGCTGTATATGTACGGAGCCCATGAAATCATATTGAACGAGTTGTTATAAAGCAGCTCCAGCTGGGGCGTAAATTCTACAATATTGTTCCGTGTGCTCGTCCCCGTCGCAAGCAGCTTTGCCCGGCATCGGCGGAAACAGGACAGCACTGCTTTTGTGCGGGCACTTGACGGGTTTGTGATCTCATCGCTTTCATCCAGCACAAGGTTTGCTTTATGCCCGTGTATCCGCATCCAGCGTTTGATTTGCCGTTTGTATTTTACAAGTGCATTTGTTGTGATTAGAACAAAATCGCCCCGATGAATCCGTTCCAGATCGCGCAGCTGCTCTACAAATACATACGGTAAGTCGTAGTTGGTAAGTACGCCGTCCCAGTTGTTGCGAATCGAAATCGCTGATGATACGACCCAAGTGCAATACAGATGCTGCCGCTGCATTCGATATCGTCCGACTGCAATTCCAGCCAGCGTTTTTCCGCTGCCCTGTTCCCACTGTAACAGGGCATACTGTTTCTGCAATACCAAATTCAGATCCCGGCGCTGATTCTCATTCAGGCAAATCAGCTCACAATTCTCCTGATCCCAAAGCTGAAAATCCTCCAGCCATACTGCAATGTCCGTATCCTGCTGCATCTCTGAAAACTTCTGGCCCTGATTCAAATACGCTCTATGTTTTCTTCGGATCAGACGCGCATACGCTGGCGTCAGATCTGTGCTGCCGGCTATTACCGCCCGATAGATTGGCAAAACCGTTCGCTGGTTCTCACGCATTCGCCGCCGCGCTGCTGCATTATAAGCCTTATATGCAAAACAGCCGTCACGCTTTACCAATCGGATCACATCTTCACCTGGCTGCGCATTCTGTTTTTTCAGCACTCTGCGCAGATACGCCAGCACCTTGGCTTCAGTCAGACGTTTCTGGCACCATTCCTTATAATCCATATTGCCCGGCTGTGTTTCCGTATAAAAGCGGCGCACATATTCCATGCAGCTTGCGTAAGAATCCCGTATCCGCGGATGCGCCTTGATCTGATAGAGCATTTTCTGAACCTGATATAAGAATTGCTCAGACGTATCTCTGCGCTGCGCAAGCTCTCGCAGGATCTTCGCCCGGTTCTCCTTCAGCAGTTCCTGCGCCGGTTGGATCATTTCGCTGTAGATCTGCAGCGCCTGTTCCGCAGAGAATCCATCAGATAGATCCATACTTTCCATTTGATAACGGTGTGCATCCGGCATGGTCTGACTGCGTTTCTGCCAGAATTGCAGCTTGACTGGAAATTGTGCGACACCCATATCCTGAAATGCGTTTTCTGGCAGAGTAGCTTGTCCAAGGAAACTGAACGCATTTTCCATCGCCGAG
>ERZ857757.1820-NODE-1820-length-15559-cov-2.645446_pt1 | contig 15559 bp, 17 predicted proteins | sample MGYA00519764_ERZ857757 | MGnify/ENA primary metagenome ERZ857757 (study PRJEB31778, sample SAMEA3449359) | human gut metagenome | biome: human gut; feature: human-associated habitat; material: faeces | place: United Kingdom | collected 2010/2012 ... | reverse complement strand
TCATCAGTATTAGGACACACTGCATCTAACAAACATGGTATAACAATTAAAGTGAGGACGAAAAAATATTATAGGACACGTTTAGGTAGAAGACAGATTTATAAAACGACGCGATACATAGTAAAGGTAGGTAGGTATTGATATGAAGATAGTTCAGATATTAGAGACTATGGTTATAATAGCCTTATTGGTATTGGAGATACTGCATGATTTTAAACTTGTTCCATTTAATATGGGAATAAATGTGGTGTCACTTATTTGTGCAGGATCATTGCTTATTTTATGCATAATATTGGCGGCTAAAAAGAAATCAAGCTGGGGAAGCATATGTCTGGCGTGTATGTTTGTGATCAGATGGGTATGTGAGATGATATATTAAAAAGTAACTGAAGAAAACTATTAAAAGAGGAATACAAAGTCATCCGGATAAAGTCCGGATGACTTTTTGTGTCTGACAGGACATTTACGCAGAATTTACTTTCAGATGGTGTTGACATTTACAGAAATAAGACTAGTATATGTTCGATATGAAGTATGATATGGGAGGATAGATATGGGCAGTTATGTAATATCGGACATCCACGGATGCTATGACGAGCTGATCCGGATGCTTGAGAAGATAAATTTAGAGGACAGTGACACTCTGATATGTGCGGGAGATTATGTAGATAAGGGACCAAAGAACGCCGAGGTACTGAAGTGGATAATGAATGTTCCGCCAAATGTCATTCTGCTACGAGGCAATCATGATGAGGACTTTGCACAGAATATAGAGGCGATGAGGATCATCAGCTACAAAATGGATCTTGACAGGGATAGCCTGCAGGACACGAAAACTTTGTACCAGTCGATGAAAAAGCTTGCGAAAAAAGATGCCAGCGTAAAGTTTGACCGCTGTGAGACGGTATATGAGCTGATAGAATCCGGATATACTTTCTCGCAGTTATGTGCATGGGCGGACCGGATAAAGAACATGCCGTATCTATATGAAACGAAAGTGTCTGGCAGAACATGCATAATAGTCCATGCCGGATACATCAGGAGACTTGATACGCCGGAACTTAAGGCCATGTATAGCTCAAGGGAAGAGTTCTATATGAATGCCAGGGGTGATGGATTTACAAATGGCGGCATCATGCACGGCATGGTAGTGGCGGGGCATACTCCTACGACCAAAGAGAAAGAATTTGCATATAATGATGGATGGGTATTTCGAAGGTATGACAAAGAACGGGACTTTTTGTTCTATGACATTGACTGTGGATGCTGGATGAGATATACAGGGAAAAAGAACGCAAGACTTGCATGTTTCAGGCTCGAGGATGAAAAGGTGTTTTATGTGTGAGGTTGTGAAGTCCTGAATTAGTGGACTTCACAAATTTTTCACAAAATTTATTAGCACTCGGTGTTGACGAGTGCTAACAGAAGTGGTATAACATAATCAGTCAAAGGAAAGAGCTTCTAAATAGAAATTAACGATAAGCCTTGAAGCGATCCTTTGAAAAGAAAACGAAATTATTAACATGTATATACCTGATGCGATAAAGGCAGAGGGGATAGATATTGGAAGGAGAGATGACTTATGTTAATGCCTAGTATTATTGGAGATAGCTTTTTAGATGATTTCTTTGGATATCCTGAGAGGACTTATACAGCACCAAAGCAGACGCAGATGAATGGATTTATGCAGGCTGATGTAGCCGAGAGCGAGGATGCCTACACAGTTGAGATGAATCTTCCAGGAGTTAAGAAAGAGAATGTGAAGATAGAGCTCAAGGATGGATATCTGATCGTGAACGCTTCTACAAAGAGTGAGACTACAGAGGAGGATAAGAAGACAAAGTACATCCGCAAGGAGCGTTACAGTGGCTCAGGCAGCAGAACCTTCTATGTTGGCAAGGATCTGACTCAGGAAGATATCAAGGCCAAGTTTGAAGACGGAGTGCTTAAGCTCACAGTTCCAAAGATTGAGAAGAAACCGGAAGAGCCAAAGTCAAAGTATATAACAATTGAATAACATACGATAGACAGATTACTTTCATTTGTATATAAAAGTCCGGCACAGGAACCTCCCTCCTGTGCCGGATTTTTTGTGGCATCATTGTTGATTGACAACCTTAACTCACAGATTATAATGGGAATAAGCATAATTACAAACAAGACAAGGAGATGTATGACATGAGATACAAGGCAGCGATATTTGATATGGATGGAACAATACTCAATACTCTGGAGGACCTGACAGACAGTACAAACTATGCACTTGCTCATCATGGATTCCCTGAGAGAACTATAGATGAGGTTAGAAGATTTGTTGGGAATGGCATACGAAAGCTCATTGAGAGAGCTGTGCCGGCGGGAACTGATGTGGCAACTATAGATAAGGTGTTTGATACATTTGCTTCTTATTATAAAGAGCATAGTGCCATCAAGACCAGACCATATGACGGAATACATGATGCCATCGCAAAGCTCAGGGCAGCAGGTGTGAAGACTGCGGTCGTGTCCAACAAGGCGGATTTCGCAGTCCAGGATCTGTGTGTTGACTATTTCCCGGGAATGTTTGATTTTGCACTTGGCGAGAAGTCTGGCATAGCAAAGAAACCGGCACCTGACATGGTGGAGGAGTGCCTCAGAACGCTTGGTCTTGAGAAGAAGGATGTTGTATATATAGGTGACTCTGATGTGGATCTTGCCACAGCAAGAAATTCTGGAACGGATGTCATCATGGTTGGCTGGGGTTTCAGGGATGAGGAGTTCATCATGAGCCTTGGAGCACCATTTGTCATTCATGAACCACAGAAGATAGTTGACATAATACTGGGAGAGTAGCGGATGCTGACTTATTCATTTGATGACAGGGGGATGGATTTCCTCTATGAACATTTGTACAAAGAGATAAAAAATGACATATTAATGGGAAATCTTAAAGCCCATGAGAAGCTGCCGTCAAAGAGGGCACTTGCAGCTCATCTGAATGTGAGCGTGGTCACTGTGGAGAATGCCTACAGCCAGCTTCTTGCGGAGGGGTATATTTATTCCAAGCCGAAGAGCGGGTTCTATGTGTGTGACGTGAAGGCCGAGGATGCGGATGTTGTGGGAGTGCGCAATGCCTACTATGCCAGTGAATATAAGGGTGGTACAGAAGGTTCCGTAATGAAAGATAATGCAAGGCAGAACATGACCTCAGATGAATCGGACGTTGCATACTTGCGCGGAATACGATCGGAAGACCATGTGACAGAGCATTCTCATGTGATCAGGGAACACGCAGAATCCCCTGGCCAGAACAGGTTCTTTGCCGACTTTGTAAACAATTCCACCCTCAGTGAGAACTTCCCATTTTCGACATGGACGAAACTCATGAGGGAGACGATGATGGATGACCGGGAAAAGCTTATGAAGAGATCACCGTCTGGTGGTATATTTGAACTCAGAAAGGCCATTGCGGATTATCTCTATCAGTTCAGGGGGATGTCTGTAAGCCCGAACCAGATCATAGTCGGCGCGGGAACGGAATATCTGTATGGTCTTATCATACAGCTTCTCGGCAGGGACAGCGTATACGGTGTGGAGAATCCGGGATATCAGAAGATACAGCACATATACGATGCATATCAAGTGAAATGCTGTTATATAGACATGGATGAGAGCGGTGTCAACATAGATTCGCTAGAGCGGTCCGGGGCTGATGTGGTGCATATATCACCGTCACACCATTTCCCTACGGGAACTGTCACTCCGGCGAGCAGGAGATATGAACTGCTGGGCTGGGCGGCAAAGCAGGAGGGCAGATATATCATAGAGGATGAATATGACAGTGAATTCCGTCTGGTGGGCAATCCGATCCCAGCACTTCAGAGTATAGATGCCGTATGCAGGGCAAACCAATTCCGTCCATTCAGTCGAGAGACAGAAGTCACAGGGTAATATACATGAATACATTTTCAAAAAGTTTGTCATCAACCATACGAATAAGCTACATGGTATTGCCAATACCGCTCATGGTAAGGTATAATCATGTACTAAGCTTTTATGCGTGTACGGTGTCGAATTTTGATCAGTATACACTCACAAGATTTATCCAGGAGGGGTATCTGGAAAAGCACATCAACAGGATGAGAAAGTTTTACAGGAACAGCAGGGACAGGATACTTGGTTGTATCAGGAATCATAGGCTGTATCCACAGGTAACGATAAAGGAAGAGAATGCAGGTCTTCATTTCCTTATGGAGATCGACACGTCATACACGGACAGAGAGATGGTGGACAGGGCTGCCGCGGCAGGAATCAACATATCCAGCCTTAGCCAGTACTGCCACGGAAAAGAGCAGGAGGACAGCCACACACTGGTTATCAATTATTCGGGCATAGAAGAAGACATAATAGAGGAAGCCTGTGACAGACTTCTTGAGAGTGTGGTGCGCTTGACGACATAGCATGCAGACGCCGCGCGGAGCGCATTTCATGCGTTTGCAGGAATTTTTCGTAAGGAGGACAACGGATGAAGATATCATTTGATTCACTTGAGGAGCAGAATATTCAGAACTTTAAGGGTGGCGAAGGCGTATTCAAGCCACGCATGCACGTAGGCAATTACAACAAGATCATGAGGGCAACACTTCCAGCCGGAAGTTCTATAGGACTTCACACACATGACACCAACAGCGAGATCATATTTATCATCTCAGGAGTTGGAACCATGGAGTATGACGACACCATGGAGATACTCAATCCGGGCGACTGCCATTATTGTCCGCCGGGACACAGCCACAGCCTGAAGAACAACGGCGATGAGGATCTGGTGTTCTATGCTGTAGTGCCAGAGCACAATTAGAAGAGAATAATATAAGAAAATAAAAAAGAGGTTCTCCCAATCAATGTAATTGGAATATATCTGGAATTCCGGGTGCGCATCAGAATGTGGAGACCTCTTTTTTATTTGTTATCAAGTGATTAACTTGATATATATGCGCTAATTCATGTCACATCAAGCTGGTTGAGGCATCAAAGGCGGGAGTGAAGGTTGAACTTATAGTCAGAGGAATATTCTGTCTGCTGGCAGGGATCCCCGGCGAGACGGAGAACATACATATAAGAAGTATTGTTGGACGCTTCCTTGAGCACTCAAGAATATATATCTTCGGAACTCCTGACAGAGACAAGATATATATAGCTTCAGCAGATTTTATGACACGTAACACTCTCCGCCGTGTGGAGGTCGCTACACCTATATACGATGATAAGCTCAAGCAGCGTATCAGAGACATGTTTAGACTTATGATGAAGGCACGCATACAGCAGCCTGATGGCACCTACTTGAAACAGAACCGTGATGCAGAGAAGATAAACTCACAGGAACAGCAGTATGCAGATGCCTATGAGAGGGCACGTCAGTAGGCGCATTGCATAGTGAGACTGCGAAAAAGTAGCAAAGGCATTTGCTTTCAGCGGTCAGATATGTTAGAATCTGTAAAAATCAAAGATAAAAATAACGTGCAGATTACGGACCGAAAAGGATAACGACTGTGCATGCTTTGGCATGCTGGCTGTTATCCTTTTTGTGTTTTATAGTGATTGCGGATAAGGAGAAGTGCATGTACCTGATGATAGACAATTTTGATTCATTTGTGTATAACCTGAAGGCGTATTTTGAGGAAATGGGAAGATGTGTGACCGTAAAAAGGTGCGATCGGATATCTCTGCATGATGTGGAAGATCTGGAGCCGGAGGGCATAATACTTTCACCGGGACCTGGGCGGCCATGGGAGGCAAAAATGTGTGTGGATGTTGTGAACATGTATAAGGGAAAGATTCCGATACTTGGAGTCTGCCTTGGACATCAGATACTTGGGTATTGTGCGGGCGCCATTGTTGAAAAAGGAAAGATGCCAATGCATGGAAAGGTGACAGAGATACATACCTGTGGAACAGGTATGTTCGCGCGGCTGCCGGAAAGCTTTAATGTCACAAGGTACCACTCATTGGTAATAAATGGCAGTAGTCTGCCGGATGACTACCAGGTGGATGCTGTATCCGAGGATGGTGCAGTTATGGGAATATCACACAGAAGGCTGCCGTTGTACGGGGTGCAGTTTCACCCGGAAGCGGTACTTACGGAGTATGGTCATGATATATTGTATAATTTTTGCATAGCGGCGGAGAAATTTAATTGCAGATAAGGAGTCATATATGAGAAATATGAGGCGAGTGCTAAAAAAACTTGACAGATATGTGTGTGCAGCTGATGTTTTTGAAATATATGAGGATGAGACAGGAATAGCATTTCTTGACTCATCCCTTGTGAATAATCTGGGACACTATTCGATCATCGGGAGATGCCCGTATCTCAGGCTTGTTAAGAATGGGGATGCATTTGAGGTTAATGGAGATTCTGAAAAGAATATAACATTTGAGGAATATATGAAACAGTATCTTGTACAGCATATGGATAAGAGTTCGGAGGATTTGCCAATCGTATCAGGAGCGATAGGGTATGTATCCTACGATTATGGAATGGATAGGATGGGGCTTGATTCCATCAATGAAGACCTTGTGTCTGTTCCAGAGGCAGTCATGACATTCTATGACTGTTTTGTTGTTGAAGATTGCTTAAAAAAAGAGACATATCTTGTGGCAAATGGGATGACAGGTGATGCACAGTCAAATATTGATGTAATGGAGAATGATATAGAGAAGTATTGCGGCAGGGATGATCGGGAAAATGGGAATATAATTGACAGGACGAGTGAAGATGTACAAAAGAGGAAGAAGTATAACTTGAATGTGTACGAAGAATGCAGCAGGGAAGAGTATGAGGACTCTATAAGAAGGCTGAAGGATTATATAACCGAGGGGGATGTATATGTTGCAAATTTGACAAGACACATGGTTATCGACAGCGATAAAAAGCCTCTGGACGTGTTCCGCGATCTGCGAGTTGGCAATCCGTCGCCATTTGGTGGATATCTTGATCTGGGAGATTATCAGATAGTGAGCGCATCTCCTGAACGGTTTATGCAGATAAAGGATCGTCGTGTGTACACCCGGCCGATAAAGGGGACGAGGAGACGGGGAGAGACTGACAGGGAGGATGAGGTGCTCAGGGGTGAGCTTGAGAAATCACAGAAGGAAAAGAGTGAACTTCTGATGATTGTAGATCTTGAGAGGAATGACCTGAACCGTGTGTGCAGACCGGGAAGCGTAAAAGTGACTGAACTGTTTTCGATAGAAGAGTATGCAACTGTTTTTCATCAGGTGGCAAATGTTGAAGGCATGCTGCAGGATGGGGAAGATGTGATGTCTCTTCTTACTGCGGCATTTCCGGGTGGTTCTGTTACAGGGGCGCCGAAACGCAGGGCTATGGAGATTACAGATGAACTTGAATGCGGGAAGAGAAATATTTACACCGGCTCTATTGGTTATATTACATTGGATGGAAAATGTGATTTTAATATAGTGATAAGAACTGTATTGTACAGAAATGGCAGGTATTATCTTGGCGTTGGAGGCGGTATTACTGCCGATTCAGATCCTGGTGCAGAGTATGAAGAGACACGGGATAAGGCAAAAGCAATACTCAGTGCATTGCAGTAGCATTTGAAAATGATGAAAATGGGAGAAATGTAAAATGAATGTAAAAATGGATGATTGTTTTCAATTTGGTCTTGGAGCATTTGAAACTATAAGTGTGGTTGACGGCAGGCTGATATTTCTTGACAGGCATCTGAGACGCCTGGAAGATGCTGCAAGATTCCTGGATCTTGGCATGCCAGCAGAACGGGGCATAGACAGGATAGCTGTGCTGGAATATCTGAGAAAGTGGATGAGTGAGCATGATTACAGAGATCGATCAGGTCATATGAGGAGATGTGCGTTAAAGATCATGCTGACTCAGAAAAATGTGGTTTTTTCAATGAGAGATAATCCATACACCACGGATATATACGAACGGGGGTTTGCAATGGACATAAGTAATGTTAGAAGAAATGAGACGTCGCCGTTCGTATATCATAAAATCATGAATTACGGAGACTGCATTCTTGAAAAAAGGCGGTCTAGGAAAGCTGGAATGGATGAACGGATCTTCCTGAATACAAAGGGACAGATATGCGAGGGTACGGTGAGCAATATATTTTTTGTGAGAGATGGCAGGATATACACACCCGCGATAGACTCAGGTCTTCTGCCTGGAACAGTAAGGGGGTATATCTGTGAATCAGAGGCGGTCACGCAGACGGTGATATTCCCTGATGAACTGTCATCATATCAGGAATGCTTTGTGACCAATTCTTTGATGGGGATCATGCCGGTGAAACTACTGGGAAATATCAGCTTTGAGGAGAGGAGTGTCACTGCCAGGATGATAAGAAAATATCATGATTTTTCAGCTTCATGCCGGTAAAATGCCTTTTTGTATCATTGTGGTCCGGGTTCGGCCACTTCAGATATGGTAAGAGTGTCACCGGATATGTTAAACCTTATATCATACCCGCCGTACAGCATCCCGTACCGTCTATTCGGTTCATCCTGATAGCCCGGCCTTGGATCCTGCGCAAGTATCTCTTTCAGGGCCTCGATCTGTGTACTTGAAAATATAGTTTCAAGTTTGACGGCGATATCGTCAGAGAAACGTACTGACAGCTCCGGAATATCAAGGGAGTCTGTCCATCCCCCGGTCGCCTCCGGGTGGCTGTCTGTGTATGGCAGATAAGGCTTGATGTCGTACACCGGTGTACCATCCAGTATATCGGCTCCTGACACCACAAGCCCGTGTACACAGCCAGTTTCTTCATTATATATAATGTCCAGAAGCTTTACCGACGACAGTCCGATGTTGTTCGGTCTGAAAGGTGATCTGGTGGCAAAAACCCCCATCCGCTGGTTACCGCCCAGCTTTGGGGGTTTTACTGTTGCGGTAAAACCGTTCTTGTGAGCCCTGGAGAAGTCCCACAGCAGCCATATGTGGGAGAATCCGTCAAGCCCTCTGAAGGACTCTGCCTGATTGTACGGTGGAAGCATCTCTATAAAAGCGGTGGCGCAGTCTGTCAGACCGCTTTGCCTTGGAATGCCGAACTTTTCTTTATAGTCACATCTCACATATCCTATTACTTCTAAACTGGTATTTGTCATGTATATTTATCCCACTTTCTGGTTGTAATTTATAAGTTATGGCAGATTATTTGCTGTACATTCAGCATGCATTGATTAACGCCGACTTTACATTCAATTTACATTGCGCTGGTTATGTATTTTACTTGTGCCATTTATCATAGTGCAAAGAAAAGAACGAAAGGCGCGCGAGTTCTTTTCCGGGAAATAAGCAAAGAATGATATGTCCCAATAATACAATATTTGCAAAGACCGGTTCAAGAGATAACCGGCACATGTAATAAGTTTTCGTAGAAAACTTGTTATGCAGCATCAGCCATACCATAAAGCGATTTTGCATGGCTGATGTTCCAAGAAAGAATATGGACAAAGTAAGGAGAAAAAGAAAATGGTTAAATTAAAGAAAGTATTGGCAGTAACACTTGGAGCAGCACTTATGATAGGAAGTCTTGCAGGCTGTGGAAATAATTCATCAAAGAGCGCAGATGGCGGATTCGATGCAACACAGGATATATCAGTAGTATCAAGAGAGGAAGGCTCAGGAACAAGAGGAGCATTCGTGGAGCTCACAGGAGTTGAGGAGAAGGATGCAGATGGCAATAAGGTCGACAACACAACAACAAATGCCATCACATGCAACAGCACAGAGGTCGTACTCACAACAGTAGCAGGAGATGATTATGCAATCGGTTACATATCTCTCGGAGCACTCAACGATACAGTAAAGGCACTCAAGATCGGCGGAGTTGAGGCGAGCGAGGAGAACATCAACAATGGTTCATACACACTTTCAAGACCTTTCAACATCGTTACAAAGGATGGCATCAGCGATGTTGCACAGGATTTCATCAACTACATCATGAGCGAGGATGGACAGAAGATCATCTCAGCAAATAAGTACATTGAGGTTGCGAACAGCGGAGCATTTACTTCAACAAATCCAAAGGGTAAGATTGTTGTTGCAGGTTCATCTTCAGTAACACCTGTTATGGAAAAGCTTATCGAGGCATATAAGGCGATCAACACAAATGCTGACATCGAGCTTCAGGAGAGCGATTCAACAACAGGTATCACATCAACATCAGATGGAACATGCGACATAGGTATGGCATCACGTGAGCTTAAGGACACAGAGACATCACTTGGACTTAAGGCAACAGTAATAGCAATGGACGGAATTGCAGTTATAGTAAATAACAACAACCCTGCTGATGACTACACAGTAGATCAGGTCAAGAACATATTCACAGGTTCAGCAGCAAAGTGGGAGGACGTAAAGTAATCAGCTTATGCATAAACTTAAAGAAACAATTATGCATGTAGTATTCCTGATAGCGGCACTGGTATCCATCGCAGCAGTAGCACTCATATGTGTGTTCCTGTTTGTGAATGGAATACCGGCCATCAAGGAGATTGGTTTCGGAGACTTCACCCTGGGTGAGGTTTGGAAACCGACAAATGGATACTACGGCATTCTTCCTTTTATATTAGGAAGCATATATGTGACAGCCGGATCGCTGATAATAGGAGTTCCGATAGGACTTCTCACGGCGATATATCTGGCAAAGTTTTGTCCCGACAGATTATATAAAGTTATAAAGCCATTTATCAATCTGATGGCTGGAATACCTTCGGTGGTATATGGATTCTTTGGAATGTGTGTGCTTGTACCGATGGTGAGAAGCATATTTGGAGTAAATGGAAATACGATGCTCACGGCATCAGTACTTCTTGGAATGATGATACTTCCAACTATCATCAGTGTATCAGAGACTTCAATAAGAGCGGTACCTGACAAGTATTATCAGGGAGCTTTGGCACTTGGAGCAACACATGAGAGAAGCGTGTTCAAGACTGTTGTCCCTGCAGCAAAGTCAGGAGTTATGGCAGCGATTATCCTTGGTGTTGGCCGTGCAGTTGGAGAGACTATGGCGGTTATCATGGTGGCTGGAAACCAGGTTCATATGCCTGACGGAATACTGAGAGGTGTCAGAACACTCACCACAAATATAGTAATGGAGATGGGATATGCGACGGATCTGCACAGACAGGCTCTGATAGCAACGGGCGTTGTACTGTTCGTATTCATACTCATTATCAACCTCCTGTTCTCCATCATAAAGAGAAAGACGGTGGCATAGATGGCAGAGAGAGTAGAAGGAATAAAGACAGTTGTCGCATGTGGCGATGACAGAACAAAAAATACAATAATCAGCACGAAAAAGACGGCACCTGAGGATGATCCTTCATCCATAGTTGATGTGGACAGCATAGAGGCTATAAACAAGAGAACATGGTCTGAGAAATGGGCTGAGTACAGAAAGAAACCGGGATCATTCATAATGTTTATCCTTGTACATCTGGCAACACTCATAACTGTGCTTTCTATAGGATTTCTGCTGGTGTATGTACTGGTAAAGGGAGTCCCTAATCTTAATGCAGACATATTCAGCTGGGAATATACATCGGACAACTGTTCGCTGGTGCCAGCACTTATAAATACGGTTTACATGACGCTGCTGTCCCTCCTGATAGCAGGTCCGATAGGAATATTTGCAGCAATATATCTTGTCGAATATGCAAAGACTGGCAATAAGCTGGTGGGGGTTGTGAGGATCACAGCGGAGACACTTACAGGAATACCGTCCATAGTATATGGACTTTTTGGAATGTTGTTTTTCACAAATGCGTGTGGACTTAGATTGTCACTCATATCAGGTGCGCTCACCCTGGCGATAATGGTTCTTCCAGTCATAATGAGGACCACAGAGGAGGCACTTATGGCAGTGCCTAAGTCTTATAGAGAAGGAAGTTTTGGACTGGGAGCCGGAAAGCTCAGAACAGTATTCAAAGTAGTGCTTCCTAGTGCCGTTCCGGGAATCCTGTCAGGAATCATACTTGCGACAGGACGTATCGTGGGAGAAACTGCAGCACTCATATACACAGCAGGATCGGTTGCAAAGATGGCAACAAAGCTTACCGATTCAACAAGAACTTTGGCAGTTCATATGTACCTTCTGTCCAAAGAAGGACTTCACACTGATCAAGGTTATGCGACAGCGGTTGTACTTCTGGTACTCGTGGTGCTTATCAACTTTGCATCAGACAAGATTGCAGGCAAGGTTGCTGCAGATAAAGCCAATTAGCATGTGTCAGGGCTTTGGAATCAGAGCTTTGGTATGTGTTTCCAATATCCGGCAGAAGCATATACGCTTCTGCAACTAAAGAAGAAAATTATGAGTACGAAAAAGATAGCGCAATGCTTTGTTTCGTGCTTGATGTTAAGAATGGAGAAAAATAGATGAATAATAACGTTAAGTTCAGCGTTAAAGATCTGAACCTCTATTACGGAAAGTTCCATGCCCTAAAAGGGATAGATATGGACATTCCGGCAAATGAGGTTACAGCATTTATCGGACCATCAGGTTGTGGTAAATCAACATTTCTCAAGTCGCTCAACAGAATGAATGATCTGGTAGAGGGATGCAAGATAACAGGTGATGTAAGACTTGATGGCGAGGATATATACAGTGGCATGGACATCAACCTTCTCAGAAAGAGAGTTGGAATGGTGTTCCAGCAGCCAAATCCATTTCCGATGAGTGTATACGACAATATAGCATATGGACCGAGAACTCATGGTATCAGAAACCATACAAAGCTTGATGAGATAGTTGAAAAGTCACTCAAACAGGCAGCGATATGGGACGAGCTTAAGGACAGACTGAAGAAGTCAGCCCTTGGACTTTCTGGTGGCCAGCAACAGAGACTTTGCATAGCCAGAGCACTGGCAGTGGAGCCAGAGGTGCTTCTCATGGATGAGCCGACATCAGCGCTTGACCCAATATCTACATCTAAGATAGAGGATCTTGTCCTGGAACTTAAGAACAAGTACACCATCATTATGGTTACACATAATATGCAGCAGGCAACTCGAGTTGCAGACAATACGGCATTCTTCCTTTTGGGAGAGGTTGTCGAGTATGCAGAGACGGAGAAGATGTTCAGTAAGCCGGCGGATAAGCGTACAGAGGATTACATTACTGGTAGATTTGGTTAAAGGAGATTGAGACAAGATGAGAGACAAATATGAGATGCAGCTTAGAAAGCTCCATGCAGAGATGATAGAGATGGGAACTATGATCGAGCAGGCGATAGAGACAGCAATTAAGGCTCTCGTAGCTCAGGACACAGAGCTTGCAAAGAAAGCAATCGAGGCGGATGACGCCATAGACCATCAGGAGAGAGAGATTGAGAATCTGTGCCTCAAATTGTTCCTAACCCAGCAGCCAGTTGCGGGTGATATGAGAAATATATCAGCTGCACTTAAGATGGTCACGGATATGGAGAGGATAGGAGACCACGCTTCGGACATATCTGAGCTCACACTCTGCATGGCAGGGACTCCGTATATCAAGAAACTTGAGCATGTACAGCAGATGGCAAAGGAGACGATCGTCATGCTGGTGTCAAGCATAGAGGCGTATGTGAATGCTGACGAGAAGAAGGCAAAAAGTGTAATTGCACACGACGATATAGTTGATGATCTTTTCGATACGATCAAGAATGAATTGATCGCTATGATACACGCTAATCCTGATGATGGGGAGCAGGCATGTGACCTTCTTATGGTTGCAAAATATCTTGAGAGAATAGGAGATCATGCGACTAATATATCAGAATGGGTGCTCTTCTCCATAACGGGAGAACATGTAGACTGATGATTGAGTCATGGACGAAAAGAGGTGATTTCTATGAAGTGGGTATGTACAAAAGTAAATGAAATGTCACATAGAACTGGTATAGGCAATATAAAGCTTTTCATAGCGATCAGTATGGTGGTATGCGGATTTGCAGGATGTGTTGCAGCATTGTTGCTCCACATGATTCCTGAGCTGGGAACGGTTTCCGTTGCTAAGCTGATATTTATATGCGGCGGTTATGGTATGTTCCTGGTTGGAATGATTGGAAGTGCTGTATATCTGCTCATAAATGAGCCTCTTGGAAGCAAATAAACAGATGAAAACAGAAAAAAGGTCTATGTGATACCACAAAACTGTGCCAAATATTTTGCAGGATTTTACATAGATTTTAAATTTACACAGATTTTACATACACATATCTCACATTTTACATGTCCCTTTTACAATGGATTCTGGTAAAAACAGACGCTGTAAAAGGGATGTTGTGTATACAAGTCCTTATACAGGAGTACTCCGCCGGAGAGAAGTGCGGAAATGTTATAAGGAGACAAGAAATATGGATATTTTTAATGTGTTATCCCTTTTGGGCGGACTCGCCATGTTCCTTTATGGAATGAATGTAATGGGAGACGGGCTTGCCAAAACGGCGGGCGGTAAGCTGGAGAAGATACTGGAGAAGCTCACCTCGACACCTATAAGAGGAGTTCTGCTGGGCGCTGCGGTGACAGGCGTTATTCAGTCGTCATCAGCGACAACGGTCATGGTGGTCGGACTTGTCAATTCCGGTATCATGAAACTTAGACAGGCTGTGGGCATCATCATGGGTGCAAATATAGGAACCACAGTAACATCATGGATACTTAGTCTTACAGGAATACAGAGCGACAATATATTTATTAATATGTTGAAACCCTCATCTTTTTCACCTATACTCGCAGTAATAGGTATAATATTCCTCATGTTTACAAAGTCGGAGAAGAAGCATGATATCGGTGCTATACTCCTTGGATTTACGGTGCTCATGTTTGGTATGGAGATGATGAGCGGAGCAGTGGAGCCACTCAAGGAGGTGCCGGAGTTTACAAGCATACTCACAATGTTCTCCAATCCGTTTCTGGGAATGCTTGTCGGAATGCTCGTAACAGCCGTGATCCAGAGTTCATCGGCATCTGTCGGTATACTTCAGGCATTATGTGCGACCGGAGCGGTGTCATTTAGTACAGCTATTCCTATAATCATGGGACAGAATATAGGAACATGTGTGACGGCGCTCATATCATGTATAGGGACCAAGAAAAATGCCAAGAGAGCGGCATTTGTACATCTATATTTTAATATCATTGGTACGTTCGTGTTCATGGTCGTGTTCTATACCGTAAATTCATTTGTCCATTTCCAGTTCCTGAATGATTCGGCAAATGCTGCTGGCATAGCGGTGGTACACAGTGTATTCAATATAGCAGCAACACTTCTTCTTCTGCCATTTTCGGGTGGACTTGAGAAGCTTGCCACACTCACAGTCAGAGATAAGGAAGAGACAGAGAACAATACACCGGCCGAGCTGGAGATGCTCAAGCGTCTGGATGTCAGGTTCCTTGAGAAACCTGCATTTGCGGTTGGACACTGCATAGAGGTAGTGAAATATATGGCTCAGCTTTCTAAGAATAGTATTGATATGGCACTGTCCCTGGTGGATAATTATGATGAGACGGTCAGAGATAAGGTTGAAGATCTTGAGGGGATCA
>ERZ857757.1818-NODE-1818-length-15568-cov-26.123187_pt1 | contig 15568 bp, 15 predicted proteins | sample MGYA00519764_ERZ857757 | MGnify/ENA primary metagenome ERZ857757 (study PRJEB31778, sample SAMEA3449359) | human gut metagenome | biome: human gut; feature: human-associated habitat; material: faeces | place: United Kingdom | collected 2010/2012 ... | reverse complement strand
GCCGGATTCGAAGGAACAACTTAGCTTGTTCTAAACTATTCCGGACAGCAGTGATATCGGATATAAAACACAGGATGTAACCATTGGTAAAGGAAACCAGTTGAACATTAAGATGGTTCCTGATACCCAGGCTTTGGATGAAGTGGTGGTAATCGGATACGGGACTGTCAAAAAGCGGGATTTGACCGGCGCGGTTGCTTCCGTCAAGGAAGACGTGATACTGGCCACTCCAACCACCAGTGTGGCTACGGCACTGCAAGGCCGTATCGCCGGTTTGGACATCAACGGCAGTGACATGCGCATCCGGGGCAACCGTTCGATCAATGGTTCCAATGATCCGTTGGTAATTGTCGATGGCGTACAAGGCGGTTCGTGGGGAGATATCCCGCCCGCAGACATAAAATCCATCGAAGTATTGAAGGATGCATCATCAACGGCCATCTACGGTTCGCAGGGTGCAAACGGCGTTATCATCATTACTACCAAGAAACCTGAACAGGGGAAAATGTCCGTCTCATACAACGGCTATTGGGGAGTGAGCGAGTTAGGCGAACACCCGGATTACAGATGGGGGCAAAGTTATTATGATGCCCGTAAACAGGCTGCCGTAAATGCGGGACAATGGGCCAGTGAAACGGATGATGAATCTTTGTTCGGTTCGCTTGAGGAATACACCGCCTATAAGAATGGAGAATGGACAAATTATGAAGATTTGTTGAAGCATAACAAATTCAATTACAATCATACTGTCACATTTTCAGGAGGAAGCGAAAAGACTTCAGCCCGTTTTTCTTTGGGCATGTCAGGCAATAACGACTATTTAAAGGAAAGCAACAGCAAGAAATATACTTTGCGTGCCAATATTGACCATAAGCTGACCTCCTGGCTGTCAGCCGGCATGAACCTTCAACTGGCCTATTCAAATTCCGATGCCAGTCCATACACCAAATCATCGACGACGGGAATTTCGTTAGGCAGTGCGTATGATGGGGAAGGGGAAATCGTCACCTACCCGGTAGGCAGAACGGGGTATATCAATCCGCTGGTTGACGGCATCGGTGACGGAAAATATTCATCCAATTCGTACGGTACAAACCTCGTGGCGAATGTCTATGTTGACTTTACCCCATTTAAGGGCTTTTCGTACCGTACCATTGTGAACACCAAGCTTACCAATTCTTCCAGCGGTTCTTATATGGATAAAGGACATTCGACGGAGTTGACATCCACCCAGCGCTCCACTGCTACGGAGAGTAAGGACAATAACCGCTATATAGAATGGAACAATATTGTAACCTACAAATTCACATTGAATAAAAACCATAATTTCGGTATCACGGGGATTACCGCTTACACGAAATCGACTACCGATAAAATGTCCACGACCAACTACAACCAGTTGGTGGCAAGCAACCTGTGGTGGAATATCGGTTCAGGCGATACGCCAACTCCGTCATCCTCATACACGCAAACCCAAACGTCTTCTTATGCGGCGCGTTTCAATTATGATTATCAGGGACGTTACCTGCTGACGGCATCGATACGCTGGGATGGGGCTTCCGTTCTGGCAGAAGGAAACAAGTGGGCGTCTTTCCCCTCTGTGGCCTTGGGCTGGCGTATTTCCGACGAAGCTTTTATGAACAGGACCAGAGGCTGGCTGGACGACCTGAAATTGAGGGCTTCCTACGGCGTGACAGGAAATTCGGGTATCTCCGCTTATGGCACACAGAGTGGCGTTGTGCTCAGCACTACCGGGTTAGGTTTTCAGGATGCAACCGTGTCACATTACGCATTCAGCAATACGATAGGCAATACCGATACCAAATGGGAACTGTCACACACATACGATGTGGGGCTGGACGCATCGTTATTCAACGGACGGGTGAATATGACCTTTGATTATTATGACACCAAGACCACCGATATCCTGTTGTTGCGCACATTACCTACTTCCAGCGGCAACGACGGACAATTTGCCCTCTACCAGAACATAGGTGAAACCCGGAACCGGGGTTATGAATTCAGCCTGAATACCGTAAACATGCGTACCAAGCATTTTTCATGGAATTCCACCCTGACGTTCTCGCGGAACAAGGAAAAGATAACCAAACTGATTACAGGCGACGAATTACAGATCGACAATACCAAAGAAAGCAGTACGCTGATGGTGGGCCATCCGATCAAGGCTTACAAGACCTTTATTTACGAAGGCATTTACCGTTCGGCGGATGCCGCGATGGCTGCTTCCACTTTCAAAGATGCGGATAAGACGCAGCCATTTGCAGTCGGGGACATCCGCGTGCGGGATTTGGACAATGACGGAGTAATCTCGGAGGATAAGGACATTTGTTACATCGGTTCGCCCACCCCCAAGTGGTTTGCCAGCCTGAATAACACCTTTACCTATAAAGGATTTGATTTGAACGTATACTGTTATATGCGCTGGGGGCAATACCGGGATAATCCGGCGGCTTCTTTTGACCCTTCTACCGGAGGTACATACACTTCGCTGAATTATTTCCAGCCGGGTACCAATGAGGGAGGTACGCTCCCCATGCTCTATGCCGGGCGTATGGCCAGCGATTATAGAGGTTATCAATCACTATGGTATTGTGACGGTTCGTTTTTCAAGATCAAGACTTTGACGCTGGGTTATACCTTGCCGCAAAGTCTGACCCAGAAGATCAGAATGGATAAGGTGCGCGTATATGTGACCGCTTCCAATCCCTGCTGGATTGCCAAGAGTAGCTGGTTGGACCACTACGATCCGGAAGGTACCAGCCGGGAGTATGTAGTCGGCCTTAATGTGAGTTTCTAATGATGTCGGATTAAATTCAGAAGATGAAAGATGAAAAAGATTAAGAAAATAATAGTATTGCCATTCTTGTTTGTTTTGGCAATGGCCGGAATACAGTCATGTGACCTGGAGGAATACAATCCTTCCGGTTCGACGGCAGATGTGGTGTTCTCAACACCCGAAGGTATTGAATACCTGGTTAACAGGATGTACTATAATTTCCGTTGGAAGTACTTCGGGCGTGAAGATCCTGTGCTTTATCTGGAAGGCGGGACGGATTTGTGGTACAATGCGGGACGTGAATCCTACGGTGCCGGAATGACACAGTATACGGATAAGATGTCGCCGACATTGGGACAACTGGCTAATGTGTGGAACCGCGTATACGATGATATTAATATGTGCAACTCGGTTATTAACCGTATCGGAAACGTCGTTTACCAGAACCAGAAGGAGAAGGATTACCGTGAAGGCGAGGCACGGTGGTTGCGTTCCTATTGCTATTGGTGGTTATGTGAGTTTTTCGGTGACATTGAATTACGGTTAGAGGAGACTTCCACGCCGAGTTTTGTGGCCTACCGCACTCCGGCTGAAACCATCTATGATGAAGTCATTATTCCCGATGCGAAGAAAGCCTGTGAACAGTTGCAGGTTGAACCGATAGATGGCATGGTGGGACGTTACACCCGTAAGGCGGCTTACGGGCTGTTGGCCCGTGTCGCTCTGGCCCGCGCGTCTTATTGCACTGAAGGCAGTGACGAGCAGAAGTCCTTCCTTCAGATGGCCAAAGAGGCCGCCGACTATGTAATAGACCATAGATCGGAACTCGGTATCCGGTTGTATAATACTTATAATGAAATCTGGAAAGCCTGTAATAATAAGAATAACACGGAGTATCTGGCCGTAGTGACCCACTCGTCCATCTCAACCAATAATCCGCAGTCGAAGAATCCCAACCGTTTATATCTGTATTTCGCTCCTAAATTGTTGAACTGCCTGGGTTGCAAATCCAGTTGGGAATATCCGAAAGAAGGCGCCCGGATGATGCCGACAAGATATCTCCTTCAATTATTTGAAGAGGGAGACATGCGGTATGATGTTATTTTCCAGGAGGCTTTTCTAGGGACAGAGGATTTTACCTGGACGGAATCCAGCGGTGATCTGGCTAAGTTTAATAAGTCATACGATCAGATCAGGACAAAGAATATTGCAGCAGGTGATACTTGCCTTTATTTTACCCGCAGAAGCATACCCCAATTGCAGAAGGATACAGCCCGTTATGTTGTGGTGGATGTAAATACGCTGTATCATGCGGACGGCACTATCAAGGCGGTTGGTGAGAATGGCACAACGAGCCAGATTACTTACAGTTTTCCCCGTTTCCAAAAATATCGTATTTACGACCCCGATAATGATACGAAGCTGCTTGCCGCTGTAAATGGGACGGTGGGTTATGCGGATGTGCCCTTGATGCGTTATGCCGAAATGCCATTGATTGCAGCCGAATGTGCCATCCGGTTGGGCAACACGGCCCAGGCTGTATCTTATATTACAGATTTGCGCAGCCGTATTGTAAAGCCGGGATATGAATCGCAGATGGCTGTGAAGGCGAGCGATATGACCATCGACTTTATTCTGGATGAACGCGCCCGCGAGCTCTGCGGTGAATGGCTCCGTTGGATGGACTTGAAACGTACCGGGAAACTGGTGGAATATATCAAGGCCCATAATCCGGATGTGGCACCTAACATAAAGGACTACCACAGCCTTCGCCCCATTCCTTCCACCTTTCTAGACAAGCTGGAAAATGCCGGAGAGTTCGGCCAGAACCCGGGATATTAATCGGGGTAAAAAGACATAATCGCAGGCGTGATGCCACGATTATTATGGTTAACAAATAGTTAAAGAATTCCATTGGCTTGGGAAAGTCGGTGGAATTTGCTTTTTATACGGGTGGGTGGAAGTATGATTTGCGGGTATAAAGAAAATTTAAAAAAAAGAAGCAAATGGCAAACCTTTGTAAATCGCCACTTGTTTCTTATTAAAATTAACCTAAAGATTTATCATTATGGATTTACATTCGGGATTACCTTACTGGATTGTCAAAAATCCGTTATTCGATTACTTTCATCCATTGAAAGAAGATTATTCTACAGATGTCGCTATCATTGGCTCCGGAATCACCGGAGCGCTTATGACTCATGAATTTTGTCAGGCAGGCATACCTTGTTGTGTCATTGATAAGAGAAGCCTCGCAACAGGCAGTTCTGCTGCCAGTACGGCATTATTGCAATACGAAATAGACGTACCGCTCTGCGAGATGGCGGGAATGATTGGGGAAAAGAATGCAGTCATTGCCTACCGGGCTTGCTTGCAGTCCATCACGGATATTAAAAAGGTGTTGGATGAGACCGGGGTAGATGCCGGTTTTGAGGAATTGCCCAGTATTTTTTATGCCAGTGACAATAAAGGGATGGAGTTGATCCGGCGTGAATATAAAATCCGCAAACAATATGGCCTGCCTGTTCAGTTGCTGGACAAAGAAGAAGTTTATCGGCAGTTTAAACTGAATACACCCGGCGGCGCATTGCTCAACAGGCAATCGGCACAGATGGATGCCTATAAGGCTGCCACCGAATTATTCAAATATCATATGGAAAAGGATAACCTGAAGATATTCTCCCATACGGAAGTAAAGGAATGCCTGGACACAGGCGATGGGTATGAGATTGAGACGATAAACGGGAGTAAAATTAACTGCCGGTACGTGATTGTGGCCGCGGGATTTGAAGCGGGGAAGTTTCTGCCTGAAAAAGTAATGAAGCTGACTTCCACCTATGCACTCATTTCCCAGCCTGTAGCCCCCGGCCAACTCTGGCCAGAACGGAGCCTTATCTGGGAAACTGGTGAACCTTATCTCTATATCCGTACAGACAACAATCGTATTATTGTAGGCGGAGAGGATGAAGAGTTCAGCAATCCGGAACACCGGGACGAATTACTCAGGGAAAAGATCGGGATACTGGAGCGGAAATTCCATCATCTGCTCCCTGATGTTCCATTCCAGACGGAAATGGCCTGGTGCGGGACTTTCAGTACCACGAAAGACGGGTTGCCATTTATCGGCACTTGGCCGGGTCGGGAAAGAATGTTCTTTGATTTGGGCTATGGCGGTAATGGGATTGATTGGAGCCCAGGTTATCTGTAACAAGCTTCAAGGGACGGAGGATGAACGCAGTGAGGTGTTCGGATTCGGTAGGCAGAAAAGTTAGGTTACTCAATGAATCAACAATCAAATTGTATTATAACTAAAAAACAGAATATGATGAAAAAACAGATTTTTTACACAATGTCGGTTTGCATGCTACAAATCGCATTCATTACTTCTTGTACGAATTCATCGGACAAAGTAACTTTGGGTAAGGCCAAGACTGAAATATTGGTAGAATCCAGCAACAGTTGGAATGGCGATTCCATTCCTCCCTATCGGGCAGGGACGCCCAAGCTGACCATTTCGAAAATTACCGTACCTCCTAAAACCCGGATGAGTTGGCATTATCATCCCATGAACGAGGGAGCCATCATCCTGAAGGGAGAATTAATTGTGGAAGACGACCTAGGCAGAGAGATTCATCTGAAAGAAGGGGATGCCCTGATTGAGATGGTCAACAGGATACATTTCGGACGTAATGAGACGGATAAGGAAACTATCATTTATTCCTTCTATGCCGGTGTGAAAGAGTTGGAAAATTCGATAGAAAAAGAGCCGTAATTCATTCTCTTTTGTATGTGTAATGGTGCATGAGATACAATATATTGCATCTTCTTGGCTATATAATGGTAAAGAGACGTACTGAAATTTGTCCTTACAATGGTGTAAATTCTCTGAAACAAGAATTTACACCATTTTTTGTATCATCACTTACCTATTATCCCGGCTACCGTGACAACATCCCATGAAAGTGATTACACGCGAAGCCTTGGGGATTTACATCTTCGTCAAGCCTGCCAACCAGCAGGAACGGGATTTCAACATACGCATGATGAAAAAAGTGGAGATTCTGCGTAACCGGCTAAGCGCCAATCTGAACTAAACCGCAAGGATGTGGAACATACCAAAGCCAAACGGGAGGTTGATAATGTGGTGGAGGGACATTATGACCACCAGCAGAAAAGAGGATTTTCGATAAGGAAATAACCTATAAGGGAGTACAGCTAATAATAATCGTAAGAGTTTAACGTACAACCGAATAAAAAACGTAACTTTGTAGATAAATTAAAGAAGATTATGACCCAAAATACAGACAAGCAAGTGATTGATAACTTGACGGATAACTTCCGTGGTTATGCGGCGCTGCTTCGTAAAATCAAGCAAAGAGTACAGATTGCTCAGCAAAGGGTGATTTATGCCGCCAATGAAGAAATGCTTCGAATGTATTGGGACATTGGTGGAATGTTACAGCAAAGCCAAGATACTGATGGTTGGGGCAAGAAAACCTTGCAACGACTGTCAGTGGATTTGAAGAACGATTATTCCGAAATAAAAGGCTTCTCTGTACGTAATATGCAGTGCATGGTACAGTTCTTCAATGAATATAATCAGGAACTTACGATGATAAAAGATGTTACTTCTCCAATTACGCAATCAATGATTGCGCAATTAGAAGAGTATAATTTTAACCTCCCTATAAAGTATTTAGGATGGACGCATAATCTTATACTTTTGCAGCAAGTCAAGGACATTCGCGCACGTTATTGGTACATGATTCAAAGCATTACATCCCATTGGAATACACGTTATCTGCAAGAAGCCATTAAACTTGATGATTACGGCAAACATGGAGCATTGGCCAACAATTTCACTGAAACCCTGCCTGCACCCGAAGCGAACGATGTGAAAGCCATGCTTAAAGACCCTTATATATTCGATATGCTGACCTTTACCGACCAATACAATGAACGTGATGTGGAAATCGGCTTGGTGAAGCATGTAGAGAAGTTTCTTGTGGAAATGGGAGCCGGCTTTGCCTTTATGGGTAGGCAGTATCACATAGAGGTGTCAGGCGATGATTACTATATTGACATATTGATGTACAATGCCTTTCTACACCGCTATTTAGTAATCGAATTGAAAGATACGGAATTCATTCCGGAATATATCGGCAAACTGAATTTCTATTGTTCAGCAGTGGACGATATCCTTTGTCGTGAGGGAGATAACAGAACTATCGGACTGTTGCTTTGCAAGAGCAAAGACCGTATCAAGGCAGAATACGCCTTGCGTGACATTCAGAAACCCATCGGAATTTCTGACTATGAATTGGGACAAGCCTTGCCGAAAGACTTCCGGGGCAGTTTGCCTACGATTGAAGAAATTGAGAAAGAATTGGAATCTGGCAGCCAGTAAACACAATAGGGATATTAAAATGTAAGTCAAAAGAAAACAAAGGATTTATAAATCGGCAGCAAAAATAGTACATTCTGTCCCCTTTTTCAATACCTTTTAATGGGTATTATTCTTTGGAAGGAGGGTTATATAAAGAAATTCATCATTTATAGGTATTGTAGGAATGCATTTCTACGTCTAATTTTGTACCGAAATAATAATGATGTTCATTTAAGCATTATGCAAAGGCCCAAAGAAGATATTAAGAAGCATATCCAAATAACAGCTCAGGAGCTATTTCTGCAAAAAGGCTACCAAAAGGCATCTATGCGTGAAATAGCTGAGAAAAGCGGTGTTGGTCTGGGAAACATTTATAATTATTATGCCAATAAGGATGAGTTATTCCGCACGATTGTCTCTCCCGTAATCGCGGCGTTTGAAAAAATGCTGCAAAACCATCATGGAAACCACGGAGAGGATGTTATGAATATGTGTTCCGAAACCTATTTCAGAGAGACATTCAATGAATATATGTCTTTGATGAAAAAGTTTCATTCTTTGCTGGAGATTTTGCTGTTTCGCGCCCAAGGCTCATCATTGGAACATTTTCGTATTGATTATACAGAGCGTTCTACAGAGATTGTAAAGGTTTGGTTTGCAGACGTGAAGTCAAAGTATCCTGCTTTGAACACTTCAGTCTCTGATTTTTTCATTCATCTGCACGGAGTATGGATGTTTGTGTTGTTCGAAGAATTGATTATGCATCATATACAATTGCCGGATATGGAGACTATCATATCCGAATATATTCAATTTGAAATACAAGGATGGAGATATATAATTAAAATATAGAATAATGAGTAGTAGGAAAGAAAAAATAATCCGGCGGCTATTGGCTGCCCGTTTGAAGGAGAGAATTGAAAGTCGGTTCTCTCCTTTTTTTTTGAACGAATTTTAATATCGTTCATTTTTGAAGGACAGCAAAATTCTTAGATATAAAATGATAAATAATTATGGGACAGAAACATGAATTCAAGAATGTAGTGGCAGAGACACTGCTGATTCCCCTTTACATGCGGGCAAAAGAGAGCCGTAGGGGAAAAGACGCCATATTGAAAGATGAAATGGCAGAACGGCTGGTAGAAAGCATCGAATATGACTATGCACAATTCGACCATGCCAAATTGAGTGAGGTTGGTTGTATTGTGCGGGGATGGTATTTTGATAATGCCATCCGGCAATTTATAGCATCGCATCAGCATCCGGTAGTAGTGAATGTGGGTTGCGGACTTGACACCCGTTATCAACGCATCGGGGACGAAGGGAAAACCGTGTTCTATGAACTGGACCTGCCGGAGGTCATTGAGTTACGACGTGAATTGATTCCCGAACCGGCAAACGATCATTACCTGGCTTCCTCTTTACTGGAAACGGCTTGGATGGATGAACTTCGCGACAGGCATCCCGACGGAGAATTTATTTTTGTTATTGAGGGAGTCTTGATGTACTTCTATGAGCAACAGGTAAAGTCCGTCATACAGAATATTGCCGGACGTTTCAGTGGCAGCGAATTGTGGTTCGATGTCTGCGGTACCATGATGACCAAACATGGAGTGAAGCCGGATTCCCTGAAAAAGCAAGAAGCCCAAATCCGTTCCGGTATCACCGACGGGCATGAAGTGGAACGATGGGAACCACGTCTCATACTTCTTGAACAAGCTAATTACATGAAGTTCTTCCGTTCCCGTTGGGGATTTTTCTTCGGTCAGGTACTGGGACGGATGACCAGGTTATGCTATAAGTTCAGTTCGATGCTGGGATATAAAATAAAGTAAAATGCAAATAATTGCCTAAGATGAGGGCGTCAAAACACCTGAAACATAAAATTACCCCTGTCACATGGCTGTAGCGGGGGTGATTTTATTAAAAAGAGAGTTTGATACACTCTCTTCGGATGAATTTATATCATTTTTGTATCATTACTTGCCTAATGACAGAATAGATATAACATCTCTTTTACTATATAAATTCCGGCAAATATATTTTTAATATAATCTATTTTCATTACCTTCATCCGCAATAATATAAGAGAGTTATATATTCTCATTTTGATAATCGTCTAATAAAACTATTGTACTATGAGTTACCCCAAACCGACCAATGGCAAAACTCCGCAGGATGTAGCCGAAATGCAGGGTGAAAATGCAATTTTTATTGTTTATACCCTGAAACAAACGCCTGAAGCGTTAGATAAAGTAAAAGATGTGTGCGCCAATTTTGCCGGATTGATACGCAGCAGAAACAATCGTTTTCCCGGTAAGGGCTTCAGTTGCGTCATCGGATTCGGTTCTGATGCGTGGGAACGCCTTTTCCCGGAACAGGGCAAACCGGCAGAACTATCCACTTTTGTGGAAATCAAAGGGGAGAAACATACTGCCGTCTCCACTCCCGGTGATTTGCTGTTCCATATCCGGGCACAAGAAATGGGACTCTGCTTTGAATTTGCTTCCCTTATCGACGAGAAGCTGGAAGGTGTTGTCGAAGCTGTGGACGAAACCCATGGATTCAGATATCTGGACGGAAAAGCTATCATAGGCTTTGTCGATGGTACGGAAAATCCCGGTGTGGACAGCAACCCTTACTCTTTTGCTGTCATTGGTGATGAAGATCCGGATTTTCAGGGAGGAAGTTATGTCTTTGTGCAGAAATACATCCACGATATGCGGGCATGGAACGCACAAACCGTAGAGGAACAGGAGAAAGTCATTGGGCGTCATAAATTCACTGATGTGGAATTTAAGGACGAAGAAAAACCTCAAAACGCCCACAATGTCGTTACCAACTTGGGAGACGACCAGAAAATAGTACGTGTCAATATGCCTTTTGCAAACACGTCGAAAGGAGAATACGGCACCTATTTCATCGGTTATTCGAAGACGTTTACGACCACCCGGAAGATGCTGGAACGCATGTTTATCGGGGAGCCGGCGGGTAATACAGACCGTTTGCTGGATTTCAGTACCCCAATTACGGGAACTTTGTTCTTTGTGCCATCATACGATTTGTTGGGAGAACTTGGAGAATGATGACATGATAGCGTAATAAAGACCTTTTTAAAAAACTATATCCTCCAGAATACAAAAAGTGAAATTTTCGATTCCGGAGGATATATGGTTTCATCCTTTTTTTATTTAGCCTTGCAGGCTCTTGAAGCGGTCTTCTGTCGGAGCCGGACATTCATGGTCAGTCCAGACATCGATTACAGCAGGACCCTTATTGGCCAGGGCTTCAGTTATTGCCACTTCAAGTTCAGACAAGTTACGTGCTGTAAACCCTTTTGCTCCCACTGACCGGGCATAAGCTGCAAAATCCACTTGGGGTACGGTACAATCAAACTCTGTGAAATGAAGTTTATCCAGAGCTTGCTGCACCATATTGAGATAACCGTCATTGAGTATCAGCCATATAGCCGGAAGATTGTATTTGGCGGCAGTAGCCAGTTCATTCACCATTAGCATGGAACCGTCTCCGATAACGCCTAAAGCCTGATGTCCGGATGCTGCCAGCCCGACCAGTCCACAGGCATAATGGCCCATGGAACACCACATCGTGCTAAGACGATGGCGGTTGGGGGAAGGCATTTTCAGGTATCGGGATGTCCAGGAAAATGCATTGCCCGGTTCACTGGCTACCAAACAGTCGGTTTCGTCCACAACTTTCTTTTGTATGATTGCCATCACATCTTCCGGATTTACACGATTAGCTCTTGACGCGGGAGCACTATCGGGGGTATCGGACACATAATGATATTCCGTTGTTTTGTTTTCATCAATATCCAAATATGAGAGAAGCAGAGAAAGGAATGATCCTATTTCAGCCCGGATGGAAACAGTCCCTGCCGGAAGATTATTTTTAGCTTTATCAGGCTCCAGCCCTATATAATAGTATTGCTTGTCGGAAGGAAAATCCTTCTGGATATAGGAAGTGCTAAATTCCCCAAGGCGCGTACCCCAAATAATGATGGATTTAACCTGTTTGTCTTTTATAATCTCTTTTAAGTTGTCTGTGTAAGCCCCCAGTCCCGTACTGCCGATGTACAAAGGATGCTTTTCAGGAAAAACGCCTTTTCCCCTGGGTGTGGACATCACCTTAGAGCCGGTTGCTTCAGCCAGGCGGGTAAAGAGTTGGGCGGCATGACGCGTGCCATAACCATTCCAGAGTATAGACTGCCCCAGTTTCAATTCATCGGCTATTTGGCGGGCATACTGTTCAATATTCCTATCCTGATTTTGTTCCGTTTTATGTGAAGCTTTGCTTTGAAAGAATTCAGTAATCTCTTTTTCGGTTTTATCAAAATTCTCATAGTGTTTTTTCTGCACAGAAGAGAGCATGAAGACACCCACTACAAACCCACTAAGGTTGTCAGAATTATTTTTCAGGTATTCAATAAGCTGTTTGAAGTCTTCCTGTTCGCGGATAATTATTACCTTATTGAAAACACCTTCGCCTTCTTCATCCACGAGTTTTTTCAGGAAGTCAGCCGAAGTCGGTTGGCCTTCCCATTTGCCGGTGTGTTCGTAACTTGTAAATCCACCGATGTATATGATTTTACCTCCCTCCAACCGGGCGGCTCTCAATCCGTTCATTGAATGGAATAAGGCAGGACCTGCCGTAGAAAAAGCGACAGTCATTTTATCCGTGCAAAGGCTGTATTCCAATGCGGAAAAGGCCGCGCCTTCCTCGTGTGAACAATTATATACTTTAAAACCGGATAAGCATAAAGATTCTCCTTCGTCGTAGATATAACCACCTACCATGCCGAATGCTGTATCGACACCAAACATTTTTAAAATCCGGCATAACGCCATCGCATAAGTCGTTGTCATAATTTTCATTTTTATAGTTAAACAATTAGTCAATACAAGATGTATATGTATTGTGCGATACATACTAAACCCTATATACGTCTATGAAATTATCCGGATGATTAGAATAAACCTCTAAGTGGTTCTATCTTTTTATTATTATAACAACCGGTATGAAAAAAATCTTTCACAAGTGTAGCGTTTTATTAAAATTTAACAGCCAAAATTATACAAAAATAGCTTGACTGAAATACCTGTTTAATCTTAAACAATTTGAGCAAAAAACTTGTTTTATTTCCCTTTTAGTGGAAGTGATCGTCATACCTGTCTATTTTGAATAGAAGAGGCTTTATCTATATTTATAGGATGACGCTTCCGGGATGTGTTTGCAGATTTGTTTTCAATAAGTTCCCGTTGTCTGCCAATTCGTTTATAATGTAGGAAACATCTTCCGGTAATCAATTTACTGGGTAAGGAATGTCTGTTTGTGAAAAGCCCGGCTACGTCATTTTTCAGATAAAGTGGAGAATTTCGGGTACTTTTTTAATCCTTTCTGTCCGGCTGCTCCTATTCTTGGTATAACTAATAAAAAAAATTATGGAATATGTACCATTTGAAAAAGGAGCTTATGAAATACTTACAGGAAAGATTTCTAAGCTGATCAAGCATGTTGATGAATTGTATCCGACAGAAAAAAGCGAGTTGGAGCAGAACTGGATTGAAAATGCCGAACTCGCACGGCGTCTGCACATTTCTCTCAGGACCCTACAGACTTACAGGGAGCGTGGAATCATCGGCTTTAGCAGGATAGGCCGGAAGATTTACTACAAGGTCAGTGATATCACGGACCTGATCACCGGCAGTCAGGGGAATATAAAGACTGTTTCTAACAAATAACTTAGACGTATGGAATTAATAACGATTGAAGATTGCCAGGAAATGATGGATGGCCTGGATGCCTTGTCCGTCAAGTTTGAGACGGTATTGTCCTTGTATAAACCTCCTCTGGGGGGTGAACGTTTTCTGACGGGTGAGCAGGTTTGCAATCTGCTGCAGATTTCAAAGCGCACTTTGCAGGAGTATCGGGATAATTTTGAGCTTCCGTATATTTCACTGTTCGGCAAGATGCTTTACAGGGAAAGTGACCTGCTGGCCATTCTGGAGGAGAATTATGTAGCCCGCATTGTCTGACATCGGGAGGTTGGAGAACGGGTGTGCCATATGGGCAGGATAGGGGAGTGTCTGACATTCCCCTTTTCATTTGCCTGCGGCACCGGTCCCATACCGGTTCCGGCGGGTGTACTGCGGGATTCCTCCGTATGGGGAACGGGCCTCTCGTGAAGGGTTCGAATATTATAGCGTTAATTATTCGTTTTATTTTGGAAGGAAGGATTATATTTTCTATCTTTGCATAGAAAATAAGTGCAAAGGGATAAGAACTCGACGGAGCATGGTAGGTGAATTATCCGGTGTACCTGGATTGAGCCGAATTGCTAACGTGTTGCATATAAGGAGGATAGAAGGGGAGTTAAACGTTCCCTGTCTCTCCGCAATAAGTATTGAAAATCAATGAGTTATAATAAAAACACCCAATCTTACATATAGAAAGATTGGGTGTTTTTATTATTTTATCTAAGTATATCCAGACTCACCTGCAACGGACTTTAGCTTTTATAAAGATCATTTTGTTCTCTGATCAATTTCGGAAAGTGTCCTTGACGTATTATCTTTCTCACTAGAAAGTTCGGGGGTATTTATGCCCTCATGCCCTCACTGCATGTATAATAGGTTAATTATAAATGACTTATATGACAATAGTAAAAATATTTGCTTTCACTTATACTCTCATGCCCTCACTATGTTTTGAGGTTGATTTTTACATAATATGCTTGCTGTCAGCTATATATTCTCTTTTTATAGACCGTTCCAGCTTGGTATAAAGTAGAGCGTTTTCAAGCTTTTTTCTCGTAAGAATGCGCATGAAGGGGGGAGACACTTCCACGGAATGATAGCTTACGAATTCCCGGCAGCGATAAAAAAAGAGCAAGACATTTTAAAAAAAACTCTTGTTCTTTAAAAAAAAGGCGGTTATCTTTCTTGAAAAGCTCTTGATCTTTTTAAAAAATGTCCTTGTCTTTGATATGGAATTTCATTCTGGACTAAAGCGTTTTACATACATACGCATAAGCTTGTACGTATGTATAGCCCCGTGTGAATGTATGTGCAAAAGCGTGTTTTCTGACAAGGGTAAAGCATAGTCATACGACACTCCCCATTGATAAGGATTCTCAATAAACATATTAAAACCTTCTTTTGGTATTCCTGATTACCTTTAATACAATACTTAAACCTAAGTGCAGATTATATTATCCTAACAGAGGAGTTCCATTACAGTTTTGTGTATAAAAGCTTTTATATCCGCCCCCTTTGTATTCTTTAAATGCTTTTCATTTATTGAATCTGCGCATTGATTTCGTTTCTGAACTTTATAGGATTGGTGATAAAGTCAAATTTGTTGGT
>ERZ857757.1817-NODE-1817-length-15573-cov-2.925570_pt1 | contig 15573 bp, 9 predicted proteins | sample MGYA00519764_ERZ857757 | MGnify/ENA primary metagenome ERZ857757 (study PRJEB31778, sample SAMEA3449359) | human gut metagenome | biome: human gut; feature: human-associated habitat; material: faeces | place: United Kingdom | collected 2010/2012 ... | reverse complement strand
GCAAAATCGTCAGCAAGATTCAGCGCCGCCAGCAGCGCGGCCAGCACAAGGACAGTCGCAAGAAAGACCAGTACCCATTTTTTTGAATTCATTCGATCACCGCCTCAGAACTGCGTATAGATAAAGCCCGACGGGATATACCCGGCCCGGAACACGCCGAGCAGCAGCACAGCCAGCAGCAGCGCCGTCACGATAAGCCACTGCACAGAGCCAGACTTCTTTTCCAGCGCAGCCCGGATCTGCACGCCGCGCTCCTGAAAGCACTCAAGCGTCAGCAAAACGGCCAGTCCCAGCGCGATCACGAGAAAATCCGTCTTTGCAAGGCCGAACGACAAAAGCGTCCCGTCGAGCAGCTGTGACGGCTGTGGATGCAGCACGGTCGTCTTCAAGAATCGGAACACACAGCTCAGACGCGGCGAACGCGTGAAATACCGCCCGATGAACACCAGCAGCATCGTGCGCAGCGTCATGAATACGCGCCATGCGGCGGATTTATCGTTGATGTGCAGCGCCGATTTCCAGCGCAAAAACGTCCGTTCCAGCAGAAGGGAGGCCGTAATGAGCACGCCGTTCCACAGGCCGAAAGCAATATAGCGGAAGTTCGCTCCGTGCCAGATGCCGATGATGAGATAGACGATGAACGTCGCGAGCGACGTGGCAAAGATCTTGCCGCCCGTGCCCCTGATGTGTGTGCGGGCCCAGCGGGAGAGTCTGCCGAAGGCTTTCGACAGCGACAGCGGATAAAACACATAGTCGCGCATCCACGCGCCGAGCGTGATGTGCCAGCGCCGCCAGTATTCCGTCAGGGACATTGCGAAGATCGGGCGGCGGAAATTCTCGGCCATGTCGATGCCGAACATCCGCGCGACACCGCGCGTAATATCGATGCCGCCGGAAAAATCGCAGTAGAGCTGAATGCAGTAGAACAGAATGCCGCTGGCAATGACCGCGCCGCCGTAGGGGCAGTTTTCCGTGATGACAGCGTTGACCAGCACAGCCGCCCGGTCGGCGATCACGAGCTTTTTGAAATAACCCCAGAGGCAAAGCTGGATGCCGAATTTGAGATCACGCCAGTCCAGACTGCGCTCAGCCAGAAGCTGCGGGGCAAGCTGGTCGTACCGGCTGATCGGCCCCTGCACCATCTGCGGGAAGAACGAGACGAACAGGCCGTATTTCAGCGGGTTTTTCTGCGCGGGGAGCTTTCCGCGGTAAACGTCGATGACATAGCCCACGCTCTGGAAGATGAAATACGACAGGCCGAGCGGCACGACGAAATCCCATCGGGGAAGCTTGTCCCCGATGGCGGACGGCAGCGCGGAGGCCGTGAAGTTCCAGTATTTCATGAGATATAACAGCCCGAAGCAGAGAACCAGACACGCCGCGCAGATGCGCTTCTTCGCGCGGCGCACAACAGTCTTTGCCGCCTTATCCGGTGCGGGACGCGCGTTCTGCTTTTCAAGCAGCAGCCCCGCCAGCCAGGTAAGTCCTGCGATCAGCACGAGCCAGACGGCGCTTTTGACGCCGCCAACCAGGTAAAAGACCATGCTTGCCAGCAGCAGCACGACCCACTGCGCCCGCTTCGGAACCAGATAATACAGCACGACGCCTGCCGTGACGAGCCCCACAAAGGGCAGGGAGGAAAAGGACATCTCAGCTCTGACGGCTCTCGATGAGCTCCTCGATGGCCTCGACGCTGTTGAAGTTCTCCGGCGTCAGGTCATCCACGCCGAGCTGGACATCGAACGTGTCCATTAAATCGGTCACAACGGCGACGATGTCGAGCGAGTCGATCAGGCCGTCGTCGATGAGGGCTTTTTCGTTCTCAAAGTCGATGCCCGGACAAATCTCCGTCAGGATCTCCATGATCTGCTTTCTCATAGTGTCAAAACTCCTTTATCTATCCCAGCCTCAGCACAACGGACTGCCATCCGTCCGGCTGAAACTGATTTTTTTCATAGAAATGCTCGGCAGGGGCGTTCCCCACCCGCGCCCAGACGGCGCATTTCTGCCCGCCGGTCTTTGCCTCCAGCAGCCGCAGCAGCCGTCTGGCGTACCCGCGTCCCCGGCAGTCCGCACGGACGGCCAGATGGCGGATCTCGCACTGCGCCCGCCCGGGCGCGTAGTGCAGCAAGCCCGAAATTCCGTCCGCATCCATGAGGCACAGCACCTGCCCGGCGCTGACCGCCTGCCGGAGTTCTTCTTCCGGCGGGATGCAGCCCGTCAGCGGGTCGAACTGCGCAAGCAGAAACGCCCGCACGGCCTCAAAGGAAGCCTCTGCCGGAGTCTCAGCGGTATTCTGGACAGGAATTGCCGCCCGCGTACGCCGCAGACGGCAAAACGCCTCGGTAAAGCCGAGCGCGCACAGCGCGTCCTGCGCCCGGCGCATGGCGTCCCGGTCTTTTTCCCGGCAGGCCAGCTCCGTGACGAGCGGGAGCATCTGCCCAGGCAGGCAAAGCTTTGCACCGGGGTGCAGATAGAAGTTCAGGAGCCGGTATCCGGCCCGCTGCCGAAGCAGCAGCAAAAAGCCGTCTCCTTCCTCGTAAAAAAGCCCGGCATCGATTTCGCGCTGGTAGTCTGCCGGGGATAAAAAGCAGTTGGTCACCACGCCGCGCCGCAGCTGCGCGGACAGAAGCGGCGTAAGCGCCGCGCAGCTCTCAACTCTGCGCATGAAGGAAGCGCTCCTTCAGCGCCGCGCGGTCAAGCTTGCCGTTCGCGTTGTGCGGCAGCGCGTCCAGCTTTTCATAGACGTTCGGCAGCATATATTTCGGCAGCGCCGTCCGCAGCGCCCGTGCCAACGCGTTCGTGTCCAGATCGCCCGCATAGACGCAGACGATCCTGTCGCGCGGGCCGTCGTAGAAGCAGACGGCGTCGTGCAGGCCCTTGACGCTGTAGAGCGCCGTTTCAATTTCGCCCAGCTCAATGCGGTAGCCCATGTGCTTGATCTGCCCGTCGCGGCGGGCAAGAAAATAGAAATTTCCGTCCTCGCGCTGCACGGCCATATCGCCCGTGCGGTAGAGAATGTCGCGGTAATCGGGGCAGAGCGGGTTCTGGATAAAGGCGGAATTGGTCTTTTCTGCGTCGGCGAAATATCCCGCCGCAAGTCCGGAGCCGCGCACGCACAGCTCGCCCGTCTCGCCGGGGGCCGCCTCGGTCAGATCGTCCTTTAACAGCAGCAGCTGCATATTGCGGCAGGCCCTTCCGATGGGGATCGGCTCGTCGTCGCGGTACGTGCGCGTCAGGTGCAGCGCGGCGCAGTCGACGGTCGTCTCCGTCGGGCCGTACATATTATAAAGCTCCGCCTCCGGGATCGCGCGCTTCCACATATTCACGTACCGCGCCTGCAGCGCCTCGCCGCCGACGACGATCTTCCGCAGCGCGTGCGGGACGCACTTTTCAAGCGCGCCGGAGCTTGCCGCCAGATGGAACGCGGACGTCGCCCAGTTCACGGCGGTCACGCCGTTCCGGTCGAGCGCCTGCAGCAAAAACAGCGGCAGCGCGAAGAATTTCTTCTCCAGAATCACGCACGTCGCGCCGAGCTTGAGCGTCTGGTACAGATCCTTGCAGGAGGTGTCAAAGTAAAACGGCGACTGATTGCCGAAGACCTCATGCTCCGTATAGCCGCAGAAGTCCGTCAGCCAGTCGGTAAAATCCAGAATGGCGCGGTGGGAGATGACGATGCCCTTCGGCGTGCCGGTCGAGCCGGAGGTGAAGAGCAGGTACACGGGGTCGAGATCGATAATCTGCTCACGCCTGGCCTGCAGAAGCGCATTGTCCGGGGCGGTCTTCTCCGCCTCCTCCAGACACACGAGCGGCGCGCAGTCCGCAAGCCGCTCCGCCTGCGGGCGGCACGCTTCCGGGAAGACGATCGCGCGGGCGTGCACCTGCGCGAGAATGCGGCGCATCCGCGCCTCCGGCATCTGCTCGTCGATGGGAACATAATAATTCCCGCTCTGCAAAACGCCTTGCAGGGCCGCAACGCTCTGTACTGCCCGGCCTGTGAGCACGGCCACGGGCGCGTTTTTGCAGCCCGGAAGCCCGGCCAGAACGGTTCCCAGTGCCCGCGCACGCGTCAGCAGCTGCCCGAAGGTCAGACTGCCGGAGGCGTCGGAAAAGGCGACCTTGTCCGGGACGCGGGCGGCGGTGCGCTCCAGATATTCAGCGGCGTTTGTCATCGGCATGGACGCATCCTCCTTCAGCTCGGCTTCACACACTTTTGAGAATTTTACCACATACGCACGCAAATGTAAAGGCGGAACGCGCCGCGCATTTTTTCGCCCGCGGCGGTTGAGTCCAGGCTGCTTTCATGGTAAAATAACAAAAAACACAGGAGGACAGACCTATGTATGACGTCATCGCGCTGGGTGAGCTGCTCGTCGACCTCGCGGAGCGCGCAAAGGATGAAAACGGCTACCCCACGCTTGCCGCCAACCCCGGCGGCGCGCCCGGCAATTTTCTTGCCGCGCTGAGCGCGTATGGAAAGAAGACTGCGTTTCTCGCCAAGGTCGGCGACGACACCTTTGGTCATCTGCTGACCGGCACGATGCGCCGCGCCGGGATCGACACGCGCGGCATTCTGATCAGCTCCGATACATTCACGACGCTTGCGTTCGTGACCTTTGACGCGCACGGCGACCGCTCGTTCGCCTTCGCGCGCAAGCCCGGCGCGGACACGCAGCTGCGCTGGGAGGAGATCGACCCGGCCATGCTGGCAGAAAGCCGCGTATTCCACTTCGGCTCGCTCAGCTGCACGGACGAGCCTGCCCGCACGGCCACGCAGAAGGCCGCGGCCTATGCCCGCGCGCACGGCAGGCTCGTCACCTACGACCCCAATTACCGCGCCCCGCTGTGGAAAACAGAGCAGGAGGCAAGGGAACAGATCCTCTGGGGCCTTTCGCAGGCGGATATCGTCAAGATCAGCGATGAGGAGACGCAGTTCCTCTGGGACTGCAGCCCGGAGGAGGGCGCGGAGCGCGTGCTGGCGCTGGGCGCGAAGCTCGTCATGGTCACGCTGGGGCCGAAGGGGTGTCTGCTGAAAAATAAGCAGGCAGACTTCTCCTGCGGCTGCCCGAAGGTGCATCCCATTGACACGACCGGCGCAGGCGATATCTTTGGCGGCAGCGCCGTATCGCGCTTTTTGGAGCTTGGGAAAGCGCCGGAGGCGCTGACGCGGGACGATCTTGCCTATATGGCCCGCTACGCGGCAGCCGCAGCAAGCCTCTCCACCGAAGCTTCCGGCGCCATCCCCTCCATCCCGAAAAAGGAAGCCGTCCTGCAAAAGATGCAGGAGGCATATTGCGTGCAGGCGGACGCACACCGATAACGATCCGACGTTTTGACGCAGAAAGCGGCATTCCCGGCCCGGGAATGCCGCTTCTGTTTTGCAGCTTACGCTTTTTTCTTCGGCCCCATGATCTCGGCGCTCAGGAGGGCGACGAGGGGGACGGTCAGGATGATGCCGATGGTGCCGGCCACGCCGCGGATGATCTCGATGGCGATGGAGTCAGCGTTGAAGATCTGGATCATGGGATAATCAAAGATCTGGAACAGCAGGAGCGTATTGAGGCTCGAACCGGCGAAGGCAAGGATGAGCGTATTCGCCATGGTGCCCATGGCGTCCTGGCCGATGTTCATGCCGGAGCGGAACAGGGCCTTGCGCGGCAGATCGGGGTTCAGCTCGCGCAGCTCCCAGCAGGCGGAGGAAATGGACATGGCCACGTCCATGACCGCGCCGAGCGAGGCGATGAGAATGCCGCTGACGAACAGACCGCTGATCTTCAGTCCCCGGTCGGACGCGCGCAAAACCAGTTCCTCCGCCTCCGGCAGGTTGAAGCCGTTGAGCGGCGAGATCGACCCGCACAGGGCGGCGAAAATGCCGGCCACCGCCACGCCGCCGATGCAGCCGAGCGTGGCGCAGAGCGTCTTGCGGCTGAAGCCGTTCAGGAACAGGAGCGAGGCTGCCGTCGTCAGCGCGACAAGCACGACCGTGACCACGACCGGCTGCGCGCCGCGCAGGATCATGGGTACCTGAATGAACCAGACGCACGCAAGCGTATACAAAAGCCCCAGCAGGGCCGTAAGGCCCTTTTTCCGGCCGATCAGCAGGAGCAGCGCGGCAAATATGGCAAGCAGGCCGAGCAGCACCGGGGCGCGGTTATAATTCGGAATGGATATGATATACGGCGCGCCCTCGTCGTCCAGATCGAGGCGGACGACGATCTTTGTGCCGATCTTCGCGTCGACGTTGGTATAGATGGTCAGATAGTTGATCGCCTCAAGCGTTTCGCCCTTCCACGGGCCGTTCAGGATCTCGACCTCAAGATACTGCTGGCCGATGCGGCGGCCCTCCGTCCAGTCCTGGGTCTCTGCATTGTCGTCCAGAATGTCCGTGACGCGCGCAACGGCGAAAAACCGCTTGCGAGCGGCAGTCGCCTCGCGGTCAGGCTCCGTGTATTCCAGAACCAGCGCCCACGCGATGATCAGCACAAACAGCAAAACGCTCACGCCGATCTCCAGCCAGCGCTTGCGCGTCAGCTTGCATTGTAAGTTTTTCATGGATTCTCCTTCAGGATGCGCAGTTTTTGAATGATGGGGGACTGCCCCGCCGGAAGACCCGGCGGGGCAGCTTTGTACTGTTGGGGAACTCAGCGCTCGAGATAGCGGTGGATGATCGCCGCGACCTGTGCGCGGGTCGCCTGCGCCTTCGGCACAAGGTTGCTGCCGGAGCCGTTGATCAGACCCTGGCCGACCGCCCAGTTCATCGCCTGAATGGCGTAGGCGGAGAGCTGCGCCGTGTCGGCAAAGCTGCCGAGATTTTCCTCGAGCGTCACAGCCGTCATGCCGCCGTAGACTGCGTAGCGGTACAGGATCGCCGCAAGCTGCTCACGGGTCACGGGGTCGTTCGGGCCGAAGAGGCCGGAGCCATAGCCGTTGACGATGCCGTTGGCCGCCGCCCATGCGACCGCCTTGGCAAACCACTTGCCGGCGGCCACATCCGTAAAGTCGGACGAGCCGGAAACGGACGGGCTGCCCGCCATGCGGTAGAGGATGGTAACGATCATGGCGCGGGTCAGCGGTGCGTTGGGAGAGAAGCGATCGGCGCCCGTGCCGTCCATGATGCCCTTCTCGTAGACGTAGCGGACATCGTTATAGAACCAGTCGCTGCTGGACACATCGGCAAACGGGAGCCCTACCGGGGCAGCGGGCCTGGCCGGGGTGACCGGGGTGCCGGGGGTGACGGGCGGAGGCGGCAGGACAGTCTTATGCCAACGTGCATAGAAGGTCTTGTCGCCGGTCTCCGTCGCCTCGATCTGCCTGACCTGCACGCCGCCGATGTAGGCGGTGAACCAGCCGAGGAAGGTATAGCCGGGCTTGGTCACATTGGTCGGCAGAACGGTCACGGTGCCCTCGGTGTAGGTCACCGGGTAGAGGCCGCCAATCGTGCCGCCGTCGGTGACGTAGGTGATGTTCCACACGACCGGGGTCTCGCCTGCGGTGCAGACGACGTCAGCGCGGTCGCGGATACGGATACGCGGGTAGACCGGCGTGCCGTCCGAGAGGACGAAGGTATTGTCATAGGAGGCAAGGCCAACCGCCTCGACCTGATTGCCGACGATGGCGTTCTGGACTTCCTTGTCCTTCGTGATGTAGCCGTCGATGAAGACGCGGGCTTCCTTGCCGGCCGCATCCCTGACCATGATGGTCTGGATCTTGCCTTCGGCCTCTTCCACTCTGGTGATCGTGCCCTTGATCTTGACGAGGCTGCCGAGGACGGAGCCGTCGTTGATCTGCGCGGCAGTGACTTCCACGGGAGTCGGAGCCTCCGCGTCCGCGATCTTTTCGATCTTCGTCTTCGTCACAGCCAGCTGACGCTCGCCCTGATAGGAGGACGTCGTACCGGTGACACGAACCTTATCGCCGATCTTAAAGTTGCCTGCGACCGGGAAGGCGTTGATACCGGCGGTGTCGTCCTGCACATAGATGCAGTCGAAGAACGCGGTATCCTTGTCATAGCCGGAGGCGTTGGAGGTCACGATGCCCTCCACGGTGAACTTGACGCCCTCCTCTGGCTCTGCCTGCACATCCGCGATCTTGGTGATCTCGGTCTGGTTGAGCATGGAGACGAGATTCTGGCAGATCTTGTAGTTGGAGTAGTTCTTCTCCGCGCCGCTGTCTTCGATCTTGGCCTGCACCTCGAAGTTCGACATGAAGGCTGCGCCGGAGACGATGATGAGGCCCTTGCCTGCAAGCTGCTCAGACGCCATGACCATCAGGCGGTTATCGCCGTCGGCATAGGCATATTTCAGGGTAGCGCCGCCGAGGCCGTCATTGTCAACGTCCACGGAGTAGGTCGTCGCATGGCCGTAGACTGCCGGGATGACCGTTGCGGGCAGCGTAGAGGTCGGGTTGCCGTCTGCGTCTACTGCGTAGATGGACGCGCCGCCGTAGTGGCTGAAGCGTTCGGTGTAGAGTTTGTCATACGGATGCTTTGCATCGAATTCCACGCCCTTCAGAAGCGGGTTCTCCATGTTGTAGGACGAGAAGTACAGTCTCCACTTTTCGACGCCGTCGGCTGCGGAGCGCTCATCGTCATACGTTGCATCGTCGGAGATACGCAGGCTGGAGCCGAGTTCGGCCAGAACCTCGTTCTGCGTCGCAGCCATGTGCTTGATGGCCGGGTTTTTCTGGATGACATCGTAATTCTCGTAATTGTCGGACCAGCCGGCGAGAACCACCATGCCGCCCGCAGCGTTGAACGCCTTGATCGCGTTCAGCTCAGCCTCGGAATAGGTCTTGGGATCCTTCTGGGCTGCTTCCAGACGGCGGGACGGGGCCGTCAGGATGAGGGCCTTGTACTTGGGGTTGCTGCAAGCCGCGATGAGCTCCTCGCTGGTCTTCAGCGTGACTGTACGCACGGAATATTCCGCAGCCAGCTCACCGAAGTTGCCCATGGAGTCTTTATAGTTGCCTGCAACATATTCATTGTAGTGCGAGGCGTCAATGCCGATGTAGACAAGCTTGCTTGCGTCAAGCACATCGAGCGTGACGTCCTTGGTGAACGTGTACTCCTTGCCGTCCTGCTCGATCACAGCCGTGATCTTAACAGTCATGATGCGGGCCTTGGTCGGGGTATACTTGAATTCCACATCCTGCGTGCTGCTTGCAGCCAGCGTGTAACCGGTGGTATCCGTGCCGATGGTTTCGCTGCCGATGGCATAGGTGATGGACTTGATGGTAGCGGGCTTTGCCTCACTGTTGAAGAACGTGGTGGTGATGGTCAGTTCTTCGTCGGTGACAGGGGTAGATGTGCCGCATTCAGCCTTGGAAATGCCAAGCTTGAGCGATTCGCCGACCCAGACGGGAGCGGTCACGGCCAGATCGCCGTCGCCCTCGGTGACGCGGACGAAGTAATAGGTGTACTCAGGCGCCAGTTCCACGCTGACGGAGCCCTTGGTGAGATCTGCGGCACTGTCCCAGGTATAGGCGACCTTGCCGGAGTTGACGACCAGCTCGACCTTGGCGATGGAATCGGTGCGGTCGGGATCGTTGAAGGAGATCTCGAAGTTCAGCTTCTCGGGAACGTCGATGATGGAGCCCATCATATTGCCGTTGACCGTGTAGTCGATTTCGAGGTTCTTGTCCTCGGTGGCGTACATACAGCGCGCTCTGAGCGCTGCATAGATGCCGGATTCGGAGAAGTCGTCGGTCAGGATGACGTCGCGGGCGTCGTTGGCGTTGCCCCAGCGGCCCTTGTGGTTATCCTGGTTGTTGGTCGGGGCGACGTGCCAGCCCTTGTCGAGCGCCATGATGTACTGCTCGTAGCTGGGATAATAGCCGCCTGCGCCGATCTGGCCTTCGCCGTTGCCGACTTCGACCATGTACATACGGGTGTCAACGACAGCATTCCAGTAACCGAAGTCAATGAAGTTGCCGAACGTCGTGCCCGGATGGTTGAACTGGCTGATGGAATTGACGCCCTCTGTCTGCGACAGAAGCTTGTAGTAGGCCTGCAGGCCTGCATCCTTGGTCTTGCTGTTGAGCGTCGTGTTGTTGCGGGAGACGATGCCGGGGGTGTTGAAGGTGTTGATATGGCCGGGACCGCCGGACCACGTCATTTCAAAGCCCGCAATGGCGACCATTTTGCCCGCGTTGGCCGCGTTGAAGGCTGCGACAGTGTTCTTGTAGGTCGCCCAGCTGTGGCTGGGATCGGAATCCTTGACAAGAGACGTGTCATACAGAGCCGCTTCGACGTTGGGGTTATTCTTGCTGTCGAAGTAGTTGGAATGGTCGGTGAATGCGACGAAGTCAACGTTCGCATTGTCAGGCAGCGCCTTGACATACGCCAGTGCGCTGTCCAGCGAGCCAGCGCCGTCGGAATACTGCGTGTGGGAGTGCAGCTGGCCGAAGTAGCGCTGGAAGGTCGCCTCGCCGATGGTGAAGGACCAGGTCTTGCTGGTTTCCTTTTTATCCGCACGCTTGACCGTCACAGTCACCGTGACCTTGCCGTCCGCCATAGCGGCAGCCGGGGTGTAGGTGACCTTGCCGTTCGCGTAGGCAGCATCGACCTTTTCACCGTTGACAGTCATCGTTACGCTGGCGTTCTCGCCAGCGTTCGAGATCTCCGCGGAGATCGTCGGCCGCTTTTCGGCTCCGGTCTGCGCGCCCTGCGCGGGCGTTACGTTGGAGATCACGGGCTCGTCGAGCACGGGGATCTCGGCAGACTGTGTAAACGCCACGCCCTTATTATCTTCGCCGGAGACAGTCACGACGAGCTTCTCGCCCGTCACATCCGCTGTGGGGATGGTAACGGTATAGCCGGTCTCCGTCTCCGTGTAGTCCAGCTGTTTCTCACCCAGCTTGACGGACAGGGTCTTAACGCCGAATACCGCGTCAACGGCAAAGTTCAGCGTATAGGGTTGTCCGACATATGCCGCAAGGATCGTGCCAAAATCGACCGCAGGCGCGTTGACGATGCCGCCGTCCACATTCACGCCGTCCGCCACGGGATAGAAGAAGAAGGAGTAGATGGTGTAATCCGTGACCTTGCTCTTATCCATGCTGTAGGTCTTGAACGAATCGGAGTAGTACTCCAACCACTGGCTATACCTATTGTTGAACTTCGCCGTGCGGCTCTCCATCTCATAGCCGCCCACGCCGCCGGAGCATTCGCGGACGAGCCAGTCGGCGTCTTCAGCCGTAACGCCCTCTTCGGAGAAGTCCCTGCTGTAGAACGCGTTGTTGCCGGTGCCGTTGGAACAGAGATAGCCATAGGCTTCGCTCTTGAAGCGGAGGTATTCGCCGTTCTGCTCGACGGTGAACACGACAGCGCCGTTCGCCGGGGTGGCCTTGCCGTCCGCGACGGTGGCTGCCGCCTTTTCAATGGACTTCGAATCGTTCTCCGCCGCCAGAACCGCCTGTGCGTTCTGGTTGTAGATCACGAACTCGTCGCCGGGCTGGGGCAGATCGCCGGCAGGCTCATCGGAGCCGCCGTCGTCCACGACCAGATAGAACTGCTGGGCAAACAGCGCCTCATCGCTGATTCTGCTGTAGCTGCTCCAGTTGTTCTTCTCGGCGTACCACTCCAGATAGTTGCCGCGTGCGGCGTTCTGGATATAGAAGCAGTTTTCGGTCTTCGCAGCCGTGACGTTCCATGCGGTGTTCACATCGTCCAGCGGCGTGCTGCCGTAGCTTGCGCCCATGGAGAGTTTCTTGCCCTCGCTGGTGGAGAACGTGTAGGTGCCGTTTGCGTTGACGCCGACGGTCCAGATGTCGGCCTTGGTGTAGCCGGACAGCTTGCCGTCTGCCAGCGTCACATCCGTGCCCTTGTTGTAGAAGCCGGAGTATTCAGTGGACAGGGCCTTCATGTTAGCCGGGTTGTAGATGACGATCTGCTCGCCGTCCTTGAACAGCGCGCTGGGCGTGGGCTCAGGATCCGGATCGGGATCAGGCTCTTCGCCGGAATCTACCACAAGGTAGAACTGCTGCTCGAAGGCGGCCCCTGTGCCGGTATACGCGCTCCAATTGTTGTTATTGGTAAACCATTGCAGGCGGTATTTATCGGTGCGGCCGGTATTGTCGATATAATAGGTCGCATCCTTGCCGTCAACAGCCGTGACCTTCCATGTGTCGTTTGCCTTACCCAGCGGGGTGCTGGTATAGCCCGTATCCATGGAGAGCTTCTGGCCGTCCTTGGCTGCAAAGGTAAACGTGCCGTCTTCGTTGATGCCAACCGTCCAAAGGTCAGCCTCTGTCCAGCCAGTGAGTTCGCCCTTTTCCAGCGTCACATCCGTGCCTTTATTATAGAAGCCGGAATATTCGGTGGACAGCGTCTTGCCGTTGGCCGGGTTGAAGACCACGACCGTATCGCCGGCCTTGATATCCTCAACCGCGATGATGCCGTCCTTACGGGCGGGTTCTGCTGCGCCGACTCTGTAGATGCTCGGCAGAAGCATGGATATGGTCGTAGCTGACGTATAGTTCAGGAACCGCGGAGAGTTGACATTATACAAAATGCGTCCGCAGCTCGTGTCTGTACTCGCTACCGTTGCTTTTCCGTCGGCATCGATGGAAATCTTCCATGTACTCGTGCCTTTACCTGTGTTGTTCAGCGCTTTGGCATCAGCCGTTGAAATCTTTTTGCTAGCCTTGCCGGTCAGCGTCCATGCGTCTTTTTCGCCGCCCAGCGTAAAGATTTCCACATTGTCCGCCAGCGCAGTGACACTTGTTTCAACACTGGTTAAAAGCTTTCCGGACAGTGCACCTGCCGCATAGGTTTTGGAGTTTGCCTCTGCGACAAGAATGATCTGATCGCCGACCTTCAAGGTCGAGGCGTCGGTCACCAGAGTCGCGGTCTGCGTTGTCTCCTCCGCCATGGCGACCGGCATGACCGAAAGGACCATGACGACGGCCAGCAGCAGCGCGAGACACCGCGTTGTGCGTTTTTTCATGCTTGCATTTCCTCCTGATTTCTGTTCAAATTCTGAATGTTCATGTTGTGCGCAGGCTCGTCCTGCGCAAAGCACCTTTTTGAACCCTCCTTCTGCGGATTGATACAGAAACGAAAACGGCTGCCGGTCACGGGAGCTGCAGTCGCAGAGTTCTGTATTTCATAGTATAGCAGTTCCACCCGTTAAAATCCAGTGCCTTTACGGAGATTTTACCGATTTTACGTAAATTTTACCGGGAATTTTTTGTGGATTTTGTCTATATAATCCCTGACCGGCAGACAAAGCCTGCCCTGCAGTCCCCGCCAGACGGGCAGGAACGCTGTCCAGGAAGCCGGCTGATGCTGCGGATCCGGGCGCCGCGGCTGATAAAACCGCCCCGCCGGGGCATTCATACATAAGATATGAATTGTTCACAAATAATTTAAGTCTGTAGGTATTGACAACGCTGGCAGGCGGTGGTACACTGCGTTTAGCACTCAGGGATAAAGAGTGCTAAGGCGAAAGGAGGAACGAACCATGGAGCTTTCAGACCGGAAAAAGAAGATCCTGCGTGCGATCGTGGATCTTTACATCCGCACGGCGGAGCCGGTGGCGTCCAAGACCATTGCGCAGATGCCGGACATGGATTTTTCCTCCGCGACCATCCGCAACGAGATGGCGGAGCTGACGGCGCTCGGATATCTGGAGCAGCCGCACACCTCCGCCGGACGCATCCCGTCGCCTGCCGGGTACCGGCTGTACGTCGACGAGCTGATGCAGGACTACCGCCTGTCGACCGATGAAACGAAGTCGATCAATCAGGCGATGGAGCTGAAAATGCAGGAGGTCGACAAGGTCGTCTCGCAGGTCGGCAAGCTTGTCTCGCAGATGACGAATCTGCCCGCCTACGCCATGGCGGCGCGTGCCGCCGGGCTGACAGTCAAGCGGTTCGACCTGATCCTCGCGGACAGCGGCAGCTTTATTCTCGTCGTGATGCTGAGCGACAGCTCCGTCAAGAATAAACTCATTCGTCTTCCGGAGGCGGATCTGAAGCTTCTCGGCGCAGTGCTGAACGCAAGCGTCACGGAGCTGACCGCCGAACAGCTCAGCCCCGAGCTTCTGTCCCGCGTGACCAGAAGCGCCGGAAATGCGGCCAGCCTCGTGCCCGTCATCATGGATTTCGTCACGTCGCTTCTGCACCAGGAGCACAGTGAGGTCTATATGACCGGACAGGCTAAGCTTCTCGGCCAGCCGGAGTACCACGACATCGACAAGGCGCAGAAAATGCTCTCCGCGCTCGACGAGGATGTGGTCTCCAATCTTCCCGCCGCACTTTCCCCGGACAGCCGGACGCAGATCCTGGTCGGCCCGGAAAACGTGTCGAAGGAGCTGCGCGACACCAGCGTCGTCATGACGAAGTTCGACATCGGCGACGGGATGCAGGGCCTGATCGGCGTGGTCGGCCCGACCAGAATGGATTACGCGCAGATCACCGCCCGGCTGAGCTACTTCGCCGAGAACCTGAGCCGGATGTTCCAGAAAAACCAGACCCCGGCGATCGAAGGGCCGGAAAATAAGCACAATGACCCGGAGGCATAGATATGAGTAAGAAAACAAACAGCAATCCGGCTTCGGAGGAAAAGGCGCAGGCCGCCTCCGCAGCCGAGCAGACAGAAGAAGCTGCGCAGCAGACCGAAGCCGAAGCCGCGAAGCAGTCCGAGGAAAAAAAGCCCGAGGAAGCCAAGCAGCAGGAGGCAAGCGAGTTTGAAAAGGCGCAGCAGGCGCTGGCACAGGAGCATGACAGCTATCTGCGGCTGGCTGCCGAATACGACAACTACCGCAAGCGCAGCCAGAAGGAAAAGGAAAGCCTCTATACCGACATCCGTTCGGAGACGGTCGAGAAGTTCCTTCCCGTGTACGACAATCTCGAGCGGGCGCTGGCACAGGAGACGCAGGATGCCGCGTTTAAAAAGGGCGTTGAGATGACGATGAACCAGCTCGTCTCCGTCATGGAAAAGCTGGGCGTCGTGAGCTTCGGCGCGGCAGGCGAGGTTTTCGACCCGCAGCTTCATAACGCGGTCATGCACGTCGAGGACGAAGCGCTTGGCGAAAACGTCATCGCAGAGGTCTTCCAGAAGGGCTTCAAGGTCGGCGAAAAGGTCGTCCGCTTCGCGATGGTAAAGGTCGCAAATTAAAAAGCACCCTACGCCGGGGATCCGGCAGCATATAAATTTGTAAATACAGGCATTCATATAGGAGGAAATTATTATGAGTAAGATTATTGGCATTGACCTTGGCACTACCAACAGCTGCGTCGCCGTTATGGAAGGCGGCGAACCCGTCGTCATCGCGAACGCCGAAGGCAACCGCACCACCCCGTCCGTCGTCGCGTTCTCCAAGACCGGTGAAAGAATGGTCGGTCAGGTCGCAAAGCGTCAGGCCGTTACCAACCACGAGCGCACCGTCGCTTCCATCAAGCGTCACATGGGCTCCGATTACAAGGTCGACATCGACGGCAAGAAGTACACCCCGCAGGAGATCTCCGCGATGATCCTGCAGAAGCTGAAGGCGGACGCCGAGGCATATCTGGGCGGCACTGTCACCGAGGCCGTCATCACCGTTCCCGCATACTTCAACGACGCCCAGCGTC
>ERZ857757.1808-NODE-1808-length-15615-cov-3.767159_pt1 | contig 15615 bp, 10 predicted proteins | sample MGYA00519764_ERZ857757 | MGnify/ENA primary metagenome ERZ857757 (study PRJEB31778, sample SAMEA3449359) | human gut metagenome | biome: human gut; feature: human-associated habitat; material: faeces | place: United Kingdom | collected 2010/2012 ... | reverse complement strand
GCTCGATCTCGGCCACTCGCTCGAAAAGCTGCGCGACCTGCCCGGCGATTACGAGGTCTATCCCGGCCACGAGGGCAGCACCTCGCTCGAATACGAGCGGCGCTTAAACCCCTATATGCTCCGTCCGTGGGATCTGTAAGAGATGAGATCTTCCAAAACCCGCATATGGTGGGTCATCGCGGCGCTCGTGCTCTTGCTCGCGGCTGCCGCCGCATGGTTTTTCTGCTCGTACAGCGTCTTCGACGGGCGGCTGATCGCCCGAAAGACGGACGTGATCGATCTTCGCGGCGAGGACATCTCCGCGCAGGAAGCCGAAGCGCTCGCCGCGAAGTACCCCGATAAGACCGTTCTCTGGGATGTGCCGCTCTCCGGCGGCAGCCGTCTGAGCAGCGCGGAAAGTCTGAGCCTCTCTTCGCTCTCGGCGGACGACATCCCGCTCTTTGCCTGCTTTCCGAATTTGAAAAGCATCGATGCGTCCGGCTGCACGGATTATGAGGCGCTGCTCGCGCTGCGAAGCGCCTATCCGGCGCTTGATCTGATCGCGTTCGTGACCGTCGGCGGCAAGGCCGTGCCGATGAACGCGCAGCGCGCCGTGCTGCGCGCCGATACGCCGCTCGCGGAGCTTCTGGAAACGCTGCCCTTCCTTCCCGAGCTTTACAGAGTATCCTTTACGGGCGGCGCGGTATCCTATGAAATGCAGGATGCGCTCACCGCGGCGTTTCCGGCGCTATCCTTCCGCTGGGACGTGGAAGTGCTCGGCGTGACCGCTTCCTCTGCGGCAAAGGAGCTCTCCTTCGCCGGGCAGACGCTCACCGCGCGGGACGTGGACACGCTCTGCGATAACCTTTTCCGTTTCCCGGCTCTCGAGCGCATCGACCTCACCGGCTGCGGCCTGACGGCGGAGCAGATCAAAGCCGTCCGCTCCGCGAGCGGCGCCGTTACCGTATACGAGCTGGAGCTTTTCGGCAAGACCGTTTCGACGGACGCTCTCGAGCTGGACTTCAGCGGCATACGCATGGGACTTTCCGGCGCAGCCGTCATTGAGGAAGCGCTCGGCGAGTTCCCGCTGCTTGAAAAGGTCGTGCTGTGCGACTGCGGCATATCCAACGAGGATATGGCCGCGCTCAACGACCGGCATGAGAATGTCCGGTTCGTCTGGCGCGTATACTTTTCCGAATTCTCCCTGCGCACGGACGATACGAACTTCATCGCCGCGCGCGTGCGCAACGAGTTTCCCATCTACAGCTACGAACTGGAAGTGCTCAAATACTGCCCCGACCTGCAGGCGCTTGATCTCGGCCATAAAAACATCACGAGCCTGGACTTTCTCCGCTACGTCCCGCATCTCAAGTATCTCATCATCGTCGAAAATGACGTGAACGACATCACGCCCATCGGCGAGCTGCAGGAGCTCACCTATCTTGAAATGTTCTGGACGAAGTGCGAGGATATCTCCCCGCTGCAAAACTGCAAGGCGCTCACCGACCTGAACATTTCCTATATCTACTGCCGCCCCGCCAAATGCCTTGAAACGCTTGTCAACATGCCGCAGCTCGAACGGCTGTGGTACTGCGGCAACAATCTCAATGCCGAACAGCTCGAAGAGCTGCAAACGGCGCTGCCGGACACCGAAATGTATCTCGCCGCGCGCGGCGAGCCGACCGGCAGCACCTGGCGCGAGCATCCGCATTACTATGAAATGCGCGACTTTTTCGGCATGTACTACATGGCCGGCGGCACGAACGGCGTGGACGAAAACGGCAACCAGATCATTATCACCGGGTGAGAAAATGAAACGAAGCCTTGTACTATTCTTTGCCGCAGCCGCGCTTTGTATTCTTTGCGCGTGCGGCGCGAACGAAGCGGCCCCCGCCGCCGTCATAGTAAATGAGACGGCGTCTCCCGCACCGACGCCGACGGCGACGCCGCGCCCGACCGCGACGCCCGCGCCGGTCGAGCTTTACGGCGTCACCGTCCGCTGGGACGATGAGGAGATCGACCTGCGCGGCATAAAGATCGAGGACGCCGGCGCGGAGGTATCCGAAGCGCTCCCCGCTCTGCCGCGCGTTCGCCGTGTCGATATGACCGACTGCGGTCTCACCGATGAGGAGATGGGCGCGCTGCAGGAGGCGTTTCCGGATGTAACGTTCGTGTGGACGCTCCGCATCTATGTGTTCTTCGTCCCGTCCGACTCGGACTATTTCATCACGAATCCCGACGCGGGCTTCAAGATGAACGTCCATCAGCAGGGGCCGCGCGGGCTGTACTATCTCCGCAATATCCGCTCGCTCGATCTCGGCCACTGCCATCTGAGCGCGGTGCCGTTCGTGGCGAACATGCCGCACCTGCGCCATCTCATTCTGGCCGACGATCTTGTCTACGACATTTCGCCGCTCGAAAATCTCAAGGAGCTCGAATGGCTCGAGCTCTTCAACACCGCCGTACAGGACCCGACGCCGCTGCTCGGCTGCACGGCGCTGCGCGATCTGAACGTATGCTACATCAGCACGCCGCCGGACGCGCTTTTTGAAACGCTCTCGCAGATGACGTGGCTGCGGCGGCTCTGGTGCACCGGAACGTACATGAGCGACGCGCAGGTCAAAGCGCTCCGGGAGGCGCTCCCGAACACCGAGGTCTGGTGCTCGCCCGGCGACGAATCCACCGGCGGCACCTGGCGCTATGACGAGGATTATTACGACATGCGCGACGCGTTTCACATGTATTATATGGACATCAAGGGCAACACCGTAGAGCGCATGACCGAGGACGAGCTCGCCGCCGTCCACAAAAAATACTGGGGTTATTGATTCCCGGAGGACTTCCGATGCAGGAAAAAAAGAACGACAAATCGAAAATCGTCGCCCGCGTGCTGGTCATCTGCGCGGCGGCGCTCATCGTGCTCGCCGCCGCGGCGGGGGTCATCCTCTCGCGCCGGTATGTCCGGCTCGGGCAGCAGTTCATCCCCGTAAGCGCAGCGGTGCTTGATCTGCGCGGCGTGGGGCTCACCGATCTCACCCCGCTCGACAGGTGCACCGCGCTCACGGAGCTGGATGTGCGTGAGAACAAGCTTTCCGCCGAGACGCTCGACGAATTCCGCGCCAAGCACCCCGGCTGCCGCGTGCTCTATTCCGTGTATCTCAACGACGAGCCGCACGAGAGCGGCACGGAGTCGCTCACGCTTGAGGATCTGCCGAACGACTGGGAGAATCTCCGGCTTTTTGAAAATCTCCGCTCGCTCACCGTAAACCACTGTACGCAGCCGGACGCGATGGAAACGCTCCGTGCGGAGCTTCCGGACTGCGAAATGCGCTACAGTCTCTGCGTCGGCGGACAGTGGTTCGATTCCGACGCTGTGGAGCTCACCGCTGCCGGCACCGTGCCGACGGCCATGGAGCTTCTCTCGCAGCTCGCGCATTTTCCGGCCGTTCGCACCGTGAATCTGCCGGACGCCGTCTTTACCATTGACGAGCAGCACTCGCTCGTCTCGGCTTACCCCAACATCAGCTTTTTCTGGAATGTGCAGATCGGCTCGCAGACCGTTTCCAACATCACCGCGGAGCTCTCTCTCTCCGGCGAGGACGCCGCGACGCTCGCGCAGCTCACCTCGGCGCTCGATCTGCTGCCGCGTCTCCGCTCGGTCGATCTCACGGGCTGCACCGCGCCGGTAGCCGACCGGCTTGCCTTTGTGGAACAGCACGAAGATCTTTCCGCCGGCTGGACGGTTTCGGTCGAGGGGCAGACGTTCGAGTGGAACACCGAGTTTATCGATCTCAATAACTATTCCATCGCCGACGTGTCCGCGCTCGAGGCCGCGTTTGCCGAGCTCCCGAAGCTCACGCAGGTCGATATGTGCGACACGAATCTCTCCTACGAACAACTTGACGCGCTCAATCAGAAACTTGAGAACATCCGCATCGTCTGGAAGGTCTATTTCGGAAACTATTATCTGCGCACCGATGCGCAGTACTTCATCGCCGCCGCGTGGGGTGACAATAAAGTCTATCTCACGAACGACGACATCGACTGCTGGAAATACTGCACCGATCTCAAGGGGCTCGACATCGGCCACATGAACATCGCCGATCTGAGCTTTCTGCAGTATATGCCGCACATGACGTATCTCATCATCGCGGAAAACCCGATCACGGATATTACGCCGCTCGCGCAGCTCAAGGAGCTTCGGTATCTTGAGATGTTTCAGACGAACGTGACCGACCTCTCTCCCCTGCTCGAGTGCACGGCGCTCAAGGCGCTCAATCTGAGCTATATGAAGGTGCGGGCGGACAACGTCTGGAACACGCTCTCGCAGATGACGCAGCTCGACCTTCTCTGGTACCCGAGCATCCCGCTTTCCGGCGCGCAGCGGCGGCAGCTCGCCAACGCGCTGCCGGACACGACGCTCTTCCTCTATGACGGCTGCGAGCCGTCCGGCGGCATCTGGCGGTACAACCCGTATTACTACGAGATGCGCGATTTCTTTGAGATGTACTACATGCCCGGCGGCACGAACGGCGTGGATGAGAACGGCAACCAGATCATCATCGACGACTGGGGCGAGCGGTTCATTCTCGAAGACTGGGACGGCGGCCCGCGCTGGTGGGAGGAGCCGCAGTATTCGCACATGCATCCGCACATTTACGGTATTACCTGCTGACGCATTCAAACAAACCCCACTCCGTTGAGGGGTTTGTTTGAGGGAGCAGCGGCTTGCCGCAGCACACTCGCTTACGCTCGCACGTTTGCGAGCCGTAAAGTATTTTCTCCGACGCACATGTCGCCGGAGAAAATTATTAAAACTCTATTTGCGCCTGCGGGCGCAAACTCTGCGAGGCTTTTTCGACAGAAGGTTTTTACAGCCCGTAGGGGCGGGGCTCTGCTCCGCCCGCAGTGTGATCTTTTTCAGGGGGAAAATCGCCATGTACGACATCATCATTGCCGGAGGCGGCCCGGCGGGAATGACCGCCGCCATTTACGCCCGCCGCAGCGGGAAAAGTGTCCTTCTGCTCGAACGCGAGGGATACGGCGGCCAGATCGCCTACGCGCCGCGCGTGGAGAATTATCCCGGCGTCGCCTCCGTCGGCGGCGCGGAGCTCGCCGAGCGGATGCTCGAGCAGATGCTCGCGCTTGACGCCGAGACCGACGTCGGCGAGGTTTTGTCCGTGGAGCGCGCCGGGGAGAATTTCACCGTGCGCACGGAGGACGGCGTATACGAAAGCCGCGCCGTGATCCTCGCCACGGGCGCAAAGCACCGCCATCTCGGTCTGCCGGATGAGGAGGAGCTTCTCGGCCGCGGCGTTTCGTACTGCGCGGTGTGCGACGGCGGATTTTATAAAAACGGCGTCACCGCCGTTGTCGGCGGCGGGGACAGCGCGCTGCAGGAGGCGCTACTTCTTTCCGATATATGCCGGACCGTGTATCTCATCCACCGGCGCAGCGCCTTCCGCGGCGACGCCGAGAAGCAGGCGCGCCTCTTCGCGCGAAAGAACGTTACAGTCCTCACGCCGATGGAGATCGCCGGATTTCTCACGGAGGACGGCTCTCTCCGCGCGCTGCGGCTGAAAAACACCGCGACCGGCGAAGAGACCGAGCTTGGCGTGGACTGTCTTTTTGTCTCCGTCGGGCAGCAGCCGGAGCTTGAGCGCTTCGCCGCGCTCCTGCCGCTCACGGCGCAGGGCTACGCCGCCGTGCCGGAGACCGGCGAAACACCCGTCCGGGGCGTTTTCGTCGCCGGGGACTGCCGCGGCAAGCGCGTCCGCCAGCTCGCCACCGCCGTTTCGGACGGGGCGAACGCCGCGCTCGCGGCGTGCCGCTATCTTGACGGCGAGGAATAATTTCCCGTAATTCGGGCGACATAATTTTATAAAGCCGACGGCGCAGAGATTGACATATTTCTTAAATCTCTGCGCCGTTTTGTAACACTATATGCGGTGTCTTCCCGGGATTTGCGAATCAATATCTTGATTTTCCTCGGAAAAATCTGGAAAAGCGTCATTTTGGTAACGGAACGCGGCGGAATTTGTATCTTCTTCTTAACGATTTCCTCCGGGCATTATGTTAATTTACAGACAGGTTATGTAAAGCACGCAACCAATTCCGACTTTAACCGAGGGAGTCTGCCATGAGAGCCTCACGCCGATCCGCCGTATATCGTGTCTTTTCCGCAGCAGTCATCGCACTGCTGCTTATTGCGCTGCTGAGCGGAAACGCGCTTGCCGCCGGCACGGACGGTCTTACCGTGGAAACGCTCACATTCCGGGACGTTCTGGCGCTTTACGCCGCAGACCGGGATTCCTTCGGCGAGAACGCCTCGGAGACGGACGGCGATGGCGTGACGAACGCCGCGAAGCGTCTGGCCGAGATGTTCACGTTCACCGTCGGACTGAACTACGCCGGCGAAGGGCTCAACTGCAATTATTTCGGCAAGGACATTTCCACGCAGATGGGCGCGGAGCCGTATACCGACGCCAACCGTCTTGCCTCCTACGATGTGGAGATCCTCCCCTACCGCAGCTACGCCGTGGCGCTGCCGCAGGGGCAGACCACGACGATCTCGGTCTATCTCGCCGGGTACACCAATGCCGCCGCGTCCGGCGGCGTGGAGGCGGTGCTCCACTACGTCTGGCAGGATCAGGGCGTGTGGTATGCCGTGAAGGACGATAATCCGTACTACCGCATCCGCTTCAACGGCAAAAGCGCCCGCGCGCTTGCCGCCGACGGACTTGCCATGGCGCTCGCCCACGCCGAAAACGGCACCGCCGCCATCGGCGCGTGGGAAAACCTTTCCGCCATGCCCGACGGAAACGGCGCTGCTACGCTCGCTGACAGCACGCTTCTCGCCGGACAGGGCAGCGCGAACCTGATCGGCGTGACGAACGATATTTCCGCTCTCTCCGCCGGGTCTCTCTCCCATTCGCTGCTCGCCGTGAGCGACTTTCTCCGCGGCGATACAACATATCAGACCGGCCCGCTCGTCCACAAGCGCGACTGCTTTGAGGCCGGGACGCTCCACCGCGTGCCGGACGGCGAAGCGCTGCGCGAGGGCGTGACATACGAATTTCGCGTGCAGTATGCCGAGGCGCTCTCCGTCGCGGCAGGGATGCGCAGCGAGGACGCTGGGCTTGCCGTCCGCTCCGAGCTGACGGGTGAGGAGTTCCCCGTTTCCGATTTCGTCTGGTACGGCAGCAGTGAGCACCTGACCGGCGATGAGTATAACCCTTACACCATCACATTCACTTATACCCCTTCGAGCGAGGGAAGCACCGTGTGCAGCTTTGTGCCGGTGAATCTCACCGGCGAGAGCAGCGCGCTTTCCGCCGCGCCCTTCCGCGCCTGCGCCGAGACCACGGCGCCGGTCGCGGAGACCGTCGCCGTTGTTGAAACGCCCGCCGTCGTCGAGACTGCCGTTTCCGTGACGCCGGAGGCCACGCTCCCCACGCCGGAACCGCCTGCCGTTTCCCAGACCATGCCCGGCAGCGCCACGCCGGCGCCGCTGCGCGATGCCGAGAGCGGAGCGCCCGCCACCCGCGTGCTGCTTGCGCAGACGCTCTGGACGCTCTTTGACCGCCCCGCCGCCGAGGGCGACGTGTACTTCTCCGATCTCCCCGCCGACACCGACGCGGCGCAGGCCATCCGCTGGGCAGCGCAGAGCGGGCTGATCGTCGGCTACGGTGACGGCACGTTCCGCCCCGACGAGCCGGTCACCCGCGAGCAGACCGCCGTGATCCTCTGCCGCTACGCGGCGCTGCGCGGCGCGGACACCTCCGCTGCGGGCGATCTCGCCGCATGGAGCGACGGCAGCTCCGTCAGCCCGTGGGCGCAGCAGGCGATGCTCTGGGCCGTGCAGTCCGGCACGATCGCCGCGCACGGTGACGGCACCATCGGCGCACACGAGACTGCGACCTGCGGTGCGCTTTCCGAGATGCTGATGCATTTGCAGACGAAGCTGTGATATACTAAATAAAAGTCTCCCCTGTGTAAGGGGAGATGGCAAAACCGAAGGTTTTGACGGAGGAGTTGTTGATCCTCGTGATCTCAAAATGACAATCCCTCAGTCAGCCTTACGGCTGACAGCTCCCTTTACACAAGGGAGCCTTTCCCACAGAGTCATTTGCAAGTCAATTTCTAAGGAGAAAAAACCATGGGCAAAATTCTTCGCGCCGTCACGAACGACGGCACGGCAAAAATATCCGTCATCACCGCACCCGACATGGTCGAGCGTGCGAGAAACATCCACCATCTGCATCCCGTCGGCACGGCGGCGCTCGGCCGCACGCTCTGCGGCGCGTCGCTCCTCGGCGAAATGCTCAAGGAGGACAACGCCGCGCTCACGCTGCGCATCCAGGGCGGCGGGCCGATCGGCACGATCCTCGCGGTATCGGACAATGCCGGCAATGTGCGCGGCTACGTCTCCCACCCCGAGGTCGATCTTCCCATCCGCGAGCGGGACGGCAAGCTCGACGTCTCCGGCGCGGTCGGCAGGGAGGGGCTTCTCACGGTCAGCCGCGACATCGGCCTGCGCGAGCCGTACTCCGGTTCCTCCGCGCTCGTGAGCGGCGAGATCGCCGAGGACCTCGCGGCGTTTCTCACCGAAAGCGACCAGCTCGGCTCGGCGTGCGCGCTCGGCGTGCTCGTGAATCCGGACGGCAGCGTCAAGGCCGCGGGCGGCTTTATCATGCAGCTCATGCCGAACGCCGCCGAGGAGACGGTCAAGGCGCTGGAGGACAACATCTTTCTCATGGACCAGCTTACGACCATCCTCGACGAGGACGGCGCGGAGACGGTCATCGCGCAGGTGTTCAAGGGCCTTGAATGGCACAAAACGGCGGAGAGCGATATGGCGTACAAGTGCTATTGCAGCCGCGAGCGGGTGCTCGGCGCGCTCGCGAGCCTTTCCGCGGACGATCTCGCATCGCTGCGCGAGGAGAAGAAGGATATCGAGGTGCGCTGCCAGTTCTGCGACGCCGTGTACAACTTCACCCCCGAAGAGATCGCCGCGCTCAACGCGCCGGAGGAGGACAAAAAAGCATGAAGATTTCGGATACGCTGCTTCAGCAGGACGGCCTTTCCATGGCGCACGACGGCGTGACCTACTGCGGCACGCGCGGAGAATATACGTTCCTGATCCTGATGGGGCGCAACGAGCTTGTCGCCTCAGTTCTCCGCGGCGGGGAAGAGCCGGATAAAGAGAGCTTCCGCGACTTTGTCAAGGCGCGGCCGGAGCTCTCCGGCTGCAAAACGGCGGGGACGCGCGTCATCTTTTCCCTCCGCCCCGGCGCTGCGGCGAAAAGCTATGCCGGGAAGATCCACACGCTCCTGCCGGAGCTTCTCTCGTTCCTGCATGAAAACGGCTATGAAAACTGCTGCGAGATCTCCCACGCCGTCGGCGAAACGGTCGGCTGCATGACGAGCGGCGTGCCGCAGCTTGTCGCGCCGGCGCTCTTTACGGAGCTCAGCCGCAAGGCGGATCAGAACGAGCGCATTCAAGCCGAAACGCCCGAAAACATCGGCCGCGGCATCCTCGGCGCGCTCATCGGCGGGCTGATCGGAGCGGCGGCGATCGTGCTCATCGGTCAGCTCGGCTATGTTGCGGCGATCTCCGGCATGGTGCTCGGCTACTGCACCATCGGCGGCTACCGCCGCGGCGCGGGCAAGCTCTCCGCTCTCGGCATCGCCGTGAGCGTCGTCGTGATGCTCGCTGCGGTCTATCTCGGCAACCGTATGGACATTGCGATCGCGGTAACGCGGGAGCTGGATCTCTCCCTTGGTCAGGCGTTCGCGTGGATGCACGAGCTGGTGGACGCCGACGCCTATCGGAGCAATCTCATCACGCTCTATCTCTTCTCGGCCATCGGCGCGGTACCGGCGGCGTTCAACGCGCACAAGATTGCCAAGGAAAAGGGACGCGTCTACCGCATCGGCGAATAAAAATCGATAAAATCTCCCCCGCCAAAGCAATTGCGGCGGCAGAGTCAAGCCCACCGGCTGCGCCGGCGGGCTTGAGCGTCTCAAAAAAGTTTTTTTGACACGCTCTCAAACGAGACCCACTTCGTTGGGCTCTCGTTTGAAAAAGCTGCAGCTCGCCGTGCCGATCCGGAAAAGCCGTCTCTCTTCGGAGCGACGGCTTTTGCGTTAAGAAAAATTGACATCGATTTGCTCTCATGGTATAATTTCCAAGAATACAATGCGGGAAGTGATAGCATGACGGACAACGAAAAAGATACGGGTCTGCCCGAAGAAAGACCGCAGCCCGCTTCTGCGCAGAACGATACCGCGCCGGAAATGGCGGCGGATGCGGAAATCCCGGCGGCGGAAGAAACCGCCGCGCCGGAGGAAACGCCGAATACGGAAGAAGCGCCGAAAGCGGAAAAACCGTCGGAACCGGCGGAAGCCGTGAAGGAGGAAACCGCACCGGAAGCGGAAACTCCGAAGGAGGAAGCGCAGGAAACGGCGGAGCCTGCCGGGGAAGACAAGCCGGCTGCGGAAACGCCGAAGACTGCGCCTGCGGCGGAGAAGAAGGCGGAGAGCGCCAAGGCGGACAGCCTCGGCGGTGTCGGCCTAGCCATCTCGCTCTGCGACGCGGTGCTCTACAGCGTCGGCCGGGATCATTTCCACGGCGGCATCCGCCCGGACAACATCTCTGTCCGCGGGGATAAGGCCTATCTCGGCGGAACACTCCAGCACACGGTCGGCGAGTTTACGCCGCAGGAGCTCGAGTATATGGCGCCGGAGCTGTTCTGGGACGGCATCCGCACCCCGACGGCGGATGTGTATTCCATCGGACTGATCCTCTATTCTCTCTATAACTACGGCCGTCTCCCGTTCTGGCCGGTATCCGGCGCGATCACGCCGAACGCCCGGGCCAGCGCGCTGCAGAAGCGCATGAGCAACGAGGAGATCCAGCCGCCCGCGAGTGCGGATGCCGAGCTGGCCGGTATCATTCTGCGTGCTCTGGCGTTTCGCATCGAGGAGCGCTGGCACGATGTGCAGGAGCTGAAGGACGCTCTCGGCGGATGCGACGCCGCCGGATCGGCGGTGGACATCTCCCTTGCCATGTCGGGTCTTCTGATGCGCTCGGCGGACGCTCCGGCGATCGACCGGCGCGACGGGCAGGGAAGAGGCCGTACATATTACGACGACGGAGAGATCCCCGCCGGGCGCCGCCCGCAGCGGCGGAAGAGCTTCCGCTGGCTCTGGGCGCTGCTCGCCGCGATCGTTGTTGTCGGCGCTGTCGTTGCGGCATACGCCAGCGGCACGGCGAACAATAAGGAACCCCAGGTGCAGGTAACTCCCACGCCCGAACCGACGCAGATCCCCACCCCGACGCCGACCGCTACGCCGGACCCGACGCCGTCGCCCACGCCGAAGGGCCCGCGCTATGTCGTCTATGCCGAAAACGTGAGCTGGACGCAGGCGCAGCAGCGCTGCGAGGAGCTCGGCGGCACGCTGGCGGTGCCCTTGACGGAGGACGAGTATAACGAGATCGTCCGCGTATGCACGAGCGCCAAATGCAACTATGTCTGGCTCGGCGCGGAGCGTCAGGCGGACGGCAACTGGCGCGATACGAACGGCGAGATTATCACCTTCTTCCGCTGGGACGAGGGCGAGCCGTCCGGTATCGACATCGGCGACAACGCGCCCGAAAACTTCCTCATGATGTGGCGGCGCGAGGATGGCTGGTACTATAACGACAGCCGCGAAAACCCGCTGCTCGACTTCTACGCCTTCTACGGCGACAATGTCGGCTTTGTCTGCCAGATGTGGTAAAGCATTTCAAACAATCCCCGCTTCGCGGGACTAAAAAACTGCCGGAGGGATCATCCCTCCGGCAGTTTACCGTTATCGCCCCTTCGTCATTTTCAATACATGGCGGGGCTCTTTTGACATCACGTATGAAAGCGGCTCAGGCAAGTATACGGGCAACAAGCCCCCAAAGCAGAACCGTAAGCGCGGTACGCTCCGCCCAGATCAGAAGCAAATCTTTAAATTTGATATTGATCTTTGTTGAGTAGAGCGAAGCGAGGAATGACCCAAAGAAGATGACCGTCATAATGCCAAAACCGCAGCCGAAGAGGACGGTCATAGTGTCAGCGTTTGCCGCAGTTGCCAATGTGAGCTGGGAGGTGACATTGTCAACTGCGTTGATGCCAACTGCACCTGCAACAAGATCTATGTTTTGAAAGCCAATCAATTTATACAGTGGCCAGAAGAGAAAACCAATCCATGTAAATACCGGGGTATATTTGTTTATCATCGAAAAAACGAACATGCAGCCTATACCGCTTGCCACCAGCTTCGCCATGGTGGGAAGTGTACGAACACCGAATTTCAGGCAGTTTACGACGACTGAGCCAGGATTTGAAAGGCAGACGTCTATGCCCGCGTGATATGCAAGCGTAAATGGATTCCCTTTTTCATTTTCTTCGGGCTGCGGGGTAACGCCATCATAGTATTTGTTGGGATACTTGTTGAGTGGGTAGATATGTGCAGTAATGCCGGTAATAATCAGCGTGACGAGGAAAATCAGAAAGAATAGAAGAGTGAATCGGCTCATCTGCCCGCCAGCTGCACATACGGACATGATAAGCCCAACAGAACTGGTGCAGAAACCTGTTGCAATAATGGCAGCCTCGCGGTGTGTGAGTTTTCCGTTGCGATAAAGAACATCCGTCTGGAGATGGCCGGCGGTAAAGTTGCCCATAAATGCGCTTACGATTGTTACGGCACTGACGCCCGGCAGATTGAAAAGCGGGCGTGTCAACGGGCGGGCAAATACACCAAGAGCCTCGGGAAGACCATAGCTGATAAGAGGCGGAAGAAAGAACATGATAACGAATATTCCAACGTTAAAAGGTACCATGGTGTTCACGGCATTAGCAAACGTGCCGTCTTCGACGAGAAACCTTGGCAATGCGCCAAAGCAATCCAAGATAACCAGAATAACAGCTATCAGAGAAATAACGTTCAAAAGAATCTCAAAAGGTTTTCCTTTCCAGAATTTCCCTTTTACTGTCAGATATGCGAATCCTATGCATCCGATTAGAGCGATAGGCAAATTAAAGTTTGCCAGAAGAGCTTTTGCCTGTCCAGTGACCCAGTCTATAGGGAGAATCATACTGCCGCCGATTGGAACTTTAATAAAAAAAACAAAAATCCCGAAAACGCTGGCGAGAGTAAAACGAAGGACCGCTCTGGTTTTGGAAACGGTTTTCTTATTCATGCTGTTCTCTCACTTTCTCTGAATTCAATTATGTAGATTACAGAACGTCTTTTTTTAATGAGGGCTATAGGCAAGGTTATCGTTGCGAATGTGCGGATCGAATTTCTCGACGGCGTTTGCATATGCAGGACGGCCTTGGTTGCCTCGAAGTTCCTCATCCATGTGAATCATCACACCAGTGGAAGAAAGAAGCTCCTGCAGTTTCACTATGGGAAGCTCTTGTACTGTGCAGCCCAAATCTATGGCAAGCGCAGCGGCAGTACCGGCTACCTGCCCCGTAAACACACAGCCCGGAATGTAGCGCATAATTTCCCAGCCGATGCCTCCCGCGGCAACAATTCGTCCGGCAGCGAGAAGATTGGTAAGATGGCTGTCTATAACAGCTCCATAGGGAAACTCGTAGACAGCGGCAGGTGAGTCAAGGCAGTTGATAACACAGCCAACGGAATCCTCCAAATGCGCGCCCGGAACCAGAGGAAGTTCTTTTTGCCCAGTGATTCGCCGTGTGGTTCGAAACTGCGCCATGGTGGGCAGCGTGAGCATGGCATAGTCTCTGCGCTGGTGCTTTTTCAGAAAATTTCGGGCCAGCTTTCTGCTGCACTGTATGTACCCATTTACTCCTTCGCTGGTAGTGCCATAAAACCGAGGCAATTCGCTGGCGCTGTTGTCTGCATCCGGACGAAGACCAATCCATCGAAGAGCAAACGAGTCTACCGCACGCCCGGAAGCAAGTCCTTCTTTCAGTGTCTCACTATCTACCTCATACGCCCAGTGCGAGACAATGCTTTTCTGCTCTGTGCACGATGCCCCGGCGCGGTACATAACATCCGCATCACCGGAAGCATCAATAATCATTTTCCCTAAGTATACTTCACTGCCGGATTTCGTTTCCACAATTACGCCCCGGCAATGCGAACCATCCATGATTGGCTTTGTAAACAATGCGTCGAACACTACACAGACATGGTTCTTTTCCATCAACTCATCGAGCGCCATGACGCAGGCGGGGATGTTAAAGTGTGTCTGATAGCGTTCGCCCGGAGTAGGACTGCTTTTTGCCCCGCGCTGCCAATTCTCCGGCAGTGTATTATAGCTGTATGTAATGGAGGTATACAGCATCTCTTCGGCATATCCACCGTAAATCCGATGTCCCAGACCATCATCCAAGGGCAGGTAAATACATACATGTCCCAGAGTACCGAGTCCGCCTAAAACCACACTTTTTTCCAGAAGAATGACCGTTTTCCCAGCTCGGGATGCAGCCAATGCGGCGGATACACCCGCAAAGCCTCCCCCGATAATAATTACGTCAGCAATGCCTTTGACAGAGGCCGCCTCTTCTAAAATACGAAATTCTTGCTTCACATTCTCACCTCATGCACAGTATTCTGCGTCTTGCTTTTAACGCAAAAATATTATACAATACACAAGAAATATCGTAAAATCTCTTGTTTTCATACAAGAATTCTTATATTTGTTATAGCGGTATAATAAAATGGAATGGCGGGAGAAAAGAAGATGGATTTTTTGCAGCTTCAATACTTTTTAGCGGTGGCAGAGTATAAAAACTTCACAAAAGCTGCACGTGCCACCTACACGTCCCAGCCCAATATCAGCAAGCAAATATCCCAGCTGGAGGAGGACCTCGGGGTTCGGCTGTTTCACCGAACAAATTCAGGGGCTGAGCTGACGATGGCAGGTTCCTACCTCTATAAAGGTTTATCTGAGCAGCTTCCGAAGCTTGACCGGCTTTTTGAAAGAACGAGGGAGTTGGGAAAAGACGGGGATGAAAACCGAATCCGCCTTGGCTTGTTTGAATCAATGGATCTGGAACGGATTATTCCGTCTTTTTTTCCAAAATTTTTTCAGGCAATGGAGTCTGGTATCAGGATTCAAATTGAAACTTACTCCATTGCCCGGCTGCTGGAGAAGCTGGCAGTGGAAGATCTGGACTGCGTTTTTTTCTTCAGCACATTAAAAGCAGATATTCCCGGGGTGCGGCGCATGCCCGTCAGCCGTGCGAATCAGCGAATCTACTATTCAGCGAATCACCCTCTCGCCAAAAGAGAGCATTTGTCTGCTAATGATTTTGCTGATGCAGCATTTGTGCACTGTGTGGCGGGAGAAGAAACCGAAAGCCCCTATGATGCTCTTCCGTTTGTTCCCCAAAGAATCATTGAGGCAAATTCTATCAATGCGGCGTTTCTCTATATTGAATCCGGTGAGGCGGTGGGCCTTTTCGGACCCAGTCAGAATCGACTGGGGAAAGAGGGAATCTGTACGTTGGAGATTCTGAACGAGAAAAAGGTAGGGGCAGATGTCCTCTGGCTCGAAAAAAAGGACAACCCAATTCTGGAGCGCTTTCTTTGTTTTCTTAGAAACCAATTTCTTTAACAAGC
>ERZ857757.1806-NODE-1806-length-15623-cov-7.876477_pt1 | contig 15623 bp, 10 predicted proteins | sample MGYA00519764_ERZ857757 | MGnify/ENA primary metagenome ERZ857757 (study PRJEB31778, sample SAMEA3449359) | human gut metagenome | biome: human gut; feature: human-associated habitat; material: faeces | place: United Kingdom | collected 2010/2012 ... | reverse complement strand
CGGGAGGATTGCAATAATCGGCAGTCCTCCCGGCTTTTCCATTACCAGTCTTCAATTTCTTCCATTAAAACAATAAATCCGAACCCATGACCAATTGGTAAAAGGTTCGGATTATATTGCATTGGTGGAGACGGAGGGAGTCGAACCCTTGACCTTACGGATGCGAACCGTACGCTCTCCCAACTGAGCTACGCCCCCGTTATACACTTTGTAAAAGTGATATAAAACACATTTGCGGCACACAAAACCGGAATTGTTCCTTTCTGCATGCCGCAAACTGTGTCTATCCTTTTGGCCCGTCTTGCGGGACTCGAACCCACGGCCCTCAGAATCGGAATCTGATACTCTATCCAACTGAGCTAAAGACGGATGTCTGCTATATTTCTGTATGCTTTGGTGTGATTAAAACGCGATAGTCGCACAGGAAATCGCCCCGGTGTTACGTTGAACAAAAAAGGAAAATACTATTGAGCCCTAAGACATTTTGGGCGATTGGCGGAAATTTGACGCGTGCCGCAAACTTGGATTTTTTTCTCTTGCTTGCCGCGCGAAAATTGCACCGGCGCTTCGCCGGTCTCCTTGAAACATGGTCGTCTTTCTCACATCCGTTCGCAATACTCCCTGTTTCGGCGGTCTCCACGGGGACAAAACTTGCCAGTGGCAAGTTTTGTCCCCGTGGAGCGGATAACGGGAATCGAACCCGCCTCCTCAGCTTGGGAAGCTGATGTTCTACCGATGAACTATATCCGCATGACGTCTTATAGCACCTGTTACAGTAAAGAATCGCGCTTCCGTTGTCTAAGAAGCGCGATTCTTCTTGCAGCTACGCTGCTGGGGTGAGATATCGGGCTCGAACCGACGGCCTTCAGGGCCACAACCTGACGCTCTAACCAACTGAGCTAATCCCACCATATCTTACCGATTCTACATCGGCCTGCACGGTATAACGCGCATTATAAATTTGTGACCTGTGGTAAATGTGTATGCCTTATTTACTCGAAAACTTTGCTGCTTGTAAAGTTCTGTTCCGACGTGTCGTCGGTGGCGTGCCTGGAGGGACTCGAACCCCCGACCTACTGCTTAGAAGGCAGTTGCTCTATCCAGCTGAGCTACAGGCACATAGTGTGCATGCGCGGCATTTGTTTTCCCGGCATATCGCCGAATCATCCTGAAACAGAACCACCTTGCCCGCATTCGCTTGCAAAATTTCCTGTTTTAAGACGGTGGAGCGGGTGAAGGGAATCGAACCCTCGTAACCAGCTTGGAAGGCTGGAATTCTACCATTGAACTACACCCGCAAAAAAGCGCTTTTCCAATCGGCGCTTATATACTATACCATATTCACACCGTTTTGTCAAGAGATTTTTCAAAATTTTCCGCAATTTTCCTATATCGCGCCGCTTTTTTGCCACCGTCCGCTTATTTTTCTTTCCGGTCGCGAAACGTCTTGTCGAAACCGATCCGCGCGCTTTTCATCAAGGTCGCTATTGCCTCGTTTACCAGCGCACGCGTCGGCTCATCCAGACCGTTCAATGTCTTTATCATGGACTTGGCGGCCATATACCAGTTTTCGCTTAACTCTTTTACCGTCCGTACATGCGTCTCGGCAAAAATTGCATACACTGCGTCAATCACACGTTCCCTGTCTGCGGCGCTCGTCTGTGCTAACCAGTTTTTCAGCGTGTAATCCACCATTTTGCTGCCGCCGGTCACCGTATCCAGATATACAAACCGATTCCGCATGACCTCCCATGAGTACAGATCATGCTGCATAATGCCTACCTGCGTGCTGTGAACGATCGTATAGGCCTCCTCATGCCCCAAAAGCATGCCAACCACGGACGATTGCGGCACAAACGTGCGTGTGCGCTCGCAGATTTCCCGATAACCGTCCTTTTCCAAGACTGTCCGGTCAAAGCCGGGACCGTCGTAGTTGTATACCGCGCTTATGCGCTCTTTGACCGCCTTTTCGCAGAATGCCGCCGCATAGACCGCAAGATTTCCGCCTTTGGAGTGCCCTCCGACGCGAAACGTTCCTGTTTCGTGCCGTTTGGCCGCCTGATTCAAGTATTCCGTTGCTAAGACCTGTGACGGAACCGGGCAGACAAATCCCATATTGAAATCTTCTTTCCAGCCGACAAGCGTGTTGTCCGTGCCGCGAAAGGAAATGTAGCTTTCGTTTTCGTCAAGCTTGATACAGACAGCCGAAAATTGCGTCTGCGTTTTCTCATCGATCTCGTTGACAAAATCCGATACGACCATACCGCAGAAGCGCTCGTTGTCTTTCAACGCGTCAAGCAGCGGCACATCTCCCTCAATCAAGGCAATTTCTTTGATGTCCGGACGCAAAAGAAGTTTTCTTGCCGCATCGCCTACCGTGATTCCCTTTTTTGCCGCATCTTCCAGATATTCAAATGGCATATAGGAAAGCCGCGCCAAAATAACGCCGTCCACCTCATTGAACGGACTGCTCTGAAAGGAAAGATCTCCGCGCCAGGCGAGATACTCAAATACGGTATTTACGGAATTGGCCGCCATAAAAACATCTCCTTTGCCGGTATTCTCCGGTTTGCTTGACTGTTTGGGAGCGGAAAGCTCCGAAAGAAAATGAATCTTGCCGCACTCCGCTGCAGAGGACACAGGCAGAATGCGGCAAACGCTGTTTCTATTGCCGTTTAAGAAAGTCCCAACAGAAGGCCGAACTGCCAGAACAGCGCGGCAGTTTCCGCACGCGTCGGCGCGGCTTTCGGTGCAATAAGGGCTTCATAGCCATGGCTTTTATCGATATAGATAAACATGATGTGATGGTTAAAGCACCAATTCATGGGAGTAAGCGCATAATCCGAAATATCGGTCTTGTCGCGATAGGTCGATGCCGATAAGTCCCAACTGTCCTCGACGGTCATATCTAAGCCCTTTGTTTGAGCATAGCGGTAGAAAATAGTTGCAATCTGCTCGCGCGTGACCGTTTCATACGGCGAGAACGTCGTGTCGTCCGTTCCGTTGATAATGCCGTAAGAAGCCGCCCAATTGACGGCTTTTTTATACCAATCCTCGGTAAGGTCGGTGAATTTACCGGATTCCGGCGCTTCGGGCGAACCGGCCAGACGGTAAAACATGGTGGCAAACTGGGCGCGCGTAATGGTGGTATCCGGCTCAAAGGTGGTATCGCTTGTGCCGTTCATAATGCCGTGCGCAAGGCAGAATTCGATGCCGTCATGATTTTCGTCGCCAGGCGCGGCTTCAATATCCTTAAAACGTTTGACTGCACAGGAATCTCCCTTTTCACAAGGCTCTCTGTCGTCTGCCGCGGCAGTCGGTTCTCCTTTCGGAATAATCTCTCCGGTATCGAGAAGATGGCACTCAAAACCGTTATCACGCGCATATTTCTCTGCCTCTGTTCCGCTGTAACAGCTAATAATCAGATTCTCGTTGCGCACATCATAGTCGTTGACATAGTCCCAGCCGAACGCGTGCAGACCAATCTGCGTGACGCTTTTCGGAATCGTTACCCGGTTAAGATTGTTGCAGCGGAAGAATGCCGCTTCACCGATTCTTTCAACGCCCTCGCTTATGGTAAGGTCGGTTAAGCTTTCGCACCAGGAAAACGCATTGTTGCCAATCTTCTTGACGTTGCCCGAAATCACCACATGATTCAAATTCTTGCACCAGTAGAAACCGAGATAGGGAATATCCTTTAATGTAGACGGCAGTTTTACCGATGTGATATTCGACATGCCGAAGGCGTCCTCACACATTTTGGTCGTGCCCTCGCGGATAGCGATGTCGCCGGTCGCCTCCCAGACGTGGATCTGACGGGTTTCGGTCGGCGCGGAAGGGTCGGGATTTTCGAGCGCCTCATATCCGATCTGAAGCCCGGCTAAAAGATATTGGCCGTGATACAGAATTTCGTTTTCCCGGTTGGAGGCGTCTGCCGAATAGGCTGAACCGAGTAAAATATTTTTTCCGAGATATTCCAAGTTTTTCGGCAAAGTGATGTTTTTTAACGCCTCGCCGGAAATACCGCCCTCACCGATGTATTTAACGCTTTCGGGAACAACGAGGGTATCTAAGAGATCGCCGCAGTTGATGCCGGCGGTTTTGATGACTTCCAGGCCGTCGTTTAATTTTAAATATTTCAGATAGCGGCAGTCGATTGCATTTACGCCTATCTCCTTAATGGTAGACGGGAGCGTAAGGCCGACAATGTGAGCATAGCCGTCGCGGAGAGCCCGGTCGCCGATGGCAACGACGGTATGGCCGTTGATCTCCGAGGGAATGTTGAATTCAAATTTGGCGCCCTCCATGAATTTCCCGGCATAGCTGGCAATGACAGCCGTGCCGTCCGGACGAACGGTATACAAAAGCGCCCAGTCGTCTTCAAGGTTGTCGTTTTCACGGTATATTTCCGTGTCGTCGTCGATATACGTGATACTGCCCTCATGGTATTCATTGTTGCCGTAATCGGTGTCATAGACATCCCATGCGCCGGCGCTTGCGGCTGTGGCTGCGGCGAGAAACGCCGCACAAAGGGTGGTGAGAATCTGCTTTTTGAAGTTCATATAGATTCCGCCTTTCGATTTGTTTTTATTTTTATGGCTGAAAACAGAAATATCAGAGTTTGCCGCAAATGCTCTTGCAACACATTTTTATTTACGCGAGTTCCGCTTGGGAATGTTTTGGCAGTAAATTCCAAAAGCGGAAAAAAGCTTCCGTCGTTTCTCTTCGAAATGTATTAAAACGCGGAGCGCACAAAGGAACCTCCCCGGTTGGGGTTAGTTTGCTGTACGTGCCGAAAAAGTAGTGCGTCATGCACCAACTCATCGGAACAAGCGCATAGTCCGAAATCTGGGAAGCGTCTGCATAAGCGCCATTGGTTAACAATCGGGCCTCGGCAACAGTTACATCTACCCCTTGCGCTTTCGCATACCGATAGAAAACCGCCGCCAATTGCTCACGGGTGACAGTGTTGTCCGGCGAAAAGGTCGTATCGCTTGTGCCGTTGATAACGCCGCAAGAAGCCGCCCAGTTGACGGCTTTTTTATACCAATCCTCGGTCAGGTCGGTAAATTTCCCGGTTTCGGGTGCGTCGGGAGACCCGGCAAAACGGTAAAACATTGTGGCAAACTCCGCGCGCGCTAAGACGCCGGAGGAATCGAAAATCCCATTGCCTTTGCCGTTAATAATACCGCGTTTCAAGCAGAATTCGATACCTTTGTGGGAAACGTCTTTGTTGGCCGGAGGAAGATCGGAAAAGCGGTTGGAGGCGCAGTTTTTTCCTTCCTCACACAAGATACCGGCATTTATTTTATCTTCTGCGGGAGTTGTTTTTTCTGCCGTAAAGGATTCGCCCGTATCAAGAATGACATACGACAAACCGTTGTCACGGACATATGTTTCGGCTGCCGTGCCGCTGTAACACCGGATAACGAGATCGTCCACCTTTTTTTCATAGCCGTCTGCTCTTTCATAGCCGAATGCCATGAAGCCGATCTTTGTGACGCTTTTCGGAATGGTGATGTCCGTAAGCTTTGTGCAATGGTAAAATGCGAACCCATCGATTTCTTCAACGCCCTCGGAGATCGTTAACTGTTCAAGATTGCGGCATCCGTAAAAGGCGGATTGAGCGATTTTCTTGATATTGCCCGGAATTTCGGTTTGTTTCAGATTGGCAAATCCATTAAAGGAGATTTCCGTTAATGTGGACGGGAAGTGTACCGATGTAAGAAGCGACCGTTCAAAAGCGTATTCGCACATCTTGGTCGTTCCCTCGCGGATGGAGACATCACCGGTCGCACTCCGTATGCGCACTATATTATTTTCGTCCGGCTCAAACGCCGCGTCCTCTTGCATTTCTCCCTCTTTGTATTTCCAAAGTGTGCCGGCAAGAAGATATTGGCCGTGATAGAGAATGTCGTTTTCCCGGTTGGCCGGGTCGTTTGCGTAAGCTGTGTCATAGAAAATGTCCGCACCCAAATATTCGACGTTGTCCGGGAGTGTGATATTTTTAGCGCTTCGCCGCAAATGGCTTCATATCCAATATAACGGACGCTTTGGGGAATGACGAGCGTATCCAATGTCGTTCCGCAGTAGATAGCGCCGTCTTTTAAGGTTTCCAAACCGTCGTTCAGCCGCAGATAGCGGAGTTCTTCGGCATATATGGCGTCTACGCCGATCTCCTTTATGGTTGACGGCAGCGTGATTCCGACAATCTTTGCATGACCGTCCCTTAACGCGTTATCCCCGATTGCAACCACTGTGTGGCCCTCGATCTGTTCCGGAATGTTCAATTCGACCGTCGGAGCCAGGTCCTGGAATTTCCCTAAATACGCGGCAATGACAGCTGTTCCGTCCGGAAGTATCTTGTAAATAAGAGTATCCGCCGTTTCTTTGCCGGATTCGGCCTTGGCAAGCGTTTTGTCTGTAATGGCGGTTATGCTGTCCGGGTTATCCTTATTTCCAAAGTTCATGTCATAGGCAGCCGAAACGGCTAACCCTCCGGCAAGAACAGCCCCACAAGAAAGGTGCAGAGAATATTTTTTGCTTTGCTTCGTAAAGACTTCATAAATTTTGCCTTTCCTTTTTCATACGAAAATTTATTTATATTCAAACAAATTATATGGTATATTCGTTAAAAAGTCAATGGCAAACGTACTTTTTTGTCAAAAAACGGATAGAAAAATGCGCTTTTACAGAGAGGGTGTTCCGGCGCAGTTTACCTCCGTAAAAATATGTCCTTCGCCGTTTTTGATGCGCCTTATATAGTCCATTTCGCTTTCCAACGGTGTTTCAAAGGCCATGCCGGCTAATATCTGCTTTTCTATTCCGTCATGGTTATCCGAACCGGCCGTCTTTAACAGATGATATTCGTCGGCATAGAGCAATGCCATTTTGTTTTCCGTATCGGTTCGGCTGGCATTGATGACCTCAAAGCCGTCCACACGGTCAGGGAACAGCCGGACATGGTCGATATAGCGTGCCTGGCGAAACGGATGCGCTTGGATGACAAGCGCGCCCTGTTCGCGGAAAAACGAGAGTTGGCTGCTTTTTTTCATTTCCATAATTTTCGGGTGTGCCAGGTACCAGGCTTTATCAAGGCCGTAAATCAGAAAATCCGTACCTTTATAAGAGCTTTCCACGCCCAAAAAAACTTTTATGCCGATTTCCTTGCCGACTTCAAGGCCTTTTTCATAATCAGAAAAATAGAATTCAATGCGTTCCTCATACGGAACAGAAGAGGTGGTATCGGCATTGTCGTCAAAATAGTGATTATCAATTCCGATATTGCCGTCTAAAAAGTGGTTGGTGACGAAAACGCCGTCATAGCCGAGCTGTTTGTAGAAAATAAGGCTATCGCGCACGGTGGCGGTGGCGCATTTGCTGACAGGGGAGGTATGCATATGGGTTTCGTATTTATACATGTCTTTGTACGACCTTTACTTATAAGATTTCGGGACGATTATACCATATTTCCGGGTTTCTGTAAAGTAGCAAAACGAAGAAAAACCGCTCCGAAGAGCGGCATTTCTTATATGCGAGGGGGCTTTTTCCAAAAGGAAACAAAAGGGCGGCAGCCGCCCTTTTCTAATGCAAAAGCCGCACGGCGCGTATAGACGCACCGTGCGGCTTGAAATTTCCCAATTACTGTTGGAGAAGCTCAAACTTGTAACCGACACCCCAGACCGTCTTGATGGTCCATTTGTCCGATACACCCTCTAACTTTTCACGCAGACGCTTTACATGTACATCTACCGTGCGGCTGTCGCCCAGATAGTCAAAGCCCCAAACCTTGTCCAATAACTGATCACGCGTAAAGACACGATTGTAGTTGGACGTGAGGAAGTATAACAGTTCTAATTCCTTCGGGGGGATGTCCACCGGCTTTCCGGCCAGTTTGAGTTCGTATTTCTGCAAACTGATTTCAAGATTATCAAACTTGATTACTTCGCTGTCGTCGGTATCATGACCGGAATAACGGCGTAAAACCGCTTTGACGCGCGCAGAAACTTCTTTCATATCGAAAGGCTTGGTGATAAAGTCGTCCGCACCGAGTTCCAGACCTAAAACCTTGTCAAATACTTCGCCTTTTGCCGTTACCATGATAATCGGCTTGGAGGACATTTCGCGGATTTCGCGGCATACCTGCCAGCCGTCCTTGCGCGGCATCATGATATCCAAAAGCACAAGATCCGGTTCGTAGATCTTAAAAGCGCTCAAAGCTTTGATTCCGTCATAAGCCGTAACAGTTTCGTAGCCTTCGTTTTCAAGATAGATCTTCAAAAGGTCGCAGATATTTGTATCATCATCTGCAATAAGAATTTTGTAGCCCATTGTTTTATCCTCCGTTTTATAAAAAATTTACACTTTTTATTTCCGAAGTTAATTATATACTATTTCTTATTGAAGTTGGTGAATATGCAGTAAATATATGTATGCTCAATTATTAACAGCTCGGCGTAATTCCAAAGATTCTCCGATTCCGGCGGCATTTTTTAAACTTTTTTCAAATTCAGCATAAGAAGCAGCACTTTTTCCGGATAAATTGTAAACGGAAAAACCGATCGCCGGGAGTAATCCCTTTAAAAGCGGCAGCGCCGTGCCAATATCATTGGAAAAATTGAGCAATACCGCATTGCCTAAGAGCCCTGCATGAGCGCGCGACAGAGGTGCTTTGATCGTCGTTCGTCCGCGCGCGGAATATTCAGACGTTTTTCCGAAACGGCCTTTTTCCTCTTTCAGATTCCGGTTTTCCGGAACAGTTTCTTCCGTTCCCCAAACCGCGGTTCTGTCTCGTAATCCGGCAAAAATGCGCATGGCGGAGCCGGCTGTCATCCGTGTATGCAGCGATTCTGCCGCATGTGCCTTTTCCGGCGGAAGATTGTCGTTGTTGAGCTGTTTTAACGCTTTCCGCAGACGCTCGGCAAACGGCATTGCGCTCTCGCTTTTGCGTGTGCGCGGACGGAATTCTCCGATCGTTCCGTTTTTGGCCGTCTCCTGCGAATCCCCGGAATAAATGCGCTCGCAGTCCGAGATTCGGCAGGCGTTGCCCCATAAACCCGGCTGTGAAGTTCTTTCCGACGGTAAAACAAGTTCCTGCGCCCCGCAAAGAATGGAGGTGAAATATGACGCATTTCCGGTGCAGACCACATCGGTAAGCTCCGGAATCACATCACCCGGCGCAAAGCCCTCGCAACCGAGCGTAAAAACAACATCGTTGGAACGGCAAAGATATTCCAGCGTTTTTCCGGCACGCTTGATCTTTTCGGGACCCGAATTGTCCAGAATTGCGGTATAACAACCACCGATGTTATAACCGGCGTTTTTCAGAATCGTATCCATTTTGCTTTGGCAGTGAATGGAAATGGCAAGTTCTAACGGCGTTTTACCGGTGCACAAAAATCCGGCCTTTGGAGCTTCTGTCATGTTTTGTTCCCCTCGCATTCATATATCTTGTGTTTATGGGTCTATTATATACCATATACAGTGATTTTTGCAAGTTAAATCGTTCGACTGTATTCGACACGATTCGACAGTATACCGCAAAATACGACAAAAGCATGCGCATATTTGCATAAAAAACAGCTTTTTTTGTCGTACTTTGCGGCGAAAATACGTAAATTTAATATGATTTTTACATAAGTTTATGCAAGAATCGATATATTTGACCTGAAAACGGTGTTCACAAAAGTGAAATATACTTTTGGAATATTGTGGACAAACGCTATAACAGGATACAGATCAGTCCGCCCGCCCCGTCGTTGATGATCTTCTGCAAGGTGTCCGTCAATTTCATGCGCGCGTCAAGCGGCATATGGGCAAGTTTGGCATTTAACCCCTCGTTTACCAATTCATGTAAGGATTTTCCGAACATATTGGATTCCCAGATACTGGCCGGATTCTCCTCAAACCCTTTGAGCAGGAACTTCACCATGTCTTCTGATTGCTTTTCACTGCCGACAATGGGATTGACTTCTGTCTGAATATTGGCTTTAATCATATGGATCGACGGAGCAGACGCACGAAGCCTTACCCCATAGCCGCCCGGTTGCTTGACGATCTCCGGCTCTTCCAGCGTCAGATCCTCCACACTCGGCGTGACAATGCCGTAGCCGGTGTCGTTGACCTGCCGGATAGCTGATTCAAACTTTTCATATTTCTTTTTCATTTCCGAAAGCTCTGTCAATGTCGAAAGAAGCGATTCTTCCCCGTCAATGTCAAATCCGGTCTTGTCGCCCAAAATCCGATAAAACGCCTCCTCCGGCACTTGTACCGCCAAAAGCGCCGCTCCGGTAGCAAGGTCAATCTCGGCAAGCTCAATGGTCGCGCCGTAATCTTCTTCGGTTAAGTCCTCAAAAGCGTTTTTGACTTCTCCTACTTTTTCGATTCCCTCGGCGCGGCGTGAAATTTCGCCGATCAGGTTCTTCTTTAACGGATGATTTTCTTCTAAACAAGTCATAAAACGCGGTAATTCAAAGCGTAATTCCTTGATCGGAAATTCTAAAAGCACAAGTTCCAGAATCTTGCGGACGTCCTCTTCATCTAAATCTAAGCAACTCACAAGAGCCACCGGCACATGGTATTTGTCCTCCAATTCCACAGCAAGGCTTATCGAGCTTTCAGCGGAGGGCGTCGCGGAATTGAGAACGATCACAAACGGCTTGTTTTGCTCCTTTAATTCCTCGATGACGCGCGTTTCGGCATCGATGTAACTCTCGCGCGGCAATTCGCCGATACTTCCATCGGTCGTGACTAAAACACCAATGGTGGAATGCTCATGAATCACCTTTTTCGTGCCGATCTCGGCGGCTTCTTCAAACGGCATGGGCTCGGCCGACCAAGGCGTCATGACCATGCGTGGCTTGCCCTCTTCGGTAAGCCCCATTGCCCCGGGAACAATGTAACCGACGCAGTCGATCATTTTGACCCGGAAAGCGACATTGTCGCCGAGATGAAGCGTAACCGCCTCATTGGGGATAAATTTCGGCTCGGTGGTCATGACCGTCTTTCCGGCGGCACTCTGGGGAAGTTCATCGCGCGCACGGTCGCGGCTGTATGAGTCGTCCATGTTGGGAAGAACAAGCGTATCCATAAAGCGCTTGATAAAGGTGGATTTGCCGGTGCGGACCGGCCCTACCACGCCGATGTAAATGTCGCCGTGCGTGCGTTCGGCAATATCGTTATAAATAGTCTGCGTCATAATGCGTCCTCCTTGTGGTCTTTGTACCAGTGTATGTGGGGAATAAGGGGATTATGACGGCACAGAAAAAGATGCGGTATTTTTGCCGGAAAAGCTTGCGCTTTGAAATAAATCATGTTATAATTGTAGATACAATGAAAAGAAAAAGAAATTTTGTCATCAAAGGGGAATTGACCTATGAAGAAATTTTGGAGTTCTGTTTTTGTTGCCTTTCTTTTGACGGTGTTTTTTACTTCCTGCGAGAGCGCGACCCCCTATGGAGACCTTACATACAGCATATCCGACGGTGAAGTTACGATAACCGATTGTGATACTTCCGCAACATCTGTCACGATTCCGGATACAATTGACGGGTATCCGGTGACAAGCATTGGCTATGAGGCCTTTTCCGGCTGTACCGGTCTTACGAGTATTGCCATACCGGACAGTGTGACAAGCATTGGCATATGTGCCTTTTCCGGCTGCACCAATCTTACAAGCATTACCCTACCCGACAGCATGACAAACATTGGTTTATTTGCTTTTGAGGATTGCACAAGCCTTTCTTCTGTCAATATTTCAACCCTTGACGCATGGTGCAGAATTGATTTTGGTAATAGCAAGGCTACTCCGCTTTGTTACGGAGCCGCGTTGTATATAAATGGAGTGGAACCAACGGAGATCATTTTTCCGGGCGGAATGACCTCTATCAAAGATGATACGTTTTACAACTTGAAAAGCCTGAAAACCATTACCATTCCGGACGGTGTAACAAGCATTGGAAGTACTGCTTTTTCCGGTTGTACCGGGCTTACAAGCATAACCTTACCAGATAGTGTGACAAGAATCGGTATGGCTGCTTTTAGAGATTGCACAAACCTTTCTTCTGTCAACATTTCAGACCTTGACGCATGGTGCAGAATTGATTTTTTTGGTTCCTATGATACTCCGCTTTGCTACGGAGCTGCGTTGTATGTAAACGGAGAGGAACCAACGGAAGTCATTCTTCCGGATGGAATGACTGCTATCAAAGATTGTACGTTTTACAACCTGAAAAGCCTGAAAAGCATCACCATACCGGACAGCGTGATCCATATTGGCCAGTATGCCTTTGAGAATTGCACTGGCCTTACGAACGTTACCATAGGTAATGGCGTGACGAGCATCGGCGTTTCTGCCTTTTCCGGTTGCACCAGCCTTACGAGCGTTACCATACCGGACAGCGTGACAAGCATTGGCCAATGTGCCTTTTGGTTTTGTACCAGCCTTTCGAGCGTCACTCTCGGAAACAATGTGACAAGCATTGACGAGTGTGCCTTTTCCAACTGCGAAAGCCTTACCGGCATCATCATACCGAGCAGTGTGACAAGTATTAGCTGGAATGCCTTTAAGAGCGTATCTTCTGTTTACACCTACGACCTTTCGGCTTGGTGTAAGATAAATTTTAAGTCAAATCCTTTTACTGATCACTCCCTCTATGTGAATGGCACACGTGTTGAACAGTTGATTCTGCCCAGCGGCATTTCCACGATATCTTCCTATACTTTTGCGAAAACCTCCGGAATCAAAAGCGTTGTGATTCCAAAGGACGTAAAAATCATTTCCCAATATGCGTTCGACGGCTGTAACAGCATAACGGAAATCTACTACACCGGCACAGCCGCCGAATGGGAACGTGTACGCATTGCCAACAACAACGGCTCTCTTTCCACAGCCACGGTATACACCGACTACGTCCCGGACGCCATGAAAATCACTTTCTCCGCCAACACGACCAACGCGGTCTCCTCACTTCCGAACGCGGCGTCGGCTATCGGTTCTTACACGATTCCGGCTACCATTCCGGTGCGCACCGGCTACAAATTTCTCGGTTGGTCAACCGTTCTGGACGGCAAAGCGGCTTATCACCCCGGCGACACGGTGGAGATTTCCGCCGACACGACGTTCTACGCTGTTTGGGCAGAGGCTGACAAAGTGGCTCTTTCCGGTATCACCCTCAAAAACACTGCTTATGAGCCGATTTCGTCCATTCCCACCGGCGACTTCATCGCCGAAGTGACGCTCACCAACAACACCTACGACGGCGTATGCAACATTCTTTTGGCTGTGTATGACAAGGACGGCCGGATGCTCCATATGCGTTATGTATATGCCAATCCCGTGCCCGGGCAAGCCCTCACCTTTGGCACGGAGTTTTCTAACACAGACGGCAAAATTGCCAAAATCAAAGCGTTTGTGTTAAGCGATCTTCGCGCTTTCACCATCCTCGGAGAAGCGGCAGAGCTGACAAAGGCATAGATAGTTTCCCGTCCGACAGGCAGTTTCCTGTCGGACGGTTCTGTATAACCGTTTACAATTTTTGCTTGAAAGTGTCGTATCTGCGCGCTATAATAAAGGAAAATTTACAGTCCTGCCGAAAGGAAGTTAAAACACATGCCGTTTGAATATAAATTTTCCTCCAAAGCTGCCGGGGACAATACGGGCATTTTTGCCCGGCTGACAAAAAAGCGCGACGAACTTCTTGCCGCCGGCCGCAAGGTTTACAATCTATATATCGGAACGCCCGATTTTCCTACGCCGGAGCACATTGTCCGTGCGGTATCGGAGGCGGCGGCCAAGCCGGAAAACTTCAAATATGCTCTCATCGACCTGCCCGAGCTTGGGGACGCGCTCATTTCCTATTATCAAAAGCGCTACGGGGTAACGATCAAGGCGGATGAATTCACCTCGGTCAACGGGTCACAGGACGGAATCGGACATTTAGGGCTTGCGTTATGCGATGCAGAAGATTATGTTTTACTGCCCGATCCGGGATATCCGGTTTTTGAAGCCGGGGTCAAGTTAGCCGGGGCGAAGATCTATTACTACGAATTGCGCGCCGAAAACGGATTTTTGCCCGATCTTACTCAGATTCCGGAGGAAATTCTACGCAAAACGCGCTACATTCTGACGTCGTATCCCTCCAACCCCTGCGGCGCGGCGGCGCCGAAAGAGATGTATGAAAATTTGATCCGGTATGCGAAAAAGTACAATTTCTACATTGTCAACGACAATGCATACAGTGACATCATATTTGACGGCAGAGAGGGATATTCCTTTTTATCGATTCCGGGTGCGAAAGAGGTCGGCATAGAGTTTTTCTCACTCTCCAAATCGTTTGACACCACCGGGGCGCGCATTTCGTTTGCTATCGGCAACAAGCACATCATTGACGCGATAAAGACCATTCGTTCACAATATGATTTTGGTATGTTTCTGCCGGTACAATATGGTGCGATTGCCGCGCTGACCGGTGAAACGGAAAGTGTAAAGGCGCAATGTGCGGAGTATCAAAGGCGGCGTGACGCGCTTTGCGGCGGTTTCCGGGAGATTGGTTGGAATGTACCGAATTCCGAAGGGACGATGTTTGTCTGGGCGCCGATTCCGAAAAATTTTGCCACTTCCGAAGAATTCTGGGAGGCATTGATCGACAAGACCGGCATTTTATGCACGCCGGGGAATGCGTTTGGGCCGGCCGGAGAGGGATATGTTCGGTTTGCTTTGGTAAAGCCGGCCGAAGAGCTTGCCGAGATTGCGGAGCTGGTCGGAAAAAGCGGCCTGATTGGCTGATTGATGGCGCGCGATAGGTGGATGTCTTTCCCCATCGCGCGCTTTTGCTTTTCGTTTCGCGAAAAGCAAGTAAGGGACGGTTTTTGAGTTCTTTTTGCTTTTAGCAAAAAGAACCAAAAGGACGATTTTCTGTTACTTTTCGCCTCTGCGAAAAGTAACCAAAAGCAGACCGAGGGCTGCGGCCCTCTGGACTCCCGGGGAGCGGTTCAAAGCTCTGTACAAGAATATTTTTGATAGAATTTGTAGCTTTCAGCGTCTAAAACCGCTTTCATGCTTTGAACCGATGCGAAAGGGTAGCTTTACTGCGTAAGTATTTATAGGTATTTATAAAAAGGCAAGCTTTGATTTGAGTGGACAGTAGGTTATGTGTTTCATAAAATGGGGGAGGTTGGTGGGAGGTTGTTTTTGTTAAGAACAGATTGACAAGTTAGTGAAAAAGAGAAAGTTTGGCGGGAAGTTGTTTTTAAGAGAACAGGAAGTTGTTATTTAGGAAAACGGATAGTTTCGGGTGAGAATGCAAAAATTCAAGTTTTCTGCACACAAAAGCATTTTGGATAAATCTCAAATTTTTCACCGGCGCACATCATCCTTGTATCACGCCAAGCCATGGTTCTGCACAAAACTTTCCACTACATCCCACACCGGTTTCCCTTTTTCACTGCAACAAAGATAACGTACACTTTCTCTTTTAAACGACTGTTTGCGGCGGCAAGCAGGCACTACAACTTCGATTTTTCGCAAAACCCGATTCTGCGTTTTATCCGCAGTTACCCTTTCGCACCAGTTCAAAGCCTAAAAGCTGTTTTAGTGACGAACCGTTTCAATTTCTATAAAAAGT
>ERZ857757.1802-NODE-1802-length-15657-cov-7.276439_pt1 | contig 15657 bp, 16 predicted proteins | sample MGYA00519764_ERZ857757 | MGnify/ENA primary metagenome ERZ857757 (study PRJEB31778, sample SAMEA3449359) | human gut metagenome | biome: human gut; feature: human-associated habitat; material: faeces | place: United Kingdom | collected 2010/2012 ... | reverse complement strand
CCATTATACCATAAGGAGTTCGAGATCTCAATTTTCATTTAACTTAACAAAACGTGCGATATGAAAAGGAGTGAGAAAGTTATGGGTATTTTTGATTCTTTGAAAAATATAGCTGAAAGCACAATAAAAAGAGAGGCTTCAAAGACGATTGCCAATGCAGTAAATTCTATTGGCAAGGGCAAAAACAGGTCTGAACGCTTTAGCTTTACTGCTGTTCCACAAAATTTAAGTGAGCTTCAGGCTCTTCCCGAAGCAACGCTTGATACCCCTTTCAAAACTGCAGCACTTACTGTACTTGCATTGTGCTTGTATAAAGATAATCCCGACATCGTTTTAGAAATGCTTGACTTTCTCAAAGGTCCCGAAAGCGTAAGTCCTTATGAAAAGCAGTTTTATAAAGACAGGATTTATGAAAAAGAATATATACCATTTTCATATTTTGACGGTGCAACACCTGACAACGGTTATACTCCATCTCAACCTATGACAATAGCAATATATGAAAATCCATATTCCTTTGATAATGAAAATTGGGCAACTCTTTGGGTTAAAAGTGGCGGTGCTGACAATATGCGTTCTGTAAAGCTTCGCAAGAAGCCTTCAACAGGACAATGGTTTTTAAACGATATTCAATGTCTTTCCGAAATCAGACTTCCAAAAGAAGCTGATCCGTGGGCATAGCTATGGATAATAAACTTATCGGATGTTGGGTAAGCGCAGAGCTGTCCTTTTGTGTATATAATTTTCTGCATGACGGGAAGGGATTCTATTCCTTTTTTGATGCAAAAAAAGAATTTACATATACAGATAACGGAGATAGTGTAATAATTCATTTTTCAGGTGATTTGATGCAAAGCACATTCAAATATTCCATCTGTGAAAATATATTATCTATCGAGGACAGTTTTGGGAATCTCGTGAGATACAAAAGAAATAAGGAGTGATTTCAATAATGAAAAAATTTTGGGGTGTTTTATTAAGTTTAATAATGATGCTGTCACTATTGCCGATGACAACGATGGCATCAGGCTTCATCACCAAAGTAGATTTGAATATCGAAAAACCGGTTGCAGGTGAGCCTTTAGAATGGCACAAAACAGCCACTATGGTAAATAATGATTCAAACTACAAGGTATATCAAAACGCTGACTGGTATGACGAAACAGAAAAAAGATATATGAAGCTGACCGAGAAATTTCAATCGGGGCATATTTATACCGTTGAGATATGGGTGGAAGCAAAGGATGGATATGAATTCGATGCAACCGCTACCGCCTATAACTTGAAAGCAACCGTAAACGGAAAGGAAGCGAAGGTCAGCAAAGCCTTTGAGTATCAAAGGTGGGCTATGGCGGTTGTGTCTTATACCTTCCCCGAAGTAAAGGAACATAAGGAAATCACACATGTTAATGTTTCGGATATTATAGAACCAAAAATTGGAAGACAGTCCATTGCCCGTCCGCATTATCTGAAATACAGCGAGGGTGTGGAAGGGTACGATGCAACGTGGTATGAAAACTACCAAAGCACCGGCGCTAACCTTGTGCTTCCGTTTACAGGTGTTTTTGCAGAAAAAAACACTTATACCTTTGAAGTTGTATTGGAAGCAAAGGACGGTTATGCGTTTGCCCGTAAATCCACAGGACTTCCGGATGTGGTCGTTACATTTAACGGCGTTGCTGTCGGTTATTCCATCAGGTTTGACGGAGCCGGCAGGCTTGTGGTACTTGAGGAATACGATTATTTAGGAGCTGCCAAAGAAAAAATAATGGGTGCTGTATCGTACGAAATTCAAGAACCCGTAATAGGAGAAAAGCCTTCCTTCAAAGCCGAAAACCAGCGTGAAGACGGACTCTATTATATTGATACGGTTGATCCCAATTCAACAAAGTATGGTATTACCTGGTACGAAGGTGTTGGCGGCGCACGAAAAATGGATGAGAATGATACATTTAAAGCCGGTGAATATTACTATGTCGCAATAAAAGTAAAGCCGATAGACGGATACCAATTTGATACAGATTCAAACGGTGATTTGCTCGTGAAAGGATTTATCAACCGCAATTTATCAGTGATGGGCGGTAATGAGGAAGGTATGTTTATCGGATATACATTTGATAAACTGGAAGAGGAAAAACGCACAATAATATCCGAAGTCGAGGCTGTATCAAATTATTCGGATATTGCCTATATTGGTGACAAGGAATCCACTCCGCAGTTTACCGTGACAAAAGGCACTCCTGTACGAATAGAATTTACCGGCTGGCAGACAAAAGATGAAAAAGGCGAATTTGTAAATTTGCCTCATGGTGGCACTTTTACGGATGCTCCTGTAAAAGTACTGGGACAGATGGTTATTGATGGCGATGCAAACAAAGAGTATGTTCTTGCGAAAAATGTTAAGTTAACTGTAAACGGCATTGAATGGCTGACCGGTCACAGCGGATTTTACGATGAACACAGTGCTTGTTCAGCTGTTTCGATGGAGATTAACACTTTAACAAAAAAAGAAGATGCGAAACCGGCTGAAACGGATAAACCTCAGGAAACAGAAAAACCGCAAGAGCCGGAAGAACCAACCGAAACAGAAAAACCGACTCAAACAGAAAAACCTGCGGAAAAACCAACTGAAGCAGAAAAACCGCAGGATACAAAATCCAATCCTTTTGTTGACGTTAAAAAGGGTCAGTATTACTACGATGCAGTTATGTGGGCAGCGAATGAAGGCATTACGGGAGGAACAAGTGCAAACACATTCTCACCGAACACAAATTGTTCAAGAGGTCAGGTTGTTACTTTCCTCCATAGAATGATTGGTTCACCCGAGCCTGCGGCAATAACTTTGCCGTTTGCGGATGTAAAAACAAGCGACTATTTCTACAAACCTGTAAAATGGGCATACGGCAGTAAAATAACCGGCGGTACAAGTAATACTACATTCTCTCCTGATGAAAGCTGCACAAGAGCGCAGGTTGTTACATTCTTGTGGAGAACAGCAGGTCAGCAAAAGGCAAGCGTAAATAGCAATCCGTTTACGGACGTAAAAGCAGACAGCTACTATTATGATGCTGTGCTTTGGGCAGTTGAAAACGGTATAACAGGCGGAACAAGCGCTAACACCTTCAGTCCCGACAGCAACTGCACAAGAGCACAGGTGGTAACATTCCTTTATAGATTCATAAACGCACAATAAAAAACAAAGGAGCGTGCAGATGAAAAAACGTATTATATATTTTTTGATTTTAATACTTGTACTAGCAGGTTGCTCTGCAAAAGCTCCCACCCCCACAAGTGAACCTGTGAAAAATGACAGTCCCCATGAAGCGGAAAGCACAAAAGAGCTTCCCGAAACTATTAAACCCGATGCGAATATAACTATCGAAGTGGAAAGCGTAAAAGAACTTCTTGAAGCTATTAAACCCGGTGCAGATATAACTATAAAGTCAGGGTACTATAATCTGAGTGAACACATTGAAGAAATCTGGGATGGCGAAGGTGTAAAGTGGAATGAAAGTCACCGATATGTAAAGCTTAGGGAATGCTATGACGGTGTTGAAATCGTTATAGAACGGACAGACGGCATTTCTATCAAAGGCGGAGGTGCGGCAGCTGATACAGAAATCGTGACAGACCCGAGATATGCTGCAGTTCTGAACTTTTCTGACTGCCATGATATAAAGCTTTCATCGCTTATTATGGGACATACAGAAATAGGCAACTGTTCAGGAAATGTTTTGAATTTTACGAACTGCAAAAATATAGAACTTAAAAATATGGATATTTACGGTTGTGGCGTGTATGGCATCGGCGCATATAAAGGCACAAATAATATGCTTGTATATAAGAGTACTATAAGGGATTGTCTTTATGGCCCACTTTATATAACAGGTTGCTCCGGCAAGTTTGAATTTTATGACTCTGCCTTCAAAGACAGTGGCAGATACAGCTATATGGAGAGTAATCCTGATATGAAAATATCATTTTACCGGTGTAAGTTTGGCGATAAGGAAACAGAATATTTTATGTTCTCGGAAGACGTTTATACTGAGGACTGTATCTTCAGCGAAGATATTGAAGTCTACCCTGAATATGGATATGATGCAGAACTTCCTGATTTTACAAATATGAAAAATGTTCCCTTCGATGCTGAAGTAATTGCAGAAACAGCCTGGACCGGAGTGTATGCAGTAGTACCGGAAAACGGGGATTCATTTTATTTGCCGCATATTGGAGATGATGGCAGAGAAATAACTGTTTCTGTAAAAATAAACGATGACGGAACCGGTGTTATGAATTACTATGGTGAAGTTAAGGAATTTAAATGGTACTGCGACAGTAAATATTCCATACGCATTGAAATGGAAGATGAAATTGCCAGCGGAATGCTACACACGGAAAATATTGAAGGCGAAAATCCGTTATGGTTGCTTCTGCATATAGGTGAAACTGCAGTCTGGATGCATCTCGACGGTTTGGCTTCATGGGGGTGATATAAATGCCAAGAATACTATTTAGTTTAATCCTGTTTATGACAATAGGATTTAGTGGGTGCAGGTTACCGGTCCGTGAAACAGACGACATAGATGGTGGAGTTAAAACATATAACAGCGGTGAGGCTTCACCAAAGGTCGTAGAGTCGACAGAAATAGTAAGCTTTAAGTGTGAGTTTTCACTACTTGCTGCTGTTTTAGAGGAAGAAAGTGAGCTTAACGGAAGAATTTATACCCTTGATGCAGAACTGGATGATGGAACTGTTAAGTGCAAAATTGACTGGTATGGGCGTGAAAGCAGTAGTGTCCCTAGAGAATTTACAGCTGACGCCTCATTTATGACGAGTCTTCAGGAAATCGTATCAAAATATGATTTTGCACAGCATAACGGTTATGAGAGTGTCGTCAGCGGACTTCCTCATATGTATGGTGCAAAGCTTGATATCAAATATGCATCCGGAGAAAGTATTTATGCATACGATAATCAAGATTGCTTTATATCCATTGATGCAATAAATGAATTGGTGGAGATATTCAATATAACAGAAAAAGAATAAAATCTTTAAAACTGTGGAGTGAGTCGGTAAGGCTCACTCCTTTTGCATACCCCCATACCAAAATATGATGCACATTAATCAAAGAAAAGAACTTTGAAAAAACTTCGTAGACTTATGATATCTTCTGTGGTATGTTTGTGTTGCCGAAAAGGTAAATACAAAAATCAGGAGATGAAAGATTATGAAGAAAAAAGTATTATGTACGGCATTGGCGGTAACTATGCTGCTAACAACAACGGCATCTGCAACGGCAAAACCTTGGTGGCTCAGTAAATACCGAGTAACCTTCGACAACGAGCTTGGAATCGTGGGAAATGTAACCTTAACCTTCGCACCGGACGGCGGTAGCTTTATCAGGCCAATAACAAAAAGATACGGCGAGAGCATCAGTCTTGAAAGTTATGTACCAACAAAATACGGTTACACATTCAAAGGATGGTTCACCGATCCAAGAACAAAGCAGAATCAGGTAACAATATTCAAATTCACAAAGCCTGATGTACTTTATGCGAAATGGGAGTCGAACCTACAGGAGCCTGTAAATCCGAATGACGAAATTATGGCAAAAGATACCTGCTACCTCACGGAGGAGGAAACAAAAATACGAAATGAAATCATAGAAGAAAAAAATAAAGCCTACATAGAAGGCTTCGGCTATGTAGCACCACACCAAACAAAAACTATCATCGTAGACTCAAATGGCGATATAAATAAATTGGTCGGTGAAATGAATTGAAAATAAACTACAGAATTGGCACGGAAAAATATCCGTGCCATATCTTTTGGGCGTATCAAAATTTGTGACGCATAAACAAAGAAAAGGACTTTTTTAATTGATGCTATTCTTTTAGAAAATTGATGCTTTTTATTCGCAAAAACGCTTGACTTGTGCCGACCTTTACGGTATTGTTTGTGTTGCCAAAAAGGTAATACAAAATAAAGGAAGTGAGATAATGCGCAAGAAACTACTTACAAACGGAAATGTGCACAAAAGAACAGATGGTCGCTGGAGTGGAGTTATATGGTACATGGACGAGCAAGGCGAACGCAAAAGGAAATCCTTCTCAGGCACTACCAAGCAAGAAGCTAACAAGAAAATCACCAACTACATAGCAGAATTTGAAAAAGCTATCGAGGATACAGATGAAAGCAAGAAACTGCTAAAAGATAGCCTGCAGAATTGGCTGGAAACAGTAAAATTCCCATCAGTCGAACAAACAAGCTACGATAGACTCGAAGGAACGGCAAGATGCCAAATCTACCCACTGCTCGGTGATAAGGTGGTCGGTGACATAACCCCTGCCGATGTCAAGGCAATGCTCAATCACTGGATGTACCTCGGAAGGTCATACTCACTCGTAAAGAAAGCGTATGTGCTCCTAAACGAATACTACAGAAACCTATTCGTAGAAGAACGGATACACAAGAATCCTATGGACAATGTGGAGATGATGAAAAAGGCAAACTTCCTGTCAGCACAAGGCAAGGAAGACCTGCCGGAATGCGAAACCATCGAAGTCTTCACAGATGAGGAGCTTGAAAAATTCAAAGCCGAAGCCTTCAGAACACACTCTACGGGCAACAGAGTATATCAGCAGGCAGGAGCCTACATCCTGATGCTCAACACAGGACTGCGAGCAGGTGAACTCATGGGGCTTCTAAACAGCGATATAGACTTAGAGAACAAAACAATAACCATAAGACAAGCGGTGAAATTAGTCGACCAAAGAGACGGAACAAAGCTCATAGGCGGTAAGGTAAAAAAAGTAGGCAAACCAAAAACCACCACAAGCAAACGAGTCGTACCGCTAAACAGCACGGCAATAGAAATGATACATGACCTGCGAAAAGAATACTACTTCGGAGAAGACACTCCGCTGGTGTGTGATGCCAACGGCGACTATGCAAATCCAACCAACCTGCGAAAGCGACTCTATCGGATAGAAGAAGCTGCAGGAATAGAAACGAAAGGACTCCATGCATTCAGACATACCTTCGCCACCAAGCTAATCAACGGAACAAAGTGTGCTGACGGAAGCATAAAAACACTAAACATAAAAGCGGTAGCCGACATCCTCGGACATACCACTACCGAGATAACCGAAAGGTACTATGTAAAGAAGGATAACTCAAGGCTGACCGGAATCACAGACGGATTCGAGATATAATTAACGCATATGGGATTTAATAAAATCCCAACGAGCTAAAGCTCTAACATGCTCTTACGAACACTGCGTTAATTGACGGCGTCGTAAAAATGTCCTTGCAAGCAAACATTTTTACTCCTGGTAGAAACAGAATCCTAAACACCAAAATACACCCTGAGAATCAGACTCAGGGTGTATCAAAATTTGATACGCATAAACAAAGAAAAAGAATTATCTTAACATAATCTTAATACAGAAGTTCAACCGTTAATGCCATCTTAAAAAATATTATGATAAAATGATATTAGAAAAAAAGATACACTTGAATGGTGGTTTTGATTATGGATGCAAAAATTAAGAAGCATTTTTCTTCTTCACAAATAATAATATTCGGCTTTGCAGGTGCAATCATATTAGGAACAATTTTTTTAATGCTCCCGATTTCATCGACAAGCGGAAATATGACACCATTTTCTGATGCGTTGTTCACATCAACATCCGCTGTATGCGTAACAGGTCTTGTGGTGCATGACACAGCAACACATTGGTCGATGTTCGGGCAGCTTATAATCCTCTTGCTCATTCAGGTTGGAGGGCTTGGAATTGTAACACTGTCTGTGGCAATGGCGATGCTTGCCGGAAGAAAAATTGGACTTATGCAAAGAAGTACTCTGCAAGATGCAATATCTGCTCCGAAGGTCGGTGGAATTGTAAAACTTACAGGTTTTATATTAAAAACAACTTTTGTAATCGAACTTATAGGTGCAATTCTTCTTTCAACAGTATTTTGCAGAGAGTTTGGTATAAAGGGAATTTGGCTCGGTATATTCCATTCAGTTTCGGCATTTTGCAATGCAGGGTTTGACCTGATGGGAACAAAGGCTCCGTTCTCATCCCTTACATCATATTCTGCACAACCCCTTATAAATGCAGTTATAATGCTTCTCATTATCATAGGCGGTATAGGTTTTCTTGTATGGGAAGATATAAAGACAAATAAACACCATATTAAGAAATACCGTATGCAGACAAAGGTAGTATTATCAGCCACACTCTTTTTAATAATCGCACCTGCAATATATTTTTACTATGCAGAGTTTAATGAATTGCCACTAAACGAAAGAATATTAAATTCAATGTTTCAGTCGGTAACGCCGAGAACAGCAGGATTTAATACAGCAGACCTGACAAAGATAAGCGGAATCGGTCAAGCAATTACAATTATCCTAATGCTGATTGGCGGTTCACCCGGTTCAACAGCAGGCGGTATGAAAACAACAACTGCAGCAGTGCTTATATTTTCTGCAATATCAGTATTCAGAAAGAAAGATGATGTTGAATGCTTTGGCAGAAGAATTGCGGATTCAACACTTAAAAATGCAGCAGCAATACTTCTAATGTATCTCTTGCTATTCCTTACGGGCGGTCTTATCATAAGCGGAATTGAAAATCTTCCGTTGATGGATTGTTTGTTTGAATCGGCATCGGCAATAGGAACTGTAGGACTTACTCTTGGAATTACACCTACTCTCGGTACAGTATCAAGAATTGTTTTAATAGGGCTTATGTTCTTTGGAAGAGTTGGAGGGCTTACACTTATATTTGCAGCATTATCTAATAAACAACACAACATATCAAAGAAACCACAGGAAAGAATTACTGTCGGTTAAGGAGGAGTTTAGTATGAAATCAGTATTGCTTATAGGCCTTGGGCGTTTTGGAAGACACATGGCTCAAAAATTAAATGAACTTAACCATGAGGTTATGGCAATAGATAAAACAGAAGATAGAGTTGATGCAGTTCTCCCATTTGTAACCAATGCTCAAATAGGAGATTCAACAAACGAGGAGTTTCTTAAATCCCTTGGCGTTAATAACTATGATTTGTGTATTGTGGCAATTGGAAACGATTTTCAAAGCTCACTTGAAACAACCTCACTTCTTAAGGAACTTGGTGCAAAAGTGGTAATTTCAAGAGCTTCGAGAGATACCCATGCGAAATTCTTACTTCGCAACGGTGCAGATCAAATTATTTACCCTGAAAAACAGGTTGCTTCCTGGGCAGCAATCCGATACAGTGCAGATCATATCCTTGATTTTATAGAAATTGATGAAAGGTTTGCAATCTTTGAGGTAACGACTCCGGAAGAATGGATTGGAAAAACAATAGGTCAAATTGATATTCGTAAAAAATTCGGGATTAACATTATGGCTATAAAGCAGGACGGAAAGATGAGCCTTACAATTCTTCCTGACACTGTTTTGAAAGCAGATGAAACAATGCTTGTCCTTGGCGAGTATAAAGATATACAAAAATGCTTTCATATATAGCCTGGAATATCCCATAAGGCAAGTTGGGAGATGATGGTATGCGTGATATTATTTTATTAGTAGCGGTTTTAGCATATATGATAGGTGGATATTTCGTTGTCGGCAAAATCGGAGATTTTATTGACGAAAATTACAAAGGATACGACTATGAGATTGAAAGCGATGACAAAAACGATAAAAATGAGTAATTAACACTTAAAAATGCCGGTTATCCATTGAGAAAAAATTGATTATATGATAAAATAATATCATTGGAGGTGGTTTGAATGAATTTGCAATATAATGCAGAAGCAGATGAACATATATTAGTGTGCTTATCATCTGCACCTTCAAATTCAAAGATTATACGGACAGCAGCTAAAATGGCTGATGCCTTCAGTGGAAACTTTACCGCGCTTTATATAGAAACACCGGGGTTTGCATCTCTTGATGAAACTAATAAAAAAAGACTTAAACAAAACATGAAGCTTGCCCGTCAGCTTGGGGCAAAGGTTGAAACCGTAAGTGGTGATGATGTACCATATCAGATTGCAGAGTTTGCAAGACTTTCAGGTGTTACAAAAATAGTTATCGGCAGAAGTGCAGCGGTAAAAAAGCATCTTATCAGAAAACCAACTCTAACGGAAAAACTGATTGCTCACGCGCCGAATATTGACATACACATTATTCCTGACGGTGTTGAGGTTACACATTATAAGGCACCGAAAGATAAGAAAGCATCAGACTTTATTCTGTCTGTTCATGACCTTTTGGTAAGTGTAGGCTTGCTTATCGGTGCTACCTTGCTTGGCTATGTGTTTTACGGACTCGGATTTACAGAAGCAAATATTATAACGGTATATATTCTGGGTGTTCTTTTGATTTCGATACTGACAAAGTACAGGGTATATTCGCTTGCATCATCACTTGTCAGCGTAATATTATTTAATTTCTTTTTCACAGAGCCATACTTTACTATGAAGGCTTATGAGAAGGGTTATCCTGCGACATTTGCAATTATGTTCGTGTCAGCGTTTATATCAAGTACACTTGCGATAAAGCTGAAGGATCACGCAAAGAAATCTGCACAGTCAGCATACCGTACCAAAATCCTTTTTGATACAAATCAGCTTTTGCAGCGTGCAGATGGTGAAAGTGATATAATTGCTATAACAGCACATCAGCTAATGAAACTGCTAAAACGAGATATTATAATATATCCTGTAGTTAATAACAATATAGGTGAAGCAAATATATTCTTGTCTGACGGTGATGAAGATGAAATAAAAGATATAATCATTGACGAAAAAGAAGTTGCTCAGTGGGTGCTTAAAAATAACCATCAGGCAGGAGCAACAACAGATATATTTTCAAAGGCGAAGTTTTTATACTATGCAATCCGAATAAATGATAATATCTATGGAATTATCGGAATTCACATAAACGATAACTTCCTTGAATCTTTTGAAAGCAGTATCTTACTTTCTATTTTGGGTGAATGTGCAATTTCTCTTGAAAACAAGAAGATAGCCCGTGAAAAAGAAGAATCTGAGCTGCTTGCTAAAAATGAGAAAATGAGAGCTAACTTACTTCGTGCAATATCTCACGATTTAAGAACACCGCTTACCTCCATATCCGGCAATGCAGACAACTTACTGTCTAACAGTGATGGATTTGACTCAGATACAAAACATCAGATTTACACAGATATTTATAACGATTCTGTGTGGCTTACAAACCTTGTTGAAAACCTGTTATCTGTTACAAGACTTGAAGATGGTAATATGAAATTAAATAAATCTGCAGAGCTTATTGATGAAATAATTGCAGAAGCGTTAAATCGCATCAACAAACGCAGTGTTGAGCATAAAATAACGGTATGCGAAAGCGATGATATAATGCTTGTGGATGTGGATGCAAGGCTTATCATTCAGGTGATAATAAATATTGTTGATAATGCAATTAAATATACACCAAACGGCTCGGAAATTACAATCAGTACCGAAAGAAAAGATGATATGATTTCGGTTAGTATTGCAGATAACGGCAACGGCATTGCAGATGACATTAAAGACAAGGTGTTTGATATGTTCTATACAGGAGCAAATAAAATTGCCGACAGCAGAAGAAGTCTCGGATTGGGACTTGCTCTTTGCAAAACAATCATATCGGCACACGGCGGAGAAATTACTGTATCGGACAACAATCCGCATGGAGCAGTATTTACATTTACCCTGCCCGTAAAGGAGGTTGATATAAATGAATAAGGCAATGACGGTTTTGGTTGTTGAGGACGATATGCCCATACGAAACTTAATCTCAACAACACTAAAAACTCACGAATATAAGTTTTTAACTGCAAAAGACGGAAACGATGCTATTATGCAGGCATCTTCACATAATCCCGATGTTGTTCTGCTCGATTTGGGACTTCCCGATATAGACGGAATTGAAGTAATAAAGAAAATCCGTTCGTGGTCTAATATGCCGATTATCGTTATCAGTGCAAGAAGTGAGGACACAGATAAAATAGAGGCATTAGACTGCGGTGCCGATGACTACTTAACAAAGCCATTCTCTGTTGAAGAACTTCTTGCAAGGCTCAGAGTTACACAAAGAAGATTAAGCTATCAAAACCAAGCGGCGGCATCAGAGTCAATGTTTACAAACGGAAAACTTAAAGTTGACTATGCTGCAGGCTGTGCATATCTTGATAATGAAGAAATGCACCTTACTCCGACAGAATATAAGTTGCTTTGTGTGTTGTCGCAAAATGTAGGAAAGGTGCTCACACATAAATTTATTGCAGAGAAAATTTGGGGTAGCGCCTGGGAAACAGATATAGGCTCCCTTCGGGTGTTTATGACAACACTCAGAAAAAAGATTGAAAAGCTTCCGGACTCACCGCAGTATATCCAGACACACATAGGTGTTGGATACAGGATGATGAAGGTTGAATAAGGTGGTTATATGATAAAACAAAATAAATATAAGATAATTATTTCCTCTATAATTACATTATTGCCGATGTTTTTCGGATTTTTAGTATGGAACAGACTTCCGGAAAACATAGCGACAAGCTTTGGATGGAACGGTGAGGTTACAGGTTACAACAGTAAAATGTTTGCAGTTGTTGGGCTTCCGGCGATACTGACTTTTGTGAATTTAATATGTATTATTGCAACAAGTGCCGATCCGAGAAAAAAGAATATAAGTAATAAAATGTTCTCGACCGTTATAAGCATTGTTCCCGTTTGCTCACTGCTTTGCGGAATTTGTATTTATGCTAATGCATTGGGATATCAAATAAGTGTCGAAAGCATAATGCCTGTCTTCGTGGGAATTTTATTTTTTGTGCTTGGCTTTATTCTTCCAAAATGCAAACAAAATTACACAATCGGAATCAAGCTCCCCTGGACACTGCATGACGAAGAGAACTGGAATAAAACACATAAACTTGCAGGAAAACTTTGGATTTATGGCGGTATAATATTGATTGTGTCAGGATTGTTTAATTTAACATTTATATTTGTGACAATAATTTTTGCACTTGTTATTATTCCAACTGTCTATTCATATTTGTTGTATTGGAAACAAAAATAAGAAATAAATATTTTAAAAGCATTAGATTCTATATTGATTAAACGGCACGGATTTTCTCCGTGCCGTAACTTTTAAATGTGTCAAATTTTAATATACAGTAACCAAAGAAAAGCAGAATTGTATTTGGACAAAAAATATCTGCGAGAATTAAAAAATATTCTTGCAGAATTACTCTCTATAACCAAAATTGGCAGAATTGGCGAAATCAGGTGATGCTAAAATGATGATGTAGCAGACGGAATCGTTAGAAACGGATGCGACCGTATGCGAAATTGATGCTCATTTCAGGCAAATTGATTTGAGTCTCAAGACCATGCGCCGTCAACAGAAATATAATTAAAATTTACTAAAATTCAAATTTGATGCTTTGAAATTTGATTTTGAAACACAAAAATTTTTAATACTAAAAAATAAGAAGTGGCTCAAACGCAGTGTTTGAGCCACTTTGTATGGCAGGGGCAGTAGGACTTGAACCCACGGCACTCGGTTTTGGAGACCGATGCTCTACCAACTGAGCTATACCCCTAAACAGCAAATATTAAGTTTTATTGAGTTACCATACGAACATAGGGACACGGCTTTGGAGACCATCATTCTTGCTTCAAGCGTGTTATATGAATTGATCGGCCCGCCCTGTGCCAAGCTCTCCTTGTACTTATCCAAATCGTATTCGACCAAGTTAGAAGATATTGTGCCGTTGGAGGACGAAACGACCGGTGAAAACGGTGTGCCGAAATCGTCTCTTGAACTGTTGATCGAACGTATCCAAAAAATCCAGGAGGAACTGCCGCCGCATACCGAAACCGACGAAGAAAAAGCCTTTACGAGCGCCGCGGAAGAACAGTATAACGCTGCGTTCCCGACACGGAAAAAGATGTCGGCCCGTTGGTAGAAACGTAAGAAACAGAAAGATTTGTTTTACAGAAATGAGGTTTTGTTTTATGGATCCTATTGCATTGCGGCTCGGAACATGGTCATCGGAAATCGGAGCGGCCTCGGTGATATTCCGTATTGCTCTTTCGGTGGCGCTTGCCGCGGTCATTGGCTGTGAACGTTCCAGCAAGCGTCATTCGGCCGGTCTTCGTACATTTATTTTAGTATCGCTTGCGTCAACGGTGGCGATGTTGCTCGATATCTATTTATCCGGATTAGGCAACGATTTTTATATAATTTCGGCGGCAACCGTTATCGCCGCCGCCATTATCAGTGTCAATTCCATGCTATTCAGTTCACGCAACCAGATCAAAGGCCTTACAACGTCCATGGGACTTTGGGCAACGGGGATTATCGGGCTTACGGCCGGCGCCGGGCTTTACACGGTGACGCTTGTTTCGTTTGCAGCTCTTTTGTGTTGCCTGTCGTTGTTTCCGGTTTTTGAAGTATATCTGAAAAACCGATCCAACCATTTTGAAGTACACTTGGAGTTGATTAACAGCAGTTATTTGCAGGATTTTGTTACGACGATCCGCCGGTTAGGGCTATTCATTGACGATATTGAATCCAATCCGGCTTATATCAATTCCGGACTCAGCGTATATTCCATTGCTATTTCGATCGACAGTGTGGAATTGAAGAAGTATAAAACGCACAAGGAGATCATTGAGGCGCTGAAAACGCTTGAATATATTTATCATATTGAAGAAATGCATGGCTGAAAAGAGTTTTTGGGATACTTTTCGTCTCTGCGAAAAGTAATCAAAAAAACGATTTCTACGTTCTTTTTGCTTCTGCAAAAAGAACCAAAAAGCAGACGGGGCTCCGCCCTGCGACCTCGGTTCAAAAACCGTGCGGTGGGGATTTTAGGTGAAATTTAAAAAGGTTCAGCACATTAAGATTTTTTGCGAAAATTTATAGGTATCGCAATATGCACGGCCATGTTTTGAACCGGTGCGAGACGGTGATTTTACTGCGAAAGGATTTGCAAGGGTTGATGAAAGGGCAAGCTTTGATTTGGGTGAACAGTAGGTTATGTGTTTCATAAAAAGGGAAAGTTTGGTGGGAGGTTGTGTTTGAGAGGATAGAAAGTTTTTATTTGGGAAAACGGGAAGTTAGGAACGAGAATGCAAAAATTTCAGCTTTTTTGCACACAAAAACATTTTTAATAAACCTCAAATTTTTCGCAAGCCCACATCCCTTTTGTGTCATGCCAAGCCTTGATTTTGTTCCAATTTTCCCCCAACCCACACCATTTTCCTCTTTCTCAGCAACAAAGATAACGTGCACTTTCTCTATTTATCAATCGCTTGCGGCGGCAAGCCCCCACAGCACTTTCGATTTTCCGCAAAAAAACGATTATGCGTCTGCTGAGAACCTGCGTCTCGCACCGGTTCAAAACATGGCCGTGCGTTTTGCGGCACTAACAAATTCTTTCAAAAAAACTTAATACGCTGAATTTTTAAAATTTCACCTAAAATCCCACCGCACGGGTTTTGAACCGCTCCCTGGGAGTCCAGAGGGTCGCAACCCTCGGTCTGCTTTTGGATACTTTTCGCAGACTTGAATTTACAATGTAAGTGCAAGCAAAAAAAAGGATGGACACAAAAGGAAAAA
>ERZ857757.1798-NODE-1798-length-15664-cov-3.431097_pt1 | contig 15664 bp, 14 predicted proteins | sample MGYA00519764_ERZ857757 | MGnify/ENA primary metagenome ERZ857757 (study PRJEB31778, sample SAMEA3449359) | human gut metagenome | biome: human gut; feature: human-associated habitat; material: faeces | place: United Kingdom | collected 2010/2012 ... | reverse complement strand
CCGCCACCGTCGCGGGCGCTTTCCTGGGCATCAAGGGCCGCAACACCCAAATGGTGACCATCCATGACGACGACGGCGATCATCAGGAAGCCCTCTATCGCCAGGTGGCCTTCATTCCCAACACCGTCAATGAAAACTGGCGCGAAGCCATCGTGCCCTCCGCTGCGTTGGGCGGCGGTTATAGCTATACCGTTACTGCCGAGCAGGGAGATATGACCGACGCTGATTTTACCAAGGCGCTCAAATCCGCCGCCAAAGTGCTTAAAACCCGCGCCGAGCTGGTAACGGGCGATGCGAGCGTGAAGGTTGAGGATAAGCAGATCGTGCTGACTGTGCCGGAAACTGCCTATAATTCCGCCGTGGCCATGCTGCTCTCTCCTGTGGGCAAGTATACCCTGACCTTCCCCAATGCGGATAATTCCGGTCTGGGCGAGACTGTGATGGACGCGGGCGATGTGAAGCAGAGCTACTACTATGCCAATAACAGCACCTACTCCATTCAGCTGCAGCTGACCAAGAAGGGCGTAAGCAAGTTCAACGCTCTGCTGGCTGATCATGCTGGCGAAGCGCTGTATCTGCTGCAGGATGGCCAGGCCGTGGCTGCCGCCACGATGTCCGCTTCCCTGCTCAGCGACGGCGTGATGACCATTTCCACCAGCGATTGGACGACGGCCTTTACCGCCGTTGCTTGCCTGCGCTCCGGCGCCATGTCCACCGCCATGACGGTGCAGACCACTGCCGTAGCCGATGCGACGCTGGGCAATCTGCTCAATACGATCATCCTGGCTGCCGGCGCCGTGCTGCTGCTGTGCTGCGTATGGATGCTTGTGCGCAATCGCCTGACCGGCCTGCTGGGCGCGTGGACGCTGGTTGCCCAGGTGGTGCTGTTCTGCCTGCTGACCGCGCTGATCGCCGTATCCGCCACCTGGAAGATGAGCGTGCTTTCCATGATCGTGCTGCTGCTGTGCGAGGTTTCCTTCGGGTATGGTCTGCTGCTGGTGCTGAGCCGCATGGCCTCCGCCATGGGCAAGGGGCGCGGCTCCCGCGCGGCTGCGGGCGCTGCCTTTGATGGCAGCTTCAAGTTCCTGGCCATCTTCTATGGCGTTATTCTGGCGGTGGGTCTGGTGCTCATGTTCGCCTTCCAGAGCGGTATGGTCGGCATCCTGGGTCGCTTCATGGCCATCAGCGCCGTGCTGAGCGTGGCGATGATCTATGTGTTCCTGCGCCTGGTGCTCAGCTGCAGCTTTGCGCTCTTTGGCGAAAAGTCCGCGCTGTATAAGTAATTTGTAAGCCACGGGGCAAAGCGTTCACTCCCGCCGGGAGGGGGCGCTTTGCCTGTCTTTATTTTGGAAAAGGTGTTTTATGCAACAGCTGATCTGCCGCGGCGCGCAGGGGGAAATCCCTGGCATATCGCCGCTGCTTGCCCCGCTGCTCATTGCCCGCGGCGCGGATACCTATGAAAAGGCGCAGGCCTTCCTGCATCCTTCCGAGAGGGATTTGAACGATCCCTTTCTGATGCCGGATATGCGCGCCGCGTGCGATATGGTCCGCGCGGCCATCGCCCGCCGCACGCCTATTGCGGTGTACGGCGATTACGACTGCGACGGCGTGTGCGCCAGCGTGATCATGCTGGAAGCGCTGCGCAGCCTGGGGGCGGACGCGCGCAGCTATATCCCCAGCCGCAAGGACGAGGGCTATGGCCTGAACGAGGCCGCCGTGCGCCGACTGGCCGAGCACTGCGGGCTGCTGATCACGGTGGACTGCGGCGTGACGGCTGTGCAGGAGATTGCCCTGGCCAAGAGCCTGGGCATGCAGGTGATCCTGACCGATCACCATACCCTGCCCGCAGAGCTTCCGCAGGCGGACGCGGCGCTGCATCCGCAGTTAGGCGATTATCCCTGCCGCGATCTGTGCGGCGCGGGCATTGCCTATAAGCTGGCTTGCGCGCTGACGGGCAAGAAGATTCTGCCCAGCCTGGAGCTGGCTGGGCTGGCCACGATTGCCGATATGGTGCCGCTGCTGGGCGAAAACCGCGCCCTGGCCGCGCTGGGGCTGCGCGCCATGCGGCAGACGGCGCGCCCCGGCCTGCGCGCGCTGATGCAGACGGCGGGCATGCAGGAGAGCGCCGATATCGGCGGTATGCAGGCCGCGTTCCTGTTGGCGCCGCGCATCAATGCCTGCGGGCGCATGGATACGGCGGATATCGCGCTGAATCTGCTCTCCACCGGCAACGCAGCCCGCGCCGCCGCGCTGGCCGCTGAGGCAGATGCGCTCAACACCCGCCGCAAGGCGGTGGAGCAGCGCATTGTGGAGGAGGCGGATGCTCAGGTACGCGAGATGGATTTGTGCCGGCTGCGCGCCATTGTGGTGCAGGGCGAGGGCTGGGAAAGCGGCGTGGTGGGGCTGGTCGCCGGGCGGCTGGCCGAGCGCTATGGCTATCCCACCGTGGCGCTTTCGCGCGACGGCGAGGCGTGCGTGGGCAGCGCGCGCAGCGCCAGCGGGGTGGATCTGTATCAGGCGCTATGCGACTGCGGGGATATCTTTACGCGCTTTGGCGGGCATAAGCAGGCGGCGGGTCTGAGCATCCGCGCCGAGAATGCGGACACCCTGCGCGAGCGGCTGAGCCAGGCGGTGGAAAAGCAGCTGAACGGCCGCGTGCCCATGCCCGAAAGCCGCTATGACGCGGAGATCACCCTGCCAGAAATCACGCTGGATATGATCGAGGAGCTGAAAAGCCTTGAGCCCTTCGGCATGGGCAACCCCGCGCCGGTTTATCTGCTGCGCAATGCTGATGTGCTATCCGCCCGGGCGGTTGGCGCGATGGGCGCGCATCTGAAGCTCACTCTATCGCAAAACGGCGCGATGATGGACGGTATCGCCTTTCAGATGGGCGATCGCGCGGGCGTGCTGCAGGGCGCGACCGAATTGGTGATTACCCCCGAGCAGAACAGCTTTTGCGGCAAGGTAACGCCGCAGTGCCGCGTGGAGGCGCTGGGCCGCGCGACGGCGCGCTTTCTGCCCCGCCCCGATGAGGAAGCGCTGGCGCTTTTGCAGGAATTTGATCGTTTTTGCCGAATACATAAAGATTGCCCCCAGCCTGCCCTGGCGGCGCTGGAGGGCATGACCATCGCCCCGCAGGGCACGCTGCTTTTGTGCCGCACGGCCGATACGGCAAACGCCCTGTGCGCGCGGTTTCCAGATCTGGACGCGGCGCAGGATGGCGGCGTGGAGCCGCGCGCATACAGCGCCGTATGGCTGTGCCGCAGGCTCAAGCGCCGCGGGCCGTACCGCAGGGTGATCCTGTGCGACGGCGCGCTGTGCCCGCAGGAAATTGCCTGCCTTGCTGAAATGTATCCTGAGGCGGAAATTCTGTCCGCCCCGCAAAGCCCCGCCCTGCGCGCGCGGCTGGCGCAATTGCAATTTGACGTAAACGCGCTGCGCGACTGCTATCGAACCTTGCGCGCGGGACAAAAAATCAACGTGCTCAATCCCCGGGAATGCGCAATGGCCTATGTGCTGCAAAGCATGGAGCTGATCACCCTGCAGCCCGCGCCGCAGCTGCTGCCCATGCGCAAAGCCAGCCCGACGGAAGACCCCTTGTATTGCCTGATCCTGAACGGAGGAAATTAAAACCATGGCAACCGCCTATGAATGCATGACGCTGGAACAGATGATCGCGCGGATGAAGCATTATCATCCCAACGCCGACGCCTCCCTGGTGGAGCGCGCCTATGCCTTTGCCGAGCGCGTGCACGGCGGGCAGCGCCGCCTGAGCGGCGAGCCCTACATCATCCATCCCGTCTATGTGGCCAGCATCCTGACTGAAATCGGCATCGACGCGCCCACCATCGCCGCAGGCCTTCTGCACGATACGGTGGAGGACTGCAAGGACGTTACGCTGGATGTGATCCGTCAGGAGTTTGGCGAGGAGGTGGCCATGCTGGTGGACGGCGTGACCAAGCTGAGCCAGCTGGATTTTACCGACCGCGAGGAGCGCCAGGCTGAAACGCTGCGCAAGATGATCCTGGCCATGGGACGCGATATCCGCGTGGTGCTGATCAAGCTGGCCGACCGGCTGCACAATATGCGCACGCTCAAGTTTCAGCCTGTCGAGCGCCAGGTGGCCATCGCCCGCGAAACGCTGGATATTTACGCGCCGCTGGCACACCGCCTGGGCGTATACACCATCAAGGCCGAGCTGGAGGATCTGTCGCTGCGCTATATCGATCCCGAGGGCTATCAGGATGTGGCGAACATCAAAGAGGACATTGTACAGCGGGTCTGTACGAGGCCCTATTTCGGCGGTGCGTTCACCATCCTGAAACCCGTCGTATGGGCTATGCAGCAGGATGATACGCACCCGTATTATTTCGGGGCTTGCACCTTGACCTGCACGGCCCCGGCTATGACACAGGACACGGAATTGGAGGGACTGGTATGAGCAGGAAAGCAGAGGCGTCGGCCATGGGTATGGCCGAGCGGGCGGAAGGAGCGGCAGGGCGGAAGAAAAAGGCTGGCCCTGTTGTCTACTGCGGCCCGACTGTAAGGGGCGTAGCGAAGCAGTACACGGTGTTCAGCGGAGGCATCCCGGAGGCGCTGGAGGATTTTTCTGAACGGCACCCGGAGGTAAAGGCCCTGTTGGTGCCGGTGGAGCAGTTCGCGGAGACCAGGAGGAAGATGGAGACTGCCGGAACGGCAGAAGCCATCCTGTACCACAAAATCAAATCTGAGCTGTAAGGAGGAAACAATATGGCTTACAAGCATGGCGTATATACCAGCGAGGTGGAAACCAGCCTGACTGCGCCTATTGTCGGGACGGCGGGACTGCAAGTGATCGTGGGAACCGCACCGGTGAATATGCTGAAAGACCCGGCGGCGGCAGTCAATGTTCCGCTGCTGGTGAACAACTACAAGGAGGCTGTGGAGGCTGTCGGCTACAACGACGACTTTGAAGCCTATACCCTGTGCGAGTGCATCAGTGCGGCGTTCAGCGTAGTGGGCGTGGCCCCCATGGTGCTTATCAATGTGCTTGACCCGGCGAAGCACAAGGCGGATATTTCGGAAAAGACGATGCAGGTAAACGACGGCGTGGCCGTGCTGGACGAAGTGGGCGTACTGCTGGAGGGTCTGACCATCAAGGCGGATGCAACGCCGCTGGAGGCAGGCAAGGATTACACGACCACATGGAACAACGACGGCACCCTGAACATCGTACTGATCAAAGGCGGAGCCGGTGAAAAGGCAACCACGCTGACTGCGACCGGCAGCAAGATCGACCCGAGCAAGGTCAAAGCCGCGGACATCGTGGGCGGTGTGGACATCTCCTCCGGCAAGGAAACCGGCCTGGAGGTGGTGCGGCAGGTATATCCCAAGCTGTCCATGACCCCCGGCATTCTGCTGGCCCCCAGGTTCAGCGCGGACGCCACGGTGTCTGCTGCGCTCCAGGCAAAGACCAAGAGCATCAATAGCGTGTTTGGCGCGGTGTGCATCGTGGACATCAACAGCAAGACGGACGGTGCAGTGAAGTACACCGATGTTAAAACCAAGAAGGAGGAGCAGGCGGTCAGCGACCCCAACGCATACGCCGTATGGCCCTATGCCAAGGTGGGCGAGGTGGTGTATAGCGGTTCCGCCCTGGCTGCCGCCCTGACGGCGTACACAGATGCGCAGAACGACGACACACCCAATGTCAGTCCCAGTAATAAAACGCTGGCGATCTCCGCCGCCTGCCTGGCAGACGGAACAGAGGTCGTGCTTGACCAGGAGCAGGCCAACACGGTGAACAGCTTCGGCGTGGCAACCTGGCTGAACATGAACGGGTTCCGCTTGTGGGGCAACAACACTGCGGCATACCCTGGCATCACCGACCCCAAAGACCGCTGGTTCAGCGTCCGCCGGTTTATGACCTGGGCAGCCAACAGCTTTATCCTGACCTACTTCCAGAAAGTTGACAGCCCGGCCAACAAGCGGCTGATCGAGGCCATCGTGGACAGCGAAAATGTACGGGGAAACGGCTTTGTGGCCCGCGGCGTGTGCGCTCGGTACGAGATCACTTACAACGAGGACGAGAACACTACCACCGACCTGCTCAACGGCAAGATCACTTTCCACCAGTACATTACGCCGTTTACCCCTGCGGAGGACATTGAGGACATCATTGAGTTTGACCCCAATGCCCTTTCCGCTGCGCTGAACTGATAAGGGAGGGAACAAAATATGATTAGCAGCAACTATATTCCTGAGAAAATCAGTGAGTATAACGCCTATCTGGACGGCAGCAAAATGATCGGCGTGGCCGCATCTGTGACCCTGCCGGAGATCAATATGAAAACCAGCACCGTATCTGGCGTGGGCGTCAACGGCGAACTGGACAGCCCCACCATCGGGCAGTTTGAGAGCATGGAGCAGGAAATCCAGTTCAACACCCTGTACAGCTCCGCCATGGATATGCTGTCGCCCCTGTCCACGGTGAACCTGACCCTGCGAGCGGCACAGCAGGTTTATGACAAAACGGGCGGCTATAACTTCAAGGGCCTGCGGGTGGTGGAGATTGGGCGCGTCAAGAGCTTCAACCCCGGCAAGGTTGAAAAGGGCGAGGCCATGGAGGCGACCATTACCCTGGAGCTGACCTACATCATGATCGAGGTGGACGGCGTGCAGCTCCTGGAAGTGGACAAGCTGAACGGCATCTACAAGGTAAACGGGAACGATATGCTGGCTGGCGTGAACAGCCTGGTATAACCCGGAAAACGGAACACGGCCCCCCGGCCTACGGGCGGGCCGTGTTTTTCTAAACGAACGACGGCTGAAAGGAGCATTACCATGGAGGAAATCAAGAACGCGATGGTGGAAGTCAACACGGAAACGCAAGAAGTCAACACCGAAAGGGAAGGAGTCAGCGAGGAGCGCGTTGTGAAGCTGACGAAGCCCTATGTCTTTGAGGGAAAAGAGTATGAGGAAATCGACCTGTCGGGGCTGGAGAAGCTGACCATCCGGGACGCCATCGACACGCAGCTAGAGCTTTTCGGCGTGGAAGTTGCCGCCTCTGTGCTGTGTGAGACCACCACAGCATTTGCCAGAACTATGGCAGCGAAGGCGACCGGACTGCCTATCGAATTTTTCAAGCTGATGCCGCGCGGCGCTTTTAGGCGGGTAGCGGGCATGGTGCGCAGATACATGAATGCGGACGACGAGACGAAGAACCATGTGATGCAGTTGGGGAAGCCTCACAGCTATAAGGGGAAGGAGTACCGGGAAATCGACCTGAACGGCGTTGCCGACCTGAACACCCTGAATGAAAGTGAGGCGGAAAACCGGATGGCCCGCGAGGGCTTTGCGGTGACGGAGAACGGCACCAACTATCTGTACGCCTGCGTGATCGCCTCGATGGCGACAGGCATCCCGGAGGATTTCTTCACCTCGCTGCCGCTGTATGAGCTGCTGAAACTGAAAAACGCGGTGAACGACGCGGATTTTTTCGAGTAAAGGGCGGGGCAAAAGCCCTGCGGAAAGCGGCAATCCGACTGTCCTCGGTGACAGGGACGAGCCTTGAATTTTACTTGAAGCTGCCTGTCCGCGAGTTTGCTGAACTGAATGACGAGGTGGCGGAGGAATGGCGAAGAACAAAACATTAGAGCTTAGTATCAAGATCGCCGGAAAGATGGATAAGAGCCTGACGGCGGCGCTGGCCAGTAGCCAAGGACAACTGGGCAGCTTCGCCAAAAGTATCAGCAACATCGGAACGGCGGGGCTGGCGGCCATGGGTGCGCTGACGGCGGGAACGGTGGCAACCATCGCAAGATGCACCAAGGAAGCTGCAAAGTTTGAAAACTATATGTCCGATGTGGTCAAGGTCGTGGACGGCATGGCGGACGCAACCGGAAAAGTAAGCAACAAGATGGCGGAGAACGGGAGAACCTATGCGGAAAACTACGCCATCTTGGAAGAACGGCTGAAAGACCTGAGTACGCAGATACCGTACACCTTTGAGGATTTGACGCGCCTCGCCGCGGCGGCAGGCCAATCGGGAAAAACCTTTGAGGACTTGACACAGACGGACTTCCTGAAAGACATCGCCATGTGGGGAACGGCTATGGACATTTCCGCAGATCAGGCAGGCGACTGGGGCGCGAAATGGGAACAGGCGTTCAACATGAACCACGAGCAGGTCATGGAGGTTGCGGATGTCATCAACTACCTGGGCAACAACTACGCCACTACGGCGGCGGAGATCGCCCAAAGCGTGAATGATGCGGCATCCATGGGCCAACTGGCAGGCGTGGATGTTAAGGCGACGGCGGCCATCGCGGCCAGTATGCAGGCCATGGGCGTAAGCACTGACCGGGTGGGAACCAGTATCAAGCGCATCTATACCAACATCACAAAGGGCAGCACGGCCACAGCCGCCCAGGAAGCGGCATTTGAACGACTGGGGTTCTCGGCGACGCAAATCGCAAAGTCAATGCAGACAGACGGCACGGGAACGCTGCTGAAAGTGTTTGAAGCAGTGAACAACCTGCCGGACGCTGAGAAGCTATCCACGCTCAATACCCTGTTTGGACAGTGGGCCATTGAGGGCGGAGCCAAGCTTACGCAAAACCTGGGCCTCCTGACAGGGATGCTGAAAGAGGTTTCCAATGCAAGCGTCTGGAGCGGGAGCATGGAAAAAGAGTTCATCATCAAGGCGACGACGCCGGAGGCCATAGAAACCATGCTGGGAAGCGCCAAGTCTGCGCTGATGGACGACATCGGCACCGCATTTCTCCCGGCCTACAAGGAATTTGGACTGTCCATGATCGGGTTCATCCGGGGCATACGGGAGAATATGCCGGAGCTGACCAAGCTCGCAGAGAGCCTGGGAAAACTGGCGAGCCGCGGTGTGGAAAAGCTGGGCACGGCGATGAACTGGGCGCTGCCCTACATCCAAAAGGGCCTGGACTACCTGCTGAACAACGGCGAGCAGGTGGCCCATATCATCGGGATACTGGCGGCCACCTTTGCGGGAATGAAGCTGGCACCGGCGGCGGAGAGCCTGCTTTCCGGCGTGGGCGGCAATCAGTTCGGCGGAAATGCCGCAGGCGGAGGAAAGCGGAGCGGCGGCCTGTTCGGCGGCATCAAAAGCCTGTTTATGGGCGGGAGAAAAGCCGGGAGCGCCGGAGCCGGTTTTGCGTCCGCCTTTGGAGGGGCGGTATCTGGAAACGGATTTAAGGCAACCATGGGAGCTACGCTGTCAAGCCTGCTGGCCGGAAACGGCTTTAAGGGGACAGCGGGCCTGCTCTCTGCCGCGGCTGGGACGCCGGGGCTTCTCTCCGGCTATGTTGGGCCGGGAAGCGTAATCAAAAATGCAGCGGCGAACAGTGCAGTGGGCCAGTGGCTCGGAGGAATAGGAACGGCCATCGGGAACACAAAGACCGGCGGCCTCCTGAGTGGCCTGCTGGGTAAAGCGGGAACTGCGGCGGGCGGACTGCTGGGGGCCGCAAAAGGCGGCTTGGGCGGCCTGCTGGGCAAGGCAGGCGGAGCATTCAGCGCAATCGCTGGCTCCGGTGCGGTAAAGGCAATCGGTGGTGCTGCGAGCGGGGGTCTTGGGATACTGAGCAGTATTTGGGGGCCAATCGCAGGCGGCTTCGGAACCCTACTGTCCGGGGCGCTCCCGGTCGTGGGCGTGGTATCCAGCATTATTGCGGTCGTCAGCCTGCTGGGTGACAACCTGGAGTATATACGGGAAATCGTCGGCGGGGTATTCGGAGAACAAGGGCTTGCCATCTTTGACAAGTTCACAGGCGCACTGTCCAATGTGGGTAACTTCATCAGCGGGCTGTTTGTGGACGGAGGCGTGGCAAGTGCGCTGTCCGGTTTCCGAGAAATGCTGTTCGGACAGGGCGGCATATTTGCCGGGAATGAGACGGCTGCCGGGGCGTTTGACGGCATCGTGCAGATGCTCCAATCGGTGATGGGCGTTGTGGGCCAGGTCGTGACCTTTTCCAACACAACGGTAAAGCCAATCATTGAGGGAATATTCAACTTTATCACGCAGACGGTGGTGCCGGTCATTCTGCAAACCATCCAGACGGCGGCCCCGTATATCTCCAGTATCATCAGCGGGATTGGTTCGGCGGTTATGACGGTGGCGCAGATCATCGGCCAGGCCATTCAATTTGTTATGCCGGTCATTCGCACCCTCGCAACCATCCTGCTGAATATCGGACAGGTGGTGGTGCCGTCTGTCCTGGCAGCCATCGCGGTATTCTCCGAGGGTATCAGCAACGCCATCACGGGGGTAAAGACCATCTTTGAAGGCGTTATCACATTCATCACCGGCGTGTTCTCAGGCAACTGGCGGCAGGCGTGGGAGGGTGTGCGGTCGATTTTCACAGGTATTTTCGACACCCTGGGCGCTCTGTTCGAAGCCCCGATCAACGCCGTTATAACGCTTATCAACAAGGCAATCGCAGGCATCAATGGGCTAAATATCACCATCCCGGACTGGGTGCCGGGGTTGGGCGGAAAAACATTCGGACTGAATATCCCGGAAATTCCGATGCTGGCACGGGGCGGATTTACCAACGGCGCGAGCATCGCGGGCGAGGCTGGCACAGAGGCGGTTATCAGCTTCCAGAGAGCTGTGCGGCGGGAGAACCTTGCAACATGGGCCAAGGCCGGTGAGCTGCTGGGCGTCAGGCCGGTGGAACTGGCGGACATCCCGGCGGAGGGCGGCATCGGCGGCGGAGGCATAACCTTTGCGCCGCAGATCACCATTCAAGGGAGCGCAGACCGCAGCGTAATCGACGAGGCGCTGGCGGAGGCGCAGGCCAGATTTGAGGCGTGGTATCTCCAGATGCAGCGCCGGAATGCGCGGACGGCCTATTAACGGGAGGACGGTATGGCATACATCACTAAGAGCGGCGATACATGGGACATGATCGCCAAGGAAGTCTATGGGAGCGAATACCATGCCGATGTTCTGATGGCGGCGAATGCAGCGCACATTGAGACTTTTATCTTCCAAGCCGGGGTGGAACTGTCTACCCCGGCGCTGGAGGAGGAACGGAATGGACTGCTGCCGCCGTGGAAATATGAGGCGAACTATGATTAGAGCAAGAAGCCTGGCGCTGGATGTGCGCTACAACAATGCCCCGTTTGCCGGGCAGGTAGGCGGAGAAATCGAAAGCCTGACCTATATCGACAGCGCGGCAGACAACAGCGACAGCATTGACATCACGCTGGACGCACAGGATGGAAAGTGGCTGCGGGGCTGGCTACCGGAAAAGGGCGCGACGCTGCGCCCACGCATCCGGGGGTACAACTGGGAGGCGCAGGGAGACAGGCGCATCATTGAGTGCGGGTTATTCGTGTTGGATGATGTGAGCTTTTCTGATGCACCAACCACCTTGCAGATCGGCGGCGTGAGCAAGCCGAGCGACAGCGACTTTTCGGAGCTGGAGCGGGAAACCATTTGGAAAAACACCAGCATCAAGAGAATTGGAGAGACCATAGCGGGCCGGTATGGGCTGGCGTTCACCTACGATGCAGACGATTATGACATCGAGTGCGACGAGCAGGACGGAACGGACAGCGGCTATTACAACCAGCTATGCAAAAACTACGGCCTTATCCTGAAAGTTTACGCCCGGCGGCTGTGGGTGTATGACCGGGAGCGGTACAAGGAAAAGCGAGCGGTAAAGACTTTCCACCGGACGCAGATCAGGCCGGGCAGTTTTGCATATACCACCACCCTGTCCGGCACATACACCGGTGGGTACTTCAACTACACCGACGCGGACAAGGACATCGACATCGTGTGCAGCGTGGGCGGAGGGACACACACAAAGAGCGTGAACCGGAGAGCGACAAGCGTATATGATGCCAGCGTCCAACTGTGCGCGGAGCTGAACAACGCCAACCACGGCACGGTACGGCTGCGCTTCGGGGTAGATGGGGACTGGCTGGTGAGTGCGGGAAACTGCATCAATCTGGCCGGGTACGGAAAGCTGGACGGAAAATACTTTGTTGACAAGGTGACGCATAAGGTGAGCGCCAGCGGACTTACCACGGATTTCGAGTGCAGCGGCATCGGAACTGCGTTCCACTACTGGGATGTGGGCGGGAAGATCGAGTACCACGAGCCGGAGGAGGACAGCGGCGTTGATTACGACAGCGCCTACGCCACCACAAGCCCGGCGGCCAATGCGGCCAGCTCGGCGGCGGGAGCCGAAGCGGGGGCGTCGGTGGCGCTGACAAATGCGCCTTTCTATGTGGCAAGCACATCGGCAAGTCCAGCGTGCCACAAGAGCGGAACCTATTATTTCTACGATGGCATCTTAATCAACGGGAGATACCGCATGACCAACACGGCGGCGCGGTGCGGAAAGCTGCCGGTAGGAAAGAATGTAACCGGATGGGTGCCAGCGAGCTATTGCATCGCGGGAAAGGAGGGATAGCCGGTGGCAAGCACGAACCGCACGGGGCGCGTGAGCGCCATCGACTATGAGGCGGGCACCTATGAAGTGACATACTTTGACCGGGGGCAAAGCGTGACGCGGAAGATCAATGCCATCAGCAACGGCGAATACAAAATGCCGGTGATCGGCCAGATCGTCAGCGTGGCGCACACCAGCAGCGGCCTTGCGGCGGCCACGACGACGGGAACGGTCTGGAACAAAACAAACCGCCCAGCGGAGGGCTTCAAGGGGCTTTACCGAAAGGAATACGGCTCCCAAAAGGGACGGGCTTACAGCCGGTATGACGAGAATACGGGCGTGTACACGCAGTATGTGGACAAGCGCACCGGGCGTACCTGCAACGGAGAAATCTTCGATGAAGCAAAAGGCCCCATCAGCCTGGTGGCGGGCGGGCAATTCCAGGCCAAAAGCAGCTCGGCCAGCATCAGCCTGAATGCGAAAACGGGCGTCGGCCTTGTGGCGGGAACATCGGTGAGCATCTCCTTCACCGAGGTCACGAGACCGGGAGCTTTGCGAGCATTGAGGCGGCGGGGGAACTGAGCGTGTCCGCCGGAGGAAAGTACACGCTGACGGTGACAAAGGGCGTGGAAGTCGAAGTGTCGGGCGGCGAGGCAAAGATCGCGCTGAACGGAGCGGTAATCACCGTGACAGAGGCGGGGGATGTGACCGTGACCAGTCCGAGCAAAATCAACCTGTCGGCCCCGGAGATCAAGGCGGAGGCATCGGCGGGCGATATTGTCATACAAGGGAAAAGCCTTGTCAACCACACGCACGAGGACAGCCTGGGCGGCGGGACTACACCGCCAAAGTAAGGAGGAGATCGCACATGGCGCTGGGGAGCTATATGGGGGTGTCATTCACGGTGAGCGACCGGCGCATCCTGACACCGAGCGGCCTGAAAGGACAGGGCGGAAGCGAGTGGGCAACCCACAACCGAACCGGGGCGAGGGCAAGGAGCCAGTGGATTGCGCCCAAGCTGCGGAAATATTCGTATGACCTGCTGCTTCGGGCACAGGACGGCGTGAACCCGAGAAGCACACTGCGACGCCTGCAACGCGCGGCAGAGCAGGATGTGGCGGACTGGTTCATTATCGGCGGCTCGCCCCTTTCGCCGTATCCGTTCAAAATCACCGACATCAGCGACGAGTCCGGCTACATCGAGGCCCTTGGTAAGGAAGCGGCCGCCAAGGCCATCAACGACGCGAAGAAAAGCGTCGCCGAGCAGGAGCGCGAGGGCGCCATCGGCGAGGCCAACGCCCGGATGGAGCAGCGCATCAAGGTTTCCGAGGCCGACTCGGTGGCCATTCAGGGTGAAAACAAGGCGCGCATCGACGTAGCGATGTCCAACGCCCAGCTCCGCGAGAAGGAGGCCGAGGCGTCCCGCATCGCCACCACGGCCGAGAAGATTCAGGGCGCCCGCGCGCTCGAGGAATCCTATGCCGCCGAGCAGGCGGCCGAAGCCGCCCGCTTCGCGAAGGAAAAGGCGACGCTCGAGGCCGACGTCATCGTGCAGGCCGAGATCAAAAAGCGGGAAATCGAATTGCAGGCCGAGGCGGAGGCCGAAGAAATCCGCCGTCGCGCCAAGGGTGAAGCGGATGCGCTCTACGCCAAGATGGAGGCAGAGGCCAAGGGTATCGAAACGGTGCTCAAGAAGCAGGCCGCCGGCTTTGCCGAGGTGGTCAGCGCCGCGGGCGGCGATCCCAACGCCGCGCTCAAGCTGCTGATTGCCGATAAGCTGGAGGACCTGATGCGCATTCAGGTCGATGCAATCAAGAACATACGCATCGATAAGGTCACCGTCACCGCCAGCATGGCTGCGTTACCCAGCAGGATGTAATTCCACGCATCCACGCCCAGGCGCTCCGACACCGCCACGGCGATGAAGTCGGTGCCGCCGCTGGAGGAGGTCTTTGCGCTCGCCGGTATGCAGCTTCCCGAGTTGCTCGGCAAAAAGCTGCCGGAGGAGACGTCCGGCGCGGCCGAAGACGCCGCCGGTGAAGAAGCGGCCGCAGCCGAAACGCCGTCCGCAGACGAAAACGCCGAATAAAGAAATGCATCGCACAACCGTCGCCGCCGTACTTGGCGGCGGCGGTTTCGGTGCGTTTGGATAAGGAAAGAGGAAGCAAGTATGGCAGAGGTGAAAACGAAGTACGACCATATGACGTCGTTCGGCTTTTCGTTTTGTTTGTATGCGGTCGTCTCCGTCGCGGCGCGTATCGTGCCGATTCTGGTGCGCACGCTGCTTTCGCTGTTCGTGCATACACCGAGCGTAACCGAGCTGAAGGCGGACGGCTCGTATCTGTTCAATGTGATTTATCCGCTGTTCGGCCTGCTGATGCTCGGCAGCTATTTTGCGGCGATGTATTACGGCTTTCGCTTCGCCGCGTCGAAGGTTTCGTACCGCACGCTCAAGCAGACCTCCGACTTCCGCATCGCGACCGAGCTGGCGCTTGTTCTGGCCGCCGGTCTTGTTTTCGACGTCTATCTGATGTTCAGCATGGAGCTGCGCAGCGAATTCTGGTACGTCGCCGCGCTCATCGCTTCGTTTACCGGCGTGGTGGATAAGACGAACCTGCTGGCCATCGTTTCCGAACGGGATTTGCAGCTAAACTATTTCACGCTGGAAGGATTGACGCCGCATATTCTCGGCATCGGCGTCGTCGTGACGCTCGTACTCACCGCCGCCGCGTTTCTTCCGGCCTATTACGGCTGCCGGCAGGGCGAGGTGATGGGCATTTCCGCCTATCGGGCGGATAAAAGCGCGTTCCGCCAAAGTCTCGGCATCGACCCCTCTGAGGACGAAAACGGGTCTTGACAAACAGAGCCGAATCTGCTAAAATAAAAAGGCCAAACAGCTTTGGGGCGTAGAATTTCTGACAAATTCTGCGCTCTTTTCTTGTGACAATCCATTGCATCCGGAGGTAAACTATGAACGCGGCGGCAGAAGTCAGCAGCTTCGGCACGGAGAAGCTCTCCAAGCTGATGCTCAAATTTTCCATCCCCTGCGTGCTCTCCCTGCTGGTGAGCGCGCTGTACAATATCGTCGATCAGATCTTTATCGGCAACAGCGAGCTGAGTACGCTCGGCAACGCGGCCACGGGCGTCGTTTTCCCGTTTTTCATCATCGCGCAGGCTTTTGCCTGGTGCTTCGGCGACGGCTGCGCCGCATATCTGAATATCTGTCTGGGCAAAAAGGACATGCAGAG
>ERZ857757.1795-NODE-1795-length-15680-cov-10.480960_pt1 | contig 15680 bp, 19 predicted proteins | sample MGYA00519764_ERZ857757 | MGnify/ENA primary metagenome ERZ857757 (study PRJEB31778, sample SAMEA3449359) | human gut metagenome | biome: human gut; feature: human-associated habitat; material: faeces | place: United Kingdom | collected 2010/2012 ... | reverse complement strand
GCCGGAAGCACCGAGAACTTTGAGGCTGTCACCTATGAGGGCTACGGTCCCGGCGGTGTGGCCGTCATCGTGGACGCTCTGACCGACAACCGTCAGCGTACCGCTCCCGAGGTTCGTCACGCCTTTGATAAGTGCAACGGCAATCTGGGTGCGCAGGGCTGCGTGTCCTGGAGCTTTGACCGGAAGGGTGTGATCGTCATTGACAATGAGGATCAGGAGCTGGACGAGGATACCGTGATGATGGACGCGCTGGAGGCCGGTGCTGCCGACTTCGAAGCTGACGGCATGGTGATGGAAGTCCGCTGCGAGCCCGATGACTTCAACACTGTGGTCAAGGCACTGGAGGACAAGGGCTACACTTTCCTCTCCGCCGACATCGCCATGGTGCCCCAGAACTACATCTCCCTCACCGATGAGGGCGACCTGAAGAATATGCAGAAGCTCATCGATATGCTGGAGGATAATGACGATGTCCAGAACGTCTGGCATAACTGGGAGAACGAATAACGGAATCTTTCTGTGACCGGACGGGCGTTTCCTTTCTGCCCGATAGAGGAACAGGGGAGGGGGAATGTCCCTCCGATGACCTCTGGAAAGATGTTGCATAAATTAAAAAACGGTTGACATAAAGCGGTGGCGGTCCATTCGGAACACCACCGCTTTTCTATTTCGGTAAATCTTTATGTAACAAGGGATAGCGTTGTTACTAATGCAACGCTTTTCGGGAGTTCACATAATTCCGGTATGAAAAAATCTACTTCTTCCCCAAGACCTCCCGCCGCACATAGTCGAAGGCGGCGTCCTCTCCCTGATCCCGGAGGACGATCAGGATGGTCTCCAGCAGTTCCGAGGTGGCCGGATGCATGAGCAGCCGCTTCTTTTTGCCATACTGGAAAAACTGGTAGGGATCACCGGGCTGAAAATCCTTGCCCCGGTAGACCTTGCTGGCGGCCAACCGGTCGCAGAACATCTCCGCCACATATTTTTTCGGCATCTCCACGCTGGAAATGCCGCTGCCGTCCATGCTGTAGTCCGTCCAGTATTCAAAGTGGTGGCGGTTGCGGCCCTTGTGGTGCATCCACGAGGCGCTGTATCCCTTGTCCCGGCGCTGGGCGTCATTGGGGCTGCGGTCTCCCTGAAAATATTTGACGCCGGCCCAGAACTCCACCGGAGAGAACTTGGACAGATCGTGGGTCAAGCCTTGCCAGTATAGCCCCAGACGGAAACAGTGCTGCCGCACCAGCCGCCGATGGCGCTGGACCGTTTTCAGATGCCGCCAGAAATCCACACGCTTCACCTCATGAACAGAATAGAAATACTATATCATATTCCAACGGAAAAAACGAGGACCTGTATGAAATTTTTCCCGCTGTTCAAACTATGGGCGAGGTGGTTTGATGGACGGAGGATTTTTTCTGTGTCCCGATGCGTGGGAATTTCTGCTGCCCGCAGAGATTTGCCATCTGCGGAACGCCATGGCAGTCTGCCGAAAGCGGTGGGATCTGCTGACGCTGACGCCGATGGGCTGTGCGCTGCTGCCGGAGCCTGCGGCGGTGACAGCGGGGATCTTACTGCTGCCGGGGGACTGCCCCAGAAGCGATCTCCGGGCGGGAACAGTGGTGACCTACGGCCTGTCCCCACGGGACAGCATCACCCTGTCCAGCCTGCGGGAGCCGGTGCTGTGCGTCCAGCGGACGCTGCCGCTGCTGTGCGGCGGCGTATTGGAGCCACAGGAATTTCCCCTGCCGGGGGTAGAGGGGGCGGAGCGTCTGCTGCCCGGTGTGGGGACCCGGCTGCTGTGGACCGGCTCGCCCTATCCTCTGTGAGAAACGGGGCGTTTACCGGGAGTTTTTGGCAGCGGCCTGTAAGATCCACACGAAAACCGCCATGGCTGCAAGCTGCGTCAGTGTGAATAGGAGGGCGAGGCTGCGGGCCTCGTAATAGCAAAAGCTGTCCCAATTCAGGAGTACCTCCGCCAGCGCGGTCAACGGGAGAGTGAGCCAGATGTATTTGCGGGCGATCAAGCGGAACAGGAGCGGGAGCAGGAAGGTCAGCGTGAAGGGGATCGGCTGGAGCAGGTATTGCCCGAACAGCTTTGCCAGCGCCATCAAATTCGTGGTGCTGGGATCGGACGCACCGCTCTCCCACTTGGACACCGCCTGCCGGCTGACGCCCAGTGTCTCCGCCACAAATTCCTGCGTCATCTTGCACGCCGTCCGGCGCTTTTTCAGCACCTCGCCCAGCGACCGTGCGCTCTCTGCCTTCTCCTTCCTGACCGGTTCTGACCGAATGTACTTTCTCAGCGCCTTGATCAGCAGCACGACCACATACATCGTCACCGCCAGGATCGCCAGGGACACCGCAGACAAAATAAGCGTAACTTGCATTGCACCAACCTCCTTTCCTGCGGCCAGTATACCGTCATCACCCCGGTTGCACCACCAACCATCACGCAATTTTTCGGTTGCACCGCACTTTTTTATGGGCAAAAAAACAACGGCGCGATGCGCCGTTGTTTTTTTGTTCATTGCAGAGAAATTATTCCTCGTCCTCAACGGCGGGGGTCAGCAGCGCACGGATAGACAGGGAGATCTTCTGCTTCTCCTCGTCGATGGCCGTGATCTTGGCGTCCACCATCTCGCCCTCGGTCAGCACATCGCCGGGCTTCTCGATGCGGCGATCCGCGATCTGGGAGATGTGGATCAGACCGTCCACACCGGGCACGACCTCAGCAAACGCGCCGAAGGTCATCAGCTTCACAATACGCACGTTGGCCACATCGCCCACGTGATAGGTAGCCATGAACTTGTCCCAGGGGTTCATGCTGCGATCCTTCACGCCCAAAGAGATCTTGTGCTTCTCGGGGTCGAAGGAAATGACGTACACCTCCAGCGTGTCGCCCACGGAGACGACCTCGGCGGGGTTCTTGATGCGGCTCCAGGACAGCTCAGAGATATGGACCATACCGTCCACACCGCCGATGTCCACGAATACGCCGTAGGAGGTCATGGACTTCACCGTACCGGTGTAGCGCTTGCCCACCTCGATGTTGTTCCAGATCTCCGCCTGGGCGGCCTGACGGGCCTCATAGGTCACGGCCTTGATGGAGCCGACGACGCGGCGGCGGGCACGGTTGACCTCGGTGATCCGCAGGGACACGGTCTGGCCGATCATGGTGCTCAGCTCAGCGCCGCGGGGCAGACCGGACTGGGAAGCGGGCACGAACACACGCACACCCTTCACGTTCACCACGATACCGCCCTTGTTCTCCTCGGTGACCTTCCCCTCCAGGGTGGTCTTCTCCTCGCGGGCCTTCTCGATGTCCTCCCACACCTTGACGGCGTCCAGGCGTTTCTTGGACAGCATGGCAAAGCCCTCCACGTCATTGACGCGGATGATGTAAGTTTCGATCTCGTCGCCGACCTTGACAACGTCCTCGGGCTTCACGTTGGGGTCTGCGGACAACTCGTCCACAGAGATGTAGCCCGCCTGCTTGCAACCCAGGTCCACCTGCACCTCGGTAGGACCAATGGCCGTCACGATACCGGTTACCTTCTCTCCTGTATTCAAAGTCTTAAAAGATTTCTCCAGCATTTCCTCGAAGCTCTCTTCCGTAGCTTCCATGGTTTTGATCTCGTCGCTCATCGTTGCATATACCTCCTTAATAATGCCCGCGGGCGTGGAAGCACCGGCTGTAAGCCCCGCCACAGAACATCCTTTAAGAAAGTCAACCCTTAGCTCCTCCGCACCCTCTATCTGATAGACGGTGGGGCATCTCATCCTGCTGATCTCTGTCAAATGTTTGGTGTTGGCACTTTTACGGTCACCTACCACGACCATCACGTCCACCTTGGCGGCCAGTTCCGCCGCCTCCGTTTGACGCTTATGCGTAGCAAGACATATTGTATCAAAGATTTCGGCGTTTGTACACTCTTTTTTTAGAATTTTCTGAGCATTTCGCCATATCGTCTGAATACACGTGGTCTGCGCGACAGCCAGCAAAGGCATTTCCCGCCGCTCCGGCCTCTCCGCCAGCCACTTTTCCAGCTCCTCCGGCCCTTCCAAAATCACGGAATGGGGCGACCGGCTGGCGGCTGCCAGCACCTCCGGATGGTGGACCTCGCCGATGATCAGGGGCGTCCGCCCCTCCGCCTCCGCCTTGGCCACCAGCTGGTGTATCCGCGCCACATTGGGACAGGTGGCATCCACGATGCGCGCGCCCTTTTCCTCCAGGACCCGGTACGTCTCCACCGGTTCGCCGTGAGAACGGATGACCACCGTTTCCCCCGGCTGTATTTGGGACACATCGTCCACCGTCCGCGCTCCCAGCGCCTCCAGCTCCTGCACCACCGCCGCGTTGTGGATGATGCTGCCCAGCATGACGCAGCCGCCCTCGGCAGCGGTCCTTTTGGCCAGCTCCACCGCCCGCTCCACACCGTAGCAAAAGCCCGCCGTTTTCGCCAGGATCACTTCCATGACACGCCTCCCAGGGCATAGGCCCGGCGCATGACTTCATGGCTGTTGGCAGTATATTCCTCCGCCGTGCCCTTTCGCCCGGTATACACCGGCTCAAATGGTTCGCCGATGATGATGGGCGTCTTGCGGAACAATTTCTTCTTCATGCCGATGAACACCGGCGCTAATTTCACCCCGGCCCGGATGGCCATCATGCCTGCGCCGGCCTTGGCCTCCACCTGCCCGGGCTTCTTCACCCGCGTCCCCTCCGGGAACAGGAACAAATTCCACCCATCCCGCAGACTCTGAATGGCCGTTTTCACCGCGCCGATGTCGCTGTTGCCCCGATCCACCGGGAACACGCCGATGGCCCGCAGAAAGCCCCCCACGATGGGGATGGCGAACAGCTGTTTCTTGGCCATGATCCGCACGTTGAACCTCTGCGGCATGGACAGCACGAACAGGATCGGGTCCCAGGCGCTGGAGTGGTTAGCGCACAACAGCACCGGCTCGTCCCCCTTCAGATGCTCCGTCCCCCGCAGGTCCACCGGCAGGAAGAACAGCACCAGCGGACGCAGTATGCGCCATATTCTGGCATAAAACCTATTTCTCAATCCGCAACGCTCCCCCGTATCACGTCCAGCAGCAGCTCGCAGCTGGCCTCAAAGTCCATATCCGTGTTGTCGATCATGATGGCGTCGTCAGCGGGCCGCAGGGGCGCCACCTCCCGGTGGGTATCCTGATAATCCCGCTCCTCCATCTCCTTCAGCACCTGGTCATAGGGCTTGGGCGTGCCTCTCTTTTCCAGCTCCAGACACCGCCGCCTGGCCCGCACGGCCACATCGGCGCACAGGAACACCTTCACGTCCGCATCAGGCAGCACCACCGTGCCGATGTCCCGCCCATCCATGATGACGCTGTGTTCCCGGGCCAGTGACCGCTGCAGCTCCATCAGATAGTCCCGCACCGCCGGGATGGCCGACACGTCGGAGGCGTACATGGACATGGCCGGCAGCCGGATCTCCTTCGTCACGTCCTCGCCATTAAGGTACATCCGCTGCAGGCCCACCTCGTCATACCGCAGGCTGATGGTGATCTCCGGCAGCACGGCGGCCACCGCCGCGGCGTCCTTGGGGTCGATATGGTGACGGTACACATACACACCGATGGTCCGGTAGATCGCGCCGGTGTCCACATACAAAATACCCAGCCGTTCCGCCGCCGCTCTGGCCAGCGTGCTCTTTCCCGCGCCGGAGGGCCCGTCAACGGCCACGGCATATATCTTCTCATTCATGCGCTTCATTCTCATTTTCCTCCGCGGCGGACAGTCCCGCCAAATGCCCGGTGGCCCAGGCGATCTGCAAATTGAACCCGCCGGTATACGCGTCCACATCCAGCACCTCGCCGGCGAAATACAGTCCCTCCACCAGCTTGGACGCCATGGTGTTGGGCATTACCTCCCCCACCTTCACGCCGCCGGCGGTGACGATGGCCTCCGCCACCGGCCTCGGCCCGGTAATATTCACCGTGAAATGCTTCAGAAGCTGCACCAACGCCCGGCGCTGCTCCTTTGTCAGGCTGTTGGCCTTCTCCTCCGCCGGAATGCTCAGCCGCCGCAGCACCACGGCCACCATGCTCCGGTGTACCAGCCCCGCCGCGATGTTGCTCATATCCCGGTTGGGGTTCTCGCCGATGTCCCGCAGCAGCCGCGCCTCCAGCTTCTGCTCGTCCAGCGCCGGCTTCAGGTCGATGGACAGCCGGTACTGCTCCTTATCCCACCGCCGCAGGTGGGCGCTGGCGGACAGCACCAGCGGCCCGGACACGCCGAAGTGGGTGAACAGCATCTCGCCGAACTCCCGGAACACCGGCTTGTTTTTTCCGTTCAGCACCGTCAGCTCCACGTTCCGCAGGCTCAGCCCCTGCATGGCGGCACAGTCGCCATCATCGCTCTCCAGCGGCACGAGCGAACCTCTGGGCGGGATGACGGTATGTCCCAGCGACGACGCCAGCCGGTAGCCGTCGCCGGTAGAGCCAGTGCCGGGATAGGACACGCCGCCGGTGGCCACGATGACCGCCTCCGCCGGATACGTCCCCTTCTCCCCTGTCACGGCCCGCACCGCGCCGCTCTCCGTCACGATGTCCGCCGCCCGGTCGCGCACCCAGCGCACCCGCAGCCGCTTCAGCTCCCGCTCCAGAGCGTTGGTGATGTCGAACGCGCTGTCGGACACCGGGAACACCCGGCTGCCCCGCTCCACCTTCAGCGGTACGCCCAGCTTCTCGAAGAACGCCATGGCATCCCGCGGCGTGAACCGGGTCAGCGCGCTGTACAGAAACCGCCCGTTGCCGGGGATGTTCCCCAGCAGTGTGTCGCGGTCACAGTCGTTGGTCACGTTGCACCGGCCCTTGCCGGTGATATTCACTTTTTTGCCCAGCCGTTCGTTGGGCTCCAGCAGCGTCACTACCGCGCCGCATCGCGCCGCGGTGATGGCCGCCATCAGTCCGGCAGCGCCGCCGCCGATGACCACAATATCCTTACTCATCGTCCTCTTTCCCGAAGATGCTGTACTTCGACCACACCTGCTCCATCTCCGCCAGCGTGGCGGACAGGTCGTCCCGCCGCTGCTGACCCACGGCCAGGATCAGCGCGTTCAGCAGACTCAGCGGCGCGGCCATGGAGTCCACAAAGGAGATCATATCGCTGGACGCCAGCAGCGACGCCGACGCCATCTTGTACATGGGAGACATGGGGCTGTCCGTCACCGCCACCACGTCGCCGCCCCGCTGGCAGGCGAACTCCACCGCGTGGATGGCCATCTTGGAGTACCGGGGGAAGCTGATGCTCACCAGCACGTCACCCGGCCCGATATGTACCAGCTGCTCGTAGATCTCACCGGCGGCGCTGCTCTGCACCAGCGTCACGTTCTTGAAGATCAGGTGCAGGTAGAAATTCAGATACCCCGCCAGAAACGACGAGGAGCGCACGCCCAGTATGTAGATATGCTTGGCGTGCAGCAGCTTGTCCACCACCCGCTCGAATTCCTCCCGGTCCAGCCGCTCGATCACGTCGTGGATGCTGTTCATATCCCGCTGCATCACGCTGCCCAGTATATCCGACCCGGTCATCTGATCCCGGGACACCTGAATACGCTGGATGGAGGTCAGCCGGCCCCGGATCAGCTCCTGCAGCGCCTTCTGCATATCGGGATAGCCGTCATAGCCCAGCTGGGCGGCAAACCGCACCACCGTGGACTCGCTCACCGACGCCGTCTCGCCCAGCTTGGCCGCTGTCATAAACGCCGCCCGATCATAGTTATCCAGAATAAACGCGGCAATGCGCTTCTGCCCCTTGGAAAAGGAGTCCATCCCGGCCCGGATGGTCTGCAATACACTCTTACTCATGTCCGTCGCTTCCTTTGATGATGTCCAGCTCCCCGCTGGTCAGATACCGCCAATGGCCGCAGGGCAGCTCGCCCAGCACCAGCCCATCCTCGGCCACCCGCTTCAGCCGCGCCACCTCCAGCCCCACCTGGGCGCACATACGGCGTATCTGCCGCTTTTTGCCCTGGTGGATGATGACCTCCAGCACAGCTTTCTCCCCCGTGCGGGACAGCTCCCGCACCTGGGCCGGCACAATGGCCTCGCCGTCCAGCCTGTCCACCGATGCCAGCCGCTCCGCCGCGCCGGTCAGCTCGCCCGTCACCGTCACCTCGTATATCTTGTCCACCTGATGGCTGGGGTGCAGCAGACGCTGGGCCAGCGCGCCGTCGTTGGTGAACAGCAGCAGCCCCTCCGAGTCCCTGTCCAGCCGCCCCACCGGGTAGACCCGCGTGCCGCAGCCCCGCACCAGCTCTGCCGCCGTCCGCCGCCCTCTCTCGTCGGACAGCGTGGTAACAAAGCCACGGGGCTTGTGGAGCATCAGATAGACCTTTCGGGCATGAGCGCCCACGGCGCGTCCGTCCACCGCGATCACATCGGTGTCCGGATCCGCCCTGTCGCCCAGCGATACGCGGCGTCCGTTGACGGTGACGCGGCCCGCCCGTATCCATTCCTCCGCCGTTCTCCGGGAACACGCGCCCCCGGCGGCGATCAGCTTCTGTACCCGCTCGGTCATGTTCATCCTCCCCGTATCGCCCGCTCCGCCGCAAGGCGCAGCCCGCGCTCCACCGCCTTCACAGGCCGCAGCACCCGAAAGCCCTGCTCATACAGCGATGCGTGGTCGTTCCAGTCGTCTCCGTCCTGCAGCGTCACCGCCACCAGCCGCACCCCGTCCCGCTCCGCGCAGGATACCAGCGTCCGGCCCGCCGCCCTGGTGTACCCGGTCTTCAGGCCCACGCAGCCCTCCACCCTGCTCAGCAGCTTGTTATGGTTCGTCAGCGTCCGCCCGCCGATGCGGGCCGTTCTGGTGGAGGCCACCCGCCGCAGCACCGGATCGTCCATAGCCGCCGCGGCCAGCTTGGCCATGTCCTCCGCCGTGGAGTAGTGGGCCTCGTCATCCAGCCCATTGGGGTTGGCGAAATGGGTGTTCTCCATGCCCAGCTCCGCCGCCTTCTCGTTCATCCGCGCCACGAAGGGCACAGTGCCGCCCATGCACTCCGTCACCGCCAGCGCCGCGTCGTTGCCCGAGCTCAGCAGCAGCCCGTACAGCAACATCTCCAGCGTCAGCTTCTCCCCGGGCCGCAGGTACATGGACGAGCCCTCCGCCATGTGGCCGCCTGTCACGGTGATCTCCTGCTGCAGGCCACCCTGCTCCAGCGCCACCAGTGCCGTCATCAGTTTGGTGGTGCTGGCGATGAGCATCCTCTTTTCGCCGTTCTTGTCGTACAGCAGCCTGCCGCTGTCCGCGTCCATCAGGACCGCCGCCGCGGCGGAGACCTCCACAGCCTCCGTCACAGCGGTCAAGCAGCCGATCAGACTGACCGCGGCCCACAGCGCCGCCAGTATCCTCCGGGCCATAGCGCCCCTCCTTCATTCAGATACCGTCAGTCTATTCGCGCTCCGGTAGACTTAGAAATCCGCCTTGCCGCGTTTTTTCTCCACCAGGCTCTCCACCCGGTCGAACAGCTCAGGCACCATCTCGATGACCCGATCCACCGTGGTGATGGCCGGCGTACCCACCGGCAGCATCCGGGTCACGCCGTCCTTGACCACCAGAAAGGCCATGGGCTCTACCCGCACGCCCGCGCCGCAGCCCGCGCCGCTGCTGCTCTGGTTTTTGCCGTAGTCCCCGCCGCCGCAGCCGAAGCCGTAGCTCAGCCGGGAGATGGGGATCAGCGTCACGCCGTCCGGCGTGGTGATGGGCTCGCCCACGATGGTGTTGGCGTCCACCATCTCCTTCACCTTCTCCATGGACTCCGCCATCAGGTTTTTCAGATCATTCTTCTTTTCGGTCATATCCATGCTCCGTTCTCCTTTGCATTACGTCGTCGTATATCCCGCGCCCTGTCCGGACGCCTGCTGTGCTTCCTTTTCCGCTGCCGCCTTCGCCGCAGCCTCCGATTTTTCCGCAGCCTTCCTCCGCTTCCGCATCGCCATGAACCACTTCACCATCGGCCCGGCAAACGCCCAGCCTATCGTGAACAGATCCCGTATCTGCAGGCTGAGACCCACCTCGCCGCTGACCTTTGTCCGCTCCGCGTCAAAGTCGATCTCCGTGTGTATCCGCGGGTCAGGCATTCGCGTCAGCCGCTCCAGCTGGGGCATCACCGTCCACATCCCGGCGTTGACATAGCCGTACAGCTCCGCCGCGCCCGCCGGGTCTATCGCACCGCCCAGCACCGCGGACACCTGCACGGGGTCGATCCGCAGCCGCTGCCGCGTCTTTCCCAGGCCCTTTTTCAGCGCCTCCCATACCGCCGGCAGCGCCGTACGAACATCCTCTTTCGTCAGATCCAGCCTTCGCTCTTTTTTCTTTTCGCCCTCCGGCTTTTTTCCCCTGGATGGCTCTTCCTTTTTCGGTTTTTCCTTCTCGGGCTTATCCGGCCTGGGCAGCAGCTGCATCCGCACCGGCCCGGCCATGGCCGTCACCCGCAGCTCGTCTCCGAACGCGATATGCACGCCCACGCGCAGCAGGGACAGCAGGAACAGCGCTGCCGCGATGCCCAGTATGATATAGACCGCCGTCATGCGCTCGCCCCTTTCCCGTCCGCCTTATTGCCTTATTCCTCCGGCAGCTCCTGCAAAAGCCCGTCCTCATCCAGCCGCAGCTGTCCGTCCGCCTCCATGCCCGGCAGCTGGGGCAGCTCCTCCAGCGACCGCAGATGGAACGCCCGCAGAAACGCCTGTGTCGTCCGGTACAGTCTCGGCCGTCCCGGCACCTGCAGCCGCCCGCACTCCTCGATGAGATGCCGGTCCAGCAGCAGCCCCACGGTATAGGAGCTGTCCACGCCCCTGATCTGATCCACATAGGCCCTGGTGGTGGGCTGATAATAGGCGATGATGGTCAGCACCTCCAGCGCCGGCTGGCTCAGCTTGGCAGGCTTGCGTATCTCAAAGGCCCGGCGGATCTGTTCGCCGTACTCCGGTGCGGAGCACAGCTGCCAGCTGTCCTCCATGTGCAGCAGCCGGATGCCCCGCCGCTCGTAGCTGTAATAGTCCTGTAATCGCTGTAAAACCATCTCCGCCGTCTGCCGGTCCATGTCCAGCGCCACGCAGATACGGTCCACGCCCACCGGCTCGCCGGAGGCGAACAGGATTCCCTCCACGGCGGCCTCTATTTCTTTCATTTCCAGTGTATCCATATATCGTGCTTCCCCTTACGTCAGGTCGTATGTGGTGTCCTCCGTCACACCGTCCTCACAGACGACGGTGCAATCCCGGTCAGCGCCTGCCAGCCGGATCAGATTGTTCCGGCATAGCTCCAGCACCGCCATGAATGTGGCCACCAGCTCGCTGCGGGTCTTGCTCCCCCGGAACAGCAGCAAAAACCGGGTGATGCCGCCCAGCCGCAGCCGCCGGATGATCTCCCGCGCCTTGTTCTCCACCGGATACGGCTCGCGCTTCACGATCTCGTCGAAGGCCTTCAGCGGCGGCGCCTCCGGTGCGCCTCTCCGGTCTGTGACCTCCTCCATCGCCAGTATCAGATCCGCCGGCTCCTGGTCGTACTCGAATATCTTGCCCCGTTCCATAGGCTCAGGCGGCCGGGTCAGAATGCTCCGCCCGAACTCGCCCAGCGGCGCTAACCTCTCCGACAGCATCCGTACCCGGGCGTAGGCCTCTCCCCGCTTCCGCTCCTCCAAAGACTTGATGAGGGCGTCCATCTCGCTCTGTGCCTCTTCATCCTCCAGGTTCAGCAGCATCCGGGTCTTGATGAACATCAGCTGGGCGGCCATGGTGATGAACTCGCTGGCCACCTCCAGATCCATCTGCTTCCGCTTCTCCAGATACGCCTGGTACTGCTCCAGGATCAGCGCGATGGGGATGTCCTGTATCTCTATTTTGTTCTTGCTCAGCAGGTACAGTATCAGGTCCAGCGGCCCTTCAAAGTCCTCCAGCGGCTCGTCGCCCTTGGTCTGTACCACCTTTTCCAGCTTATAGATCGGATCGTCCAATTCCACACCTCAAACCAGTCCCACTGCCTTGCACAGCAGCATAAATACCCATCGTATGGCGCTGTCCAGTGCGTTGCTCCCGATCCCCACGGAGATCACCGCCAGCAGCACCAGCATCCCGAACCGCTCATACCGCATCAGCCAGTTGTACGCCCGGTCCGGCAGCAGCACCGCCAGCACCTTTGAACCGTCCAGCGGCGGGATCGGCACAAGGTTGAAAAGGCCCAGTCCCACGGACAGCGACGCGGTGTTCAGCAGGAACATGAACCACGTCTCGTTCAGCGCACCCGCAGCTATCGCGTGCTCCGCCGTCAGCCGTGCCGCCAACAGCAGCAGAAACGCCAGCAGAAAATTAGACGCCGGCCCGGCCAGCGCCGTCAGCGCCATACCCTGCTTCGGCTTCTTGAAATAGTTGGGGTTCACCGGCACAGGCTTGGCCCAGCCGAACCCCGCCGCCACCATCATGATCAGGCCCAGCCAGTCGATGTGCCGCAGCGGATTCAGGCTCAGCCGGTGCGCCCGCTTGGCGGTGGGGTCGCCCAGCGCGTAGGCCGCCAGTCCGTGGCACGTCTCATGTATGGTCAGGCACAGGAACACCGCCGCCACCCGCAGCAGGATGCTCTCCAGCGAGCCGAAGTCCAGCGCGTCCCACAAATTCGTCAAATACTGCAAGAATAGTCCTCCCAAGGACACAGTCCACCAATTTTATGTATCGTACCGTATTATAGCAAATAACCCCCGAAAAGTCTACACCCATTGTCACCGTTTTGACCTGTTTGTAACCGTTTTGTATCCAACTTTCCACCACTCTGTAGCTTTCCTGTAATGATGGCTACCAAAACCTGTGGTAGTATATAGGCACAAGGAAAATACGAAAGGAGAACAACAAAATGGATAGAATGAAGTTGATTGCCGGACTGGTTGTCCTGTGCCTGGTTTCCTCTGTGGCCGCATTCCTGCTGCCCACTGCCCATGGTATGCTGCTCTCCTATGTGAGCATCGCATCGGCCGTCGCCATCGGCATTCTGGCCCTCACCGCGTTGGTACGGATGCTGATGCAGCGCCGTGCGTTTTGATACAGCCGGCGGAAGTCAACTGTATTACAAGGAAAGGAGCGCGTCAGCGCTCCTTTTCCTCGTTCTTATCACATTTCACGCACCCGGCGCAGCCCCCGCTGCACCCATGCATTTACCGCTTTTCTTTGCTTTCCGCGCGCTGCGTACCGCCAGCACGCCGCACAGCGCCACCAGCGCCAGCAGCACCCAGTCCAACGCCGTCATACCAGCAGCCCTCCGATGAGAAATGCCGCGTAGGACGCCAGCCACGCCACGGCGCACTGCAGCAGCACCACGCCCACGGTCTTCAGTCCCGAGCCCAGCTCCCGCCGGATGGTGGCCACCGCCGCCACACAGGGCGTATACAGCAGCGTGAACACCAGAAAGCTGACGGCGCTGCGTACCGTGAACAGCGACGTGATGGCCGCGCCGCCCAGCAGCACCTCCAGCGTACTGACCACCGACTCCTTGGCGATGAACCCGGAGATCAGCGCCGTGGCGCACCGCCAGTCGCCGAAGCCCAGGGGCTTGAACAGCACCGCCAGCCACTGGCCGATGAGGGCCAGCAGGCTGTCCGCGCTGTCCGTCACCACGTTCAGCCGTGTATCAAAGCTCTGCAGGAACCAAATGACCACCGTGGCCAGAAAAATGACCGTAAACGCCCGCTGCAAAAAGTCCTTGGCCTTCTCCCACAGCAGCAGCCCCACGCTCTTGGCCGAGGGCAGCCGGTAGTTGGGCAGCTCCATGACGAAGGGCACGGGCTTGCCCTTGAACGCCGTGTTCTTCATCACCAGCGCCGCCAGCACGCCCACCACCATGCCCAGCACATACAGGGAGATCATCACCAGCGCCTTGTACTTCGTAAAGAACACCGCGGTGAAAAAGCCGTAGATAGGTATCTTGGCCGAGCAGCTCATATACGGCGTCAGCAGAATGGTCATCTTCCGATCCCGGTCGGAGGACACCGTCCGGGTGGCCATAATGGCCGGCACAGAGCAGCCGAAGCCGATGAGCATGGGCACGATGCTCCGCCCGGACAGACCGATCTTTCGCAGCAGCTTGTCCATCACGAAGGCCACCCGGGCCATGTAGCCGGTGTCCTCCAGAATGGACAGGAAGAAAAACAGTGTCACGATGATGGGCAAAAATGACAGCACGCTGCCCACACCGGCAAAAATACCGTCGATGATCAGGCTGTGCACCACCGGGTTGATGCCGTAGGCCGTCAGCGCCCCGTCCACCCCGGCGGTCACATAGTCGATGCCTGCCGCCAGCAGGTCGCTGAGTCCCTGCCCGATGACGTTGAAGGTCAGGTAGAAGATCAGCAGCATGATCCCGAAGAACACCGGCAGCGCCGTGTACTTCCCGGTCAGCACCTTATCGATCTGCACACTGCGCTTATGCTCCCGGCTCTCCCGGCACTTCACCACCGCGTTGGCCGTCACCTTTTCGATAAAGCTGTACCGCATATCCGCCAGCGAGGCGTTCCGGTCCATGCCGTTCTCCGCCTCCATCTGCACCACACAGTGCTCCAGCAGCTCCCGCTCATTCTGATCCAGCTCCAGCCGGTCAGCCATGGCCTCGTCGCCCTCGATGAGCTTCGTGGCGCAGAACCGGGACGGCAGCCCCAGCCGCTCCGCGTGGTCCTCGATGAGATGCACCACCGCGTGTACGCATCTATGCACCGGCGAATCCGCCGTGCAGAAGTCGTACACCTTTGGCAGCACCCGGCCCTTTGCCGTCTCCACCGCCCTATCCATCAACTCCGACACGCCCTCGCCCTTGGCCGCCGTAATGGGCACCACCGGGATGCCCAGATCCTCCGACAGCTTCTGCACGTCCACCGTGCCGCCGTTGGCCCGCACCTCGTCCATCATGTTCAGCGCCAGCACCATGGGCACGCGCAGCGTCAGCAGCTGCAAGGTCAGATACAGGTTTCTCTCGATGTTGGTGGCATCCACGATATTGATGATGCCGTCCGGCTTCTGGTTCAGGATGAAATCCCGGGTGACGATCTCCTCCTGTGTATACGTCCGCAGGGAATAGATACCCGGCAGATCCACCACCGAGCAGTCCTTGTACCCCTTCACCTCGCCGCTTTTCTGATCCACCGTCACGCCGGGGAAATTGCCCACATGCTGGTTCGACCCGGTCAGCGCGTTGAACAGCGTTGTCTTGCCGCAGTTCTGGTTGCCTGCCAGCGCAAAGATCATGCCCATTCCACCGCCTCCACCGTGATCTTCTGTGCGTCCTCCACCCGCAGCGTCAGCTCATAGCCCCGCACGCGGATCTCGATGGGGTCGCCCATCGGCGCCACCTTCCGCAGCGTCACGCAGGTCTTGGGCGTCAGCCCCATATCCAACAGCCGGCAGCGCAGCGCCCCGTCCCCGCCCACGGCGGAGATCGTGCCGCTCTGTCCGACCTTCAGTTCATTCAGCGTCATACTTGATCTCTCTCCTCCGGATGCTTTCCGCTCCCTCAAGTCTTGTGCAGAAATCCTACCACGGCAGTACTTTTCTGTCAATATCCGCCGCAGAAAACCGCTCCGGGTCGTCCCGGAGCGGTTTCTTGTATCCTGAAAACCACTCGCTGGGCGAGTGGTTCAAAAGAGGCTGCTGCCGAT
>ERZ857757.1794-NODE-1794-length-15704-cov-7.781967_pt1 | contig 15704 bp, 10 predicted proteins | sample MGYA00519764_ERZ857757 | MGnify/ENA primary metagenome ERZ857757 (study PRJEB31778, sample SAMEA3449359) | human gut metagenome | biome: human gut; feature: human-associated habitat; material: faeces | place: United Kingdom | collected 2010/2012 ... | reverse complement strand
ACGGCCGATGCCGGTGCCGCCGCCGTTGTGCAGCGCGATGTAGCTCATGCCGCGCGCGGCGTTGCCGGCGTAGCACTGCGTCGCCATCTCGGCCATGATGTTGGAGCCGTCCTTGATGTTGCTGGTCTCACGGAAGGGCGCGTCGGTTCCGCCGGTATCGTGATGGTCACGGCCGAGGATGACGGGGCCGATCTCGCCGTTGCGGACCATTTCGTTGAACTTGAGCGCGAGGTTCATGCGGCCCATGGCATCCTGATAAAGGATGCGGCACTGGGTGCCGACGACCAGCTTATTCTTCTCCGCGTCGCGGACCCAGACGTAGTTGTCGTAGTCCTGATAGCGGCGGTTGTGCGCCTTGATATACTCGGCGGCCGCCATGTCGGTCTTGTGCAGGTCCTCGGGGTTGCGGCTCAGGCAGCACCAACGGAACGGGCCGTAGCCGAAGTCGAACAGGCAGGGACCGAGAATGTCTTCGACGTAGGACGGGAAGATGAAGCCGTCGAGGTCGTTCTCGCCGTTCTTGCAGATGCTCTTCACGCCGGTATCGTACACGGCCTTGAGGAAGCTGTTGCCGTAGTCGAAGAAGTAGGTGCCGCGCTCGTGGAACTTGCAGATCATCTCATAGTGATGCTGCAGCGTCTTGTCGACGAGCTTGCGGAAGCCCTCGGGGTCCTTGTCCAGCATCTCGGTGCGCTGGGCGAAGGTGAGGCCCTGCGGGCAGTAGCCGCCGTCGTAGGGAACGTGGCAGGAGGTCTGGTCGCTCATGAGGTCAACGTGAACGTTGTGCTCATAGAGGTACTCGAGCAGATCGACGATGTTGCCGCAGTAGGCAACGGCGCAGGGCTTGCCCGCCTTCTGGTGCTCGAGGGCGATCTTGGTCGCTTCCTCGAGGGAGTCGGTGCGGTGGCTGACCCAGCCCTGGGTGTAGCGGGTGTCGATACGGGAATCGTCGACCTCGGCGATGATGGACGCGGCGCCGGCGATCTCGGCAGCCTTGCCCTGCGCGCCGCTCATGCCGCCTAAGCCCGCGGAGATGAACAGACGGCCGGCGAGGTCCTTATCGTTGGGGATGCCGAGCTTGAGACGGCCGGCGTTGAGCAGCGTGTTGAACGTGCCGTGGACGATGCCCTGGGGGCCGATGTACATCCAGCCGCCGGCGGTCATCTGGCCGTAGTTGGCGACGCCGAGCGCGGCGGCGCGGTTGAAGTTCTCCTGATCGTCGAAGGTGCCGACCATCAGGCCGTTGGAGATGATGACACGGGGCGCCATCTTATGGGAGTGGAACAGGCCCAGAGGATGGCCGGACATGACGACCAGCGTCTGCTCGTCGGTCAGCTCCTCAAGGTACTTCTTGATGAGGCGGTACTGCATCCAGTTCTGGCAGACCTGACCGGTCTCACCGTAGGTGACCAGCTCATAGGGATAGAGCGCAACATCGAAGTCGAGGTTGTTGTCGATCATGACCTGAATGGCGCGGCCTTCGATGCACTTGCCCTTGTACTCGTCGATGGGCTTGCCGTAGAGCTTGCCTTCGGGACGGAAGCGATAGCCGTAGATGCGGCCGTGCTCCTCGAGCTCGGCGGCGAACTCCTTGGCCATCTGCTCGTGATGGTCGGGGTGGATGTAGCGCAGAGCGTTCTTGATGGCGAGCGCCTTATCGGCCTCGGTCAGGTGGGATTCGCGGCGGGGTGCGCGGCGATAGCAGGATTCCATCTTCGGGTACTCGGGAAGATCGTAGTCCAGCTTGATCGTCATGGCTTCGTCAGCGAGATTGATCATGGGGTGTTCCTCACTTTCTAAAATTTTTCGATTTCTCTCAATTTTCGGTTTTATCTCAAAAGAATCTTGTGCAATTTGCTTTACATCTTGCATTATAGCAAGAACCTGCTATAATGAAAAGAACTTCTATTGTATTGTTATCATACTTTTTTAGTATAACTTGTCAGGAGGCGCATTTCCATGACCATTCGCCAGCTTGAATACTTCTGTGCGGTTGCGGAGGGGCGCAGCATTTCCGCCGCCGCCCGCGCCCTGCACGTCGCCCAGCCGCCCATCTCGCGCCAGATTGCCCAGCTCGAAGCCGAGCTCGGCGTGCAGCTTTTCGCCCGCGAGAGCCGCGGCATGAAGCTCACCGAGGCCGGACAGACGCTCTACCGCCAGAGCCGCTCGCTTTTCCTCAATCTCCGGCGCGTGGAGGAAAACGTCCGCAGCATCGGCGCCGGCGAGGGCGGGCGCATTAACGTCGGCGTCATCTACTCCGCCATGCCCTATGCCCTGCACTATTTGGAGGCGTACCACGCCCGCTATCCCAAGGTCGAGTTCTACATCCGTCTCGGCTCCCCGCAGGACCTTTTGAACGACTTGGACCGCGGCGAGCTGCACGTCCTCTTTCTCCGCCGCTCCACGCAGGAGTCCGGCAGCCTGCACGAGCGCATCCTCGGCGAGGACGCGCTGGAGCTCATCATGACCGCCGCGACCGACCCCGCGCCGGAGCTGGACGCCGTGCCCATCGAGCGGCTGCGCGGCGTGCCGATGTGCCTGCTGCGCTCGGATGATCTCTGGGGCTACAACGATTATCTGATGAAGGAATGCCGCCGCAGCGGCTTTGAGCCGAACGTGCCCTGCCAGTGCTACGATACGCCCATGGCGATGCAGCTCGTGCGCTCGGGCTTCGGCATCAGCTTCCTGCCGCATTCCATCGTCGAGACGCACCCGAACTCCGGCATCTACGCCAAGCCGCTGCGCGGCATCCCCGCCAAGTCCTACCCTGTCCTTGTCTGGAGCGACGATGTGCAGGGCGCGCCCTGCGTGCAGCGCTTCATCGCGGAATCCTGACCGGCGCGGCTTTACTTAAAAAAATTAAGCGCCCTGAAACAAAAGAGAAAGAAAACCTGTTTACGCCCGCCCGGGCACACGGTATAATGACAGCGTAAGCATCAAAATACAGGTTGGAAATTGTCTGACCTGACAAAAACGGAGGAAACTTATCATGGCACGACTGATCGAATGCATCCCCAATTTCAGCTGCTCCAAGGAAAAGGACGAGGCCACCTATAACGAGCTCGTCAAGACCGCGCAGAGCGTCCCCGGCTGCACCCTGTTCGACGCCCAGACCGACGGCAACCACAACCGCTGCGTTTTCACCCTCATCGGCTCCCCCGAGGCCATCGAGGAGGTCGCCTTCCAGCTCACGAAGGTCGCCACCGAGCGCATCGACATGAACAAGCACCACGGCGAGCACAAGCGCATGGGCGCGACCGACGTCATCCCCTTCGTCCCCCAGATGGACGTGACCGTGGAGGAAGCCGTCGAGATGTCCAAGCGCGTCGCCCAGCGCATCTGGGACGAGCTGAAGGTCCCCTCCTTCCTGTATGAGGACAGCGCCACCCGTCCCGAGCGCCGCAATCTCGCCACCTGCCGCAAGGGCGAGTTCGAGGGTATGCCCGAGAAGCTCCTGCAGCCCGAGTGGGCTCCCGATTACGGCGAGCGCAAGATCCACCCCACCGCCGGCATCACCGCCATCGGCGCCCGTATGCCGCTCGTCGCGTTCAACTGCAACCTCGAGACCAGCGACGTTGAGGTCGCCAAGAAGATCGCCAAGGTCATCCGCGGCTCCTCCGGCGGCTTCCGCAGCTGCAAGGCCATGGGCTTCATGCTCGAGGACCGCGGCATCGCGCAGGTCTCCATGAACATGGTCAACTATGAGGATACCCCGCTCTACGTCACCTATGAAATGATCAAGGCTCTGGCCGAGCGCTACGGCACCCGCGTCATCGAGAGCGAGATCGTCGGCCTGACTCCCGCCAAGGCGCTCATCGACTGCGCCGAGTTCTACCTCAAGGCCAAGGACTTCGACTGCAAGAAGCAGGTCATGGAGTATCACCTCATCGACATGGAGTAAAAGCTTCAAAAAAGCGGTTATGCCGCCATTTTAAGAAGGCCGACACTCCGCTCTGCGCCTTGCCGCTGTTGGCGGCTCGACGCTCGCTCCGCGAGAAGTGTTTTTCGCCACGCACAGGTCGCGGCGAAAAACGATCTCAATTCATTTGCCGCCTGCGGGCGGCAAAGTCTGCGACGCAATCTAAGGAAAGGGATTCAATTTTATGAAACTTGCTGAACTGACCGTTACCGGCTTTGCCGACATCGTTTCCTCCGACGCGCCCGCGCCGGGCGGCGGCTCCTGCGCCGCGCTCTACGGCGCCATCGGCGCTGCGCTGACCGCCATGGTCGGCGGTCTGACCCAGGGCCGCAAGAAGTACGCCGAGTACGCCGAGCACGCCGCCGAGGTCGAGGCCAAGGGCAACGAGCTCAAGACCCGTCTGCTCGACGTGATGGACCGCGACACCGACGCGTTCAACGTCGTCTCCGCCGCCTTCGGTATGCCCAAGGACACCGACGAGCAGAAGGCTGAGCGCTCCGCCGCCATCCAGAACGGTCTCAAGGGCTGCACCAAGACGCCCATGGAGATGATGGAGCTCATCGACGAGACTCTCACCCTCGCTCACTCCCTGCTTGGCCGCTTCAACGACACCTCCGCGAGCGACCTGGGCGTTGCGTTCCTCTCCCTCAAGGCCGGTATCCAGGGCGCGTGGCTCAACGTGCTCATCAACGTCGGCTCGCTGAAGGATCAGGAGTTCGCCGCCGAGTACCGTGCCCGCGGCGAGAAGCTGCTCGCGCACGCGCTGCCTCTGGCGGACGAGTGCTACGCCGAGATCGTCAAGCTGATCGACGGCTAAAATTTATCTTGCCAAACGCAAAAGGCTTCGGTATCATCGTACCGAAGCCTTTTCGACAGAAAGAAGGTCCTTTTATGACGCTCACCCATCTGACCCCCGCTGATTATGTCACCACGCAGTGGTCCGGCGGCGCGACCACCCAGCTCGCCATCGCGCCGAAGGGCGCGGTGTATGCCGACCGCGATTTTCTCTGGCGGCTGAGTTCCGCGACCGTCGAGCTCGACGAGTCCGACTTCACGCCCCTGCCCGCCTATGACCGCGTGATCTCCACGCTGCGCGGCGATATGATCCTCGCGCACAACGGCGGGGAACGACTGACGCTCCACCCCTACGAGATCCATGATTTCTCCGGCGCGGACGATACCCACTCCTGGGGCCGCTGCACGGACTTCAACCTCATGCTGCGCCGCGGACAGTGCCGCGGCTGCGTCACCGCGCATTTCCCGCATGGCACGGAAACGCTTGCCCTCCACGCAGGCGAAACAGCTCTGCTCTTCTGCGGCGAGGGAAGCGTCACGCTCCGCGCGGGCACGGAAACGCTGACGCTCGCCGCGCATGAAAGCGCCCTGATCGAGGACGCGCCCGCGCAGCTCACCGTCGAGGGCAGCGCGAAGCTGATGCTTGCGCAGATGTACCGCTGAGGGAGGGAGCTGCATGACCGGAGAAGACGTCGCCGCGCGCGTCCACGCCTACGCATGGACCGACCGCAAGCCGGGGCTGGAGCGCACCCGCGCTCTGCTCGCCGCGCTGGGAAACCCCGAAAAAGCCCTCAAATTCGTCCACATCACCGGCTCGAACGGCAAGGGCTCGACCGCCGCGATACTCGCCTCCGTTCTCACGGCGGCAGGATACCGCACGGGGCTGTTCACCTCGCCGCACCTCTACCGCTTCAACGAGCGCTTTCAGGTGAACGGCGCGCCCATCCCCGATGCGGCGCTTGACCGCCTCGCGAAGCGTGTGCTCGCTGCGGCGGACACGCTTCCGGAGCATCCGACCGAGTTTGAGCTGATGACCGCCATCGGCTTTCTCTGGTTCGCGGAGGCCGGCTGTGACCTCGTCGTGGTCGAGGTCGGTCTCGGCGGGCGGCTGGACTCCACCAACGTCATTCCCGCGCCCGAGGCGGCGGTCATCACCAACATCGGGCTGGAGCACACCGCCATCCTCGGCAGCACCCTCGCCGCCATCGCCGCGGAGAAATCCGGCATCCTCAAGCCCGGCTGCCGCGCCGTGCTCTACGGTCAGAGCCGCGAGGTAGGGGAGATCGTCGCCCGCGCCTGCGTGGAAAAGAATATCCCGCTCACTGTCACGGACGCCTCGCAGCTCACGCTGCTCTCGTCCGGCCTCGACGGGCAGCGCTTCACCTACCGCGGCAGCGCGCCGCTGCTCCTGCCGCTGCTCGGCGACTATCAGCTCCGCAACGCCATGACCGTGCTCGACACGGTGGACGCGCTGCGCGCGCAGGGCCGGAATATCTCCGCCGACGCCGTTGCGCGCGGCCTTGCCGCCGCACGCTGGCCCGGGCGGCTGGAGCTGGTGCGCCGCCGCCCCGATCTCATTATTGACGGCGGGCACAACCCGCAATGCGCACAGGCGCTTGCCGCCTCGCTGCGCGGGCTCTACGGCGAAAAAAAGCTCATCTTCCTCATCGGCGTGCTCGCCGATAAGGATTGGCAGAGCATGGTCGGCGAGGTCCTTCCGCTGGCCAAGGCCATCGTCACCGTCCGCCCCGAAAGCGAGCGTGCTAAGGACGAAAACGAGCTGGCCGCGTGGGTCCGCGCACAGGGCGTCCCCGCCGAGGCGCACGCCTCCATCGGCGAGGCGCTGGACGCCGCGCTCGCTCTCGCGGGTCCCGAGGACGCCGTCTGCGCGTGGGGCTCGCTCTACAGCGTCGGCGAGCTGCGCCATTGTCTCGGCCTGTGCTGAGATTCGTCCGCGTGATGTTCGGCATCCTCGGCGCGCCGCTGTTCTGGGCGCACGCCTACATGGGCGGCGGCTATTGTGACTTCAAACGAAAGTTCGCCGCCGAGCCGCTGCCCTGCCGGCCGTCGGTGCTCACGCAGGCAAACGACTACCGGTAAAGTGACAGCAGAAAACCCCCGACGCCCGTACAAATGGGCGTCGGGGGTTTTGTTTATCGTGGCTGCTTTGCGGTGTCTCTTAGTACATACCGTCCTTCAGAATCGCAACTTTTTGAAGCAAAACGAATATAACGGAAAACGTAGATTTTCGTAGAGTTATCAATGCTTTGAGCCGCTTTTTGAAGTCTCCTTGATTTTAAGAAAATTCACATATTTCTACGCAAATCTACGCCACTCGGCAGGGAATTGGCGTAAGTTGTGGCGTAAGCCAGCCAACTTCGTACAATGAAAATTATAGGCTGCTGGCAATCTGTTCAAAGGCTCTCTCGACAGAATCAAAGCTGCTGTGCGTATAGACATCCAGCGTCACACTGGCGTTGGAATGTCCCATCAGATATTGCAGGCTCTTCACATCAAGCCCCGCCTGTTGGACGTTGGTGCAGAACGTATGCCGCAGCACATGAGGCGTGATCCGAGGGACAGGCTTGCCGTATGCCTTTTCAAATCGCGCTTGCAGACCTCGCATATAGTTCTCCAAGTGCATAGCGACCTTCGGCATCCCAGATTTGTCCAGAAAGAGGAAGCCGCTGTGACCGTCCACCAGCAATTCCACCTTAGGGGGTGTTCTGGCTTTCACCACTCGCATCAGCGCCATGTAAACCGCATCCGTCATGGGGATATTTCGGATGCCGCTTTTGGTTTTGGGCGGTGTGACAAAATAGGGCTTCTCCGCCGTTCGGCACAACTGCCGCCGCACATGGATACAGCGCCGGTCGAAATCAATATCTGCCCGTGTCAGACCGTACAGCTCGCTCACACGCAAGCCGGTTCCCAGCAGAATCACAATGTCATCGTAGTAATTTCCGCCGCAGTCCTGCACGAATTGCAGGTATCTCTCCTGCTGCTCCTTAGTCAGCGCGTCACGCACATAGGCATCCTTCGGCACCACGTCAGACAGCTTGAATTTGAACGGATTCTTGCGGATGATGTCATCATCCACCGCCATTTCAAACGCCGGCCTGACAACGCTTTGCAACACACCGATGGTGTTTTGCTTGATGCCGCTGTCGTGCAGGAACACAAGCCAGCCCTTTGCGTCGGATAGCTTTACAGTCTTGATCGGCTTCTGTCCGAATGGGTCGGCATGAATCCGCTTGACCGCAGAACCATAAGACCGCAGGGAGTTTTGCTTCAAGCCCCGTTTCAGGTTCATGTAGCGGTCAACCAGCTCCGCCACGGTCATTTCACCCGCTGCGTAGTCGATGCCGTCCGCCATGTCGCGCCGCAGCTCGTCCTCTTTCTTTCGCAGCTCTGTCAGGGATTTGGCGTAAATACAACGCCGTTTCTTGTGTATATCGGTATAACGATAGTCATAGGTACCGTTTGCTCTCTGGCTTTCGCCGTCCTTCAAAACGCGGCCCTTGCTATCCTTGCGCTTTTCAGACAATCTCAATTACTCCTTTCCAGCGAAAAGCGCATGTAGGGTTTGTATTAGTATACCATACCCCACACGCGCTTTCCACATATTTTTATATCGAATAGGACGAATCCAAAAACCTTTCAAATGCTCTACGCTTAATAAGGCGTTTGTTTCCGTTCCACAGTACAAACGGGCAGTTATTCTCGTTTGTCATATCTCGCAGTTTGTTGATGCCGATTCCGAAGTAGGCAGCAGCTTCCTCAAGGTTAAGATTCGCTTTTTCCCATATAGGGACACTATTGACCGCCACGAGGATCACCTCACAGCTGCTCCTCGTCGAACAGATAGCCTTGAAATACCGTACCGTCTCCGGTAATGAAACGGCCTCGCGCATCCTTGGGTATCTGTTCGGCGGCGCTGGTGTTGTCGAGTATGATTTGCGAAAGTACGCTGTCCGCCCTGCCGCAAACACGGAAATCCATGTTATTGCGTATCTGGCCGGGAATGATCGTTGCGTCCGGCCTCTGCGTGGCAAGAATAAGGTGGATGCCGAACGCCCGCCCCTGCCGCGCGATGGTGGACAGCCTGCTTTCAATTTGCGCCAGTAGCTTCTTCCGCTCGTTGTCGGCTCCGGTCTTGTCCAACATCTCCGCCACCTCGTCACAAGCGAATATGAGCCGTGGGAGCGGCTGCTCCGTAGTCTCGTTGTAGGCGTCAATGTTTGGACAGCCCAGCGCCTTAAACGCGCTCTTGCGATATTCCAGTACCGCCACAAGCTGGTCAAGGGTATCGCGCAAATTTTCCTCCGTGAAGCACATCCGGCATTTCTCATGCCAGACCTTGGGAAAATCAACGCCACCTTTGAAATCCGCAATATAAACTTCTGCGCCTTTGTGGAGCGCCTGCATAAGCAGCAGTTTCAGCAGGACGCTCTTGCCGCTGCCCGTGGAACCTCCTAAGAGGATATGCGGAATGTGCGCGAGGTTGACTGTCACAGGGCCGGTGTAGCTTTCCCCCAACACCAGCACAAAGCTCTTAGGGGAAAGATAGCTGTCTTTCCATTTCAGAACTTCCGGCAAATCGTCATCAGCAGAGACAGAATACACCAGCACACGACTCCTGCCCTTGGCGTAGGCCAGCTTGACAATGGTGATTCCCAGCGCCGTTTCGATGGCAAGGCATTTCTTTTCCCATTCTTGTAGAGGGATGCTCTGGTTGCGGAACTCCCATATTGTGACACGGGGATTATCCTTGTCGCGGCGCTTGCGGAGCAAATCGGGCGGCATCCCCGCGTGGTTTATGAGGCCGATACATTGAAGCTGGTCTTTCGCCGCCCGTCTGCCAAAGGGATAGAGCAGGAGCGTCAGCAGTGCCAGACCTCCAACAAACAAATAGGCTGTTACAGCGTGTTCCATTGCGGCCTTGAGAATGGGGGAAATTAACTCGATATGCTTCACCTGTTCGCGCAATATGGCCTGCTTTGTGGCAACGTACACAGCGCCAACAAGAAAAAGCGCAAGGAAGAAAAGCTTGACCGGAAAATCAGGGGTACCGCGAAGCTGACGAAGGAGGTCATGCCAATAGGCGCGGCGCTCGATTTTTTTCTTATCTTCTCTTGTCATGGAAAGGCACCTCCCTCGGCGGTTTACCCTTGCGAAACTCCTTCACGCAGCCGATACGCCGCAGGAATGCCCGCCACGTCTCCAGCTCAGAGCGCTGAACTTCCGTATACTGTTCGTCCAAAGAGATATTGGAAGTGATGTAGACAGTGGTATAGCAGGCCGTGCGGTCGTGGTATCGCGCTGGGAGCTGCAAAGGGTAAATATCCAAATAATTGAGCATGGCGGCAATTGGGATCTGACTGTGAAATTCTTCAAACACCAACACGGGCTGTCCGTGGTAGGCATCGAATTTCGTGCCATTTTTGCCACCGTAATCGGTAATACGGCAGATGTCCTCTGGCTTGTGGGATGCAAAAATGCTTCGCGTCTTTCCGGTTCCGCTGTCACCATAGAAATAAAGCACCTGAACGGCTCGATTTTCCTTGATATACCGCTCTGCCTGCAGGGTATCCCGCATCTCGTCAATGCCCTTGAGCCGAAATGCATAAGACGGCTTCTGCCGAATGATTTCGGCATTGGTCATACCCTGTTCCACACAGCCCATGAGGGCATACATGGAGGGGGAATCCTCCTCGGCTTCTGTGGGAATGTCACCAAACTCAAAGAAGGTTCCCTCGACAGAGGTTTCCACCTTTTTCGTGTCAGCCCATTTCCCGCTTTTGGTGATGTAATCTCTATTTGCCACGGAGCCTTTCATGCTCTTTTCGATGTGAGCAGGTGGAAAGCGGTTCTTTATGGTACTGAATCGAATCGGAGAATGGGAAAACAGATAGATATGCGTATGATAGGTCCCGCTCTCGCCAATCTCGTCTGCGAGGCAAAAATACCTTGGATGAAACAGATGCAGCCTTTCGATGATCGTATCATGGTCAAGGCCGCAGTCTTTTGGATTGTTGATGGTCAACGACCATCTGCGGCTTTGTGGGTCTTGTGCAGCCATGTCATGGTCTCCTTTCTTTGCTACCGCTACCTTGCTGCCCCACGGTAATACTTACCGTGGGGCAGCGGGGCGGCGCTGGCGCTGCCGCCGGGGGGTATTTTCCTTGATGGAAAATATCTGTTCCCCGTCTGCTGCGCCCTGGCCGCCCGGTTGCGACCGTCAATTTTTCCTGACGGTAGAAATGCCGGTGGCCTTTGCGGTGAGCTGGACATGCCCTTGAGACTCATAAGCGGTCACCTCAAGGTCGGCAAACTCGACCTCAATAAAGCCTTCCGGCTTTTCCATGAGCTGCTTACCGTCAATGCGGACACCGATTTTCTCAAGGCTGTGTGCAGGCAGCGCAACGATATAGCGATAGCCGGTCACGGTATCCGTGCGCTTGCCATCTTTATACTCATACGCCGGCGCAACATCCACCAACAGCTTCTTTGTCCCCAGCGAGGCGGGGTCGATCCGAAGATCGCGAATATTCAACATGGGTAATACCTGTTCCTTTCATAAGTGTACCGTGCAGCGTTGATCGGACGCCGCTGGGTTGGTAGGAATGAAGCAATCCAGATTGCAGGGATAGAATAACAAAAGGCGGAGGACAATACTTATTCCGCAATGGAATAACTTTTGTCCTCTGCCTCACCTTTACAGATTGCAGTCCGGCAGCGCCGGAAAGCCTTTCGCTATTAAATAATCATCTGCCTCGTTCAAGACTGCTTGCAATTCTTCGTTTGATACACCTCTGTAATTCTGTTCTGCTTGTGAGTAAAGCCGGATCAGCTCCAAATAGCATTGGTGGACAGGCTTTGCCGGGGAAAACGCTCTTTCACACCTTGCCAAATAATCTATGGCTTCATCCTCGTTCAATCTCAGAATCAGGCAGAGGCTCACCAGCGTTTTCACAGGGACGTTCTGAATGATTCCGTTTACGATCTTATTTAACCTTGATTGACTCATTCTCACACAAACGGACAGCTTGTTTTGAGACAGTCCTACTCTGCGTGCATAATAATCTGTGTACAGCCCGAATGAGGCTGTATCGCTTAATTCAGATGGCCTCGGTCTGGAAGAACAGAACAAGGAAGTTCCATTCCGTTCCTAAAGTCACGCAAACCTTTGTTTTCTTCATTTGTTGGCCCAACCGCCGGAGGTGCTGAGTATGCGGGGAAAAAGGGGATTGCTGTAAGTGCTGGGAAAAGAGCAGCAAATCACCATACGCACCACCTCCTGCGAAATGAGTTACCGATGGGTATTGCCCCTCCGGCAGCAGGCCAACTTATACCATCATATTTTCAAAAAGGATAGAAAAAAGCACGGCTTTCTTCAAAGTCGTACTTCATTGATCTAATAGTCCAAGGACTACTATTCTCATACACTTTTTCTTGGAAAAGGGCATACTTCCCCCTTTCCCCAAAATCAGTCAAGGTATCACTGGCGTTACACAGCCTGCGTGAGCCGTGCCCTCGTGTGACAGCGGACTTGGTTCGCCTCATCCTGCGGATCATGCAGAAACGCTAACGCCGCCCATCGCCCACAGGACAAGCGCTTCACATTTGGCTCAAAGTGTGTACCCGCAAACGGCAATGCCGGTCACAAGTACAGCCAATTCGGGAAAATACCGGCTTCAGACTTGCCCGGCGCATAGGCAGGGGTTCGCTTCCCCCGCACGCCTGACAGCTTACTTCCTCTCATTAAGGTCATTTCAGCGAGAATATGCCGAATGACAATTCCACCCTATCACGCATGGCCAATCTACAATTCCCGGATGCACTCATGTCCCGTCATGACGCCGGGGAGCAGGCCGTCGCGCACCAAAAGCTGTTCCCGTGTCCGCTCTGCCTCTCCATGATCCGAAACAGCAGGGCTTTCACGCAGCCTTTGATGAGGAAAGTATAGCAGGTTCCATCGTACCCGTCAAGTATTGGGAGAGAAAGGGCAAGCGCCCGAGCAATGCTCGGGCGCTTGGATAGTGGATTCTTGATTACAGCTTTGCGCCATTCTGCCAAACGACAGTATTGTCGATGGTGACCTTGGTATCATTACTCATACCGTTCTCAATGCTGTAGAGGTTACTTTCGGTCTGAGAATCGGTACTTGCATTCTGTGCTGTGCAGTTAGTGAAAGATACATCCCAAGCAATGCCTGTATAAGACTTCAGGCATACCGCTGGTTTGTTGGCACTATTGGTATTAACGAATTTGCAATCGGTAAAAGTCAACTTAGCATTTATACACTGTTCTTTATAAGCGTTGATAAATTTGCCACAATCAGTATTGAAAATACAATTCTCGAAGGTGAAATCGATACCGGAATATGTCCAGAGATTGTAATCATTAGGATTAGCAGCAAATGTACAGTTTTTAAATACGACCTTACCGACACCCCAGTAACTTCCGCGACCCTCAATGGTGCAATTCTCAAAGTATAGAGAATTAGCACGAACAAACCCCTTATAATTGCCTGTGCCAACATTAATGGTCATGCCCTTAAAAGTGACCACGGAACCTTCATAGCTGTAGTCTGACGAGCCTTCACCATTTGCATCTGTTACCGTCAAATCACCAGCGGTAAAGGTAGTCTTATCCGCGCCGTTTCCGGTAAGCGTGAGCGTGGTACCCTTCGTCTTATCGTTTGCCACGTTATAAAGCGTGTAGGTGCCGTTGGTCAGCTTGATGGAGGTCTCCTTGCCGGCGGCGGCATTGCTGATGGCGCTTGCCAAATCGTCCTGACTGCTCGCGCTTCCTACAAGCATATATTCCGGATTCGCGGCCATCTGCCACGACTCTGTCAGCTTACTATTGTTGTCATATGTGTTGTAGATAACAGACTCCGCAGGCGTGTCAATCGAGTTACCTGCCCATGCAAGCAAATAGCCGCTGGAGCTTTCATCGCAAATGGAGCTGTTAGGATACTGATTTACGGTCGCCGTGCACCCGTCATAGAAGAGCATTGCATAGCATCCGCTCTGCAATGTTTTGATCATCCCGTAGTTGTTGACTGTAATCGTACAAGCGGACTGGGTGGAAACAACATGATTATTGTTGCTCGCAATGGTTCCACGGTTATCCAGCGTGTAGGTGCCGGTACCGTCGAAACGAGCAGCTTTCATCGTCTTGCCAGACGGATTGATTATTTGCGCGATTGCTCCGGTCAGAATGATTTTTCCGCCATTGGCATCGCCATTCGTCACGGTAGCGTTGCCGCTGATGGTGACTTCCTTATCTGCAGTACCGGACAACGTATAAGAACCGGGCATATTGATTTCAACTTTTTCGATAAGCCCATCAATCTTCAAATTGCTGCAAACCGCGTTGTCAGAAGTGAATTTCGTGCAGGCTGCGGGGATGGTCAAGGGGCCTTCCTTATTGCTGACGGTGATGTCCTTGAGAATGAGCGTCGTAGACGTTCCGACCGCGCTATCGATTCTTGTTTGCAGCGCGCCAACATCTTCGAATGTTTCATCTATGATTGTCAGCTGCGAAGTGTTGCCAGAAATATCATAGACAGGTCCGCTGCCTGTGGCATTGTTGACCAGATAGCCGGTATTGGAGCATTTAATGGCAGGTGTGCGTTCCGTGATGCAAATACCGGCCACACCATTGATATATGCGTTGGCCGTAATATTGCCTGTGTTGTGGCAATCATAGACTGCTTTGACTCCGGTGCCGGGTTGTCCGACGATGCCGCAGGCATAATTGCAATCGCCCGCAGTAATCGTTCCGTTATTTGTACACTTGTAAATAACGACTTCAAGTCCATTGCACGAACCGGCATTTGCAACGATACCAGCAATCGGAAGACCACCAGTTGTACCCCCGCCGGTTGTCCAGTTGACTGCTGCATTGTTCACACAATCTTTGATAACAACAAGATGCGGCTGATTATTGTTTCCTCTTTGGACATTGGATACGATACCGGCCACGGTGTGCTTGGAGCCAGTAACAGAAACGTTATTAGCTGTCACGAGTTGATTGTAGACCATGTTTTTTGCAGATACGCCGACGATGGCGGCGATTTTTCCTTTGTCCGCAGCGTTATTGTCACTCACCGAACCATTCGACATAGAAATATTGCTGATGTAGGCATTTTCTGCCCAACCAATCGCGGCCGCGCCATATTTTCCAGTCTGAATGGTGAAGTTCTGAATGCTAAAGTTCTTAATGACTGTTTTGAAACGAGATTCCTCGCAGTTGCTCAGTTTATAGGTTTCCTCATCCCATACACCTCTCGCAACCGTTTTATAGGTTGCGCCTTCGGCGATGCCGACGACCTTACCGAACAGGCCGTTGTACGAACCGGTGGATGTGATTGTCAGATTGCTGATGGTCTTATTGTCGCCATCAAAAATACCGGAGAAGGGGTGCTCGTTCGTGCCGATGGGCGTCCACTCTTCGTTCTTGAGGTCGATGTTTGCCGTTAGCTCGATGGTCTTGCCAGCAAAGGCATCACCATCGTTTACCTTATTGCGGAAAGCCTTGAGGTCGGTATCGTTGGCAATGTAATAAGTGTTGCTGTTTTCGATAGTCTGCGTCGCGCCGCAGGAGCACTTCTTGACGGTGTTCATAGTGCTCCAATCGGTCACGAAGGTAGTATAAGCGTGTGTGTGAACACTGCCGCCGGAGGAGCTGCTGGACGGCTTAGCAGGCTCGGTCTTGGGGACGATGTAGGTCTGGTCATCGGAGACGGACTTGCCGTTGACGGTCAGGCCGGTCGCGCCGTCCGCGACCACGATTTTGGTGCCCTCGGGCGCGTTGATCACCTTGACATTTTTCGCCACGACGAGAACGAGTTCGCCGTCCTTGGCGTTGACGGTCATGCCGTCCTTGTCCGCGTAAACGCCGATGGCGCGGTCGAGAATGGTAACGGTGGACGCGCGGTTGATGTTGTCCTGCGGGGCAAGCTCGTCAGCCGTCACGC
>ERZ857757.1789-NODE-1789-length-15723-cov-7.756063_pt1 | contig 15723 bp, 17 predicted proteins | sample MGYA00519764_ERZ857757 | MGnify/ENA primary metagenome ERZ857757 (study PRJEB31778, sample SAMEA3449359) | human gut metagenome | biome: human gut; feature: human-associated habitat; material: faeces | place: United Kingdom | collected 2010/2012 ... | reverse complement strand
CCGCCGAAATAGCGCGTCACGACGCAGACGACGTTCTCCACGCCCTCGCGCTGAAGGACGTTGAGCATCGGCTGACCGGCGGTGCCCTGCGGCTCGCCGTCGTCGCCGTAGCGCACCACGCTGTCCTCGTGCAGGACATAGCACCAGCAGTTGTGGCGCGCGTCGTAGTATTTTTTCCGCATTTCGTCGAGAAAGGCGCGGGCCTCGGCCTCGGTCTCCACGCGGCGGACATGGCCGAGAAAGTGCGAGCGCTTTTCGGTGAACTCCGCTTCCCCCGCGTCCACGGGAACATAGTAGCTCTGCGGTGCGCTCACTCCCAGTCCTCCTTCGGCTCGGTGTAGCCCTCGACGTAGTCCTTGACCCGGCCGAGCACGCGCGGCGTACAGACCGCCACGATGTCGATGGTCTCGCCGTACTCCACGCTCTCGACCTTTGCCTCGCGGTAGAGGCTGTCGAGCCAGCCGCCCTTGTCGTAGGGCAAATGGATGGTCACGCGGCGCGTGCCCTTGTCAAGCTCGGCGTCGATGGCGCGCAGCAGCTCGTCGAGCCCCTCGCCGGTCCTGGCGCTGAGGTTCACCGCGCGCTCGCCGTGCGGGCGGATATCGCCGTAGAACAGGTCGGACTTGTTGTACACGCGGATGCAGGGGATGCCCTCCGCGCCGAGGTCGTGGATGAGCTGATCCACCACCTCTGCCTGCGCGATCCACTCAGGGTTGGAAATGTCGATGACGTGCAGCAGAAGGTCAGCATACTCCAGCTCCTCAAGCGTCGCCTTGAAGGCGTCGATGAGCTGATGCGGCAGCTTGCGGATGAAGCCGACCGTGTCGGAGATCACAACGTCGAGCGTGTCGGAGACGGTCAGCAGCCGGGTGGTGGTGTCGAGCGTATCGAACAGGCGGTTATTCGCCGGAATGTCCGCGCCGGTGAGGGCGTTGAGCAGCGTCGATTTGCCCGCGTTCGTATAGCCGACGATGGCAACGACCGGAATCTCATTCTTCATCCGACGCTCGCGCTGCGTGCCGCGCACGCGGCGCACCTCATCCAGATCCTCCTTGAGCTTGTCGATCTTGCGGTGGATGTGGCGGCGGTCGGTCTCGAGCTGCGTTTCACCGGGGCCTTTGGAGCCGATGGGCCCCTTGCCGCTTGTGCCCGCCTGACGCTCCAGATGCGTCCACATACCGATCAGGCGCGGCAGCAGATATTGGTACTGCGCCAGCTCGACCTGCAAGCGGCCCTCCTTTGTTTTGGCACGCTGGGCAAAAATATCAAGGATCAGTCCGCTGCGGTCGAGCACCTGCACGCCCAGATCCTCCGTCAGCACACGCATCTGCGAGGGCGACAGGTCGTTGTCGAAGATTGCCATCGTCGCCTCGGTCGAGCCGATGAGCTCCTTGATCTCCGCCACCTTGCCCTCGCCGATGAAGCTGCGCGGATTCGGGGACGGAAGGTTTTGCAGCACGGTCGCAACGCTCACCGCGCCGGCGGTCTCGACGAGCGCGGCAAGCTCGTCCATGCTCTCCTCGTCCGCGCTGTCCGCCTTGAGCACCGGCGAGGAAAGACCGACAAGCACCACGCGGTCGCGCGGCTGCTCCACGGTTTTGAGTTTGTTTTCTTCCATAGGAATCACCTTTTCTGCGTTTCTTTCCTTCAGTATACGCAAGGGAACGAAAAATGTAAAGAAAAAGAGGTCTGCTTCCGCAGACCTCTTTCGCAGTTCTTACTTGTCCAGACCGAACTTCTTGTTGAACTTGGCAACGCGGCCGCCGGTATCGACCAGCTTCTGCTTGCCCGTGAAGTAGGGGTGACACTTTGAGCACACTTCCACCTTGATGTTCGCCTTGGTGGAACCTGTCTCAATCACATTACCGCAGGCGCAAGTAATAGTAGTCTGCTGATAATTGGGATGGATTCCTTCCTTCATTGCTCGTGTTCACCTCTTTCCGATCCGAGAGTGCTTTCGTCAAAAAGCCAAAAAGGATAATATCACGCTTTTCGCCAAATTGCAAGCACAAATTTTGTACTTTTCGATAAAATCATCAAGAGTTGCCGAGGCGCGTACAATTTTCAGCGAAAAACGTTCCCCTCTGTATCGTAAATTTCCGTGCGGCGCACACGGACGAAGTCCGGCTTGAGCGCCGGAAGCTCGCGCTCGATCGCCTGTGCGAGATAGGCGGGGTTCAGCCCCGGGTTCTGCGCGGCGACCACGGCGTCGGCAAGGATGCTGCCGTCCTGCTCGGTGAGGGTCATTTCGCGGATCAGCGGCGCAATGTCGATCTGCGCAAGCTCCTTGTGCTTGGTGCGCTTTTCGATCATCAGCGTTTCGCGCGCGAACAGCGCGCGCAGCGCGTCCGCCGTGCCGGCGGGCACGCCGTTATCATAGAGCAGCTCCAGCCGTGCGCGCAGGAACGTGAACTCGCGCACGGGGCGCGTGACCGGATAGCACTCCCGCACGCGCAAGCCCGCGGGCAGACCCGTGTTGAGCTTTTCGGCGATGCCCGCGCCGTCGGTCTCCTCCACCGTTTCAAAGTCGAGCAGCTCGCAGTCGCTCGACTGCCCCACCGGCAGCGGCAGGACGATGGAGATGATGGGGTGCGGGTGAAAGCCGTTGGAGTGCTTGAGGTGCAGCTCCGCACGGGGAAACACGCGCTGGAATGTCCGCATCGTGTCGAGGTGCGAGATGTAGGAGGCCTGCGCCTCCTTGGTGAAAAGAAGTCTCAGCTTAGCCATCGCAGGGCCTCCCCAATAAGAGATTCGCGCCGCAGCCGTTGCAGTGTGTGCGGCAGTCCGGCGTGGTGACGGACTGGTAGCACCGCTCATGCTCGCGCCAGAGGTACTGCTCCGTCACGCCGCTCGAGATCATCGCCCAGGGCATCAGCTCGTCCTTTTCGCGCTTGCGGTTGGCGTAAAAGTGCGGGTCAAGACCGCATTCCTCAAAAGCCTCGAGCCAGCGGTCGAGGGAGAAATACTCCTCCCACGCGGAGAGGTGCTCGCCCTTGCGCCACGCCGTTTCGATCACCCTGCAAAGGCGCCGGTCGCCGCGGGAAATGACGGCCTCCATATAGCTCGTGTCGGAATCGTGCCAGTTGTAGGTGACGGATTTCGTCAGCATATTCTCGCGCAGCAGCTTCACGCGGCGCTCGTACTCCTCCTTGGGGATCTGCGGCTCCCACTGAAACGCCGTGTGCGCCTTGGGCACGAACCACGAGGTCGAGACCGTGATGCGCACGCCGCGGTTCTTGTTGCTCGCGCTCTCGCGCCAGGCGTGCATGACGTGGGACGCGACCTCGGCAATGCCGAGCACGTCCTCGTCCGTCTCAGTCGGGAGGCCCAGCATGAAGTAGAGCTTGACCGCGCTGTAGCCGCCGGCAAAGGCGCGGCGGCAGGAGGCCAGCAGGTCCTCCTCGGTGAGATTCTTGTTGATGGCGTCGCGCAGGCGCTGCGTGCCGGCCTCGGGCGCAAAGGTCAGGCCGGTCTTTCTTCCCTTTTGCAGCCGCTCCATGAGCGCCATGGAAAAGTTGTCGGCGCGCAGGCTCGGGAGCGAAAGATTCACATGACGCTGCGCGCAGAACTCCTCCAGATCGTCGCAGAGCTCAACGAGCGGGCGGAAGTCCGAGGTCGAGAGCGAGGAGAGCGTCATCTCCTCGTAGCCGGAGTCCTCGATGGCCTCCTTCGCGTATTCGACCAGCAGCTTTTCCGAGCGGTTGCGCACGGGGCGGTAGACATAGCCCGCCTGGCAGAAGCGGCAGCCGCGGATGCAGCCGCGAAACAGCTCGAGCGTGGTGCGGTCCTGCACGATCTCGGTGGAGGGCACGATGGTCTTGGCGGGATACCATGCCTTGTCCATGTCGCGCATGATGCGCTTGGTGACGACCTTCGGCGCGCCGTCCTTCGGCGTGATCGACTTCACCGTGCCGTCGGCGTTGTAGTCCACCTCGTAGAGACCGGGAACATAAATGCCTTCCAGCTGCGCGGCGGCACGGAGAAACTGCTGCTTCGTCCAGCCCTCGCGCCGCGCCCTGCGGTGCAGCTCGATCAGCTCGGCGTTCATCTCCTCGCCCTCGCCGATCTCGGCAATGTCAATAAAATCCGCGATCGGCTCGCAGTTGAACATCGCCGTGCCGCCCGCGATGACGAGCGGGGTCAGCTCCGTGCGCTCGCTCGCGTGGAGCGGCACGCCCGCCAGATCGAGCATATTCAGCATGGCGGGAAACGCCATCTCGTAGCCGACGGAAAAGGCGATGATGTCGAAATCGCGGATGGGATCACCGGACTCGAGCGCATAGAGCGGCAGGCCGGCACGGCGCATCTCCTCCTCCATGTCGCCCCAAGGGGCGAAAACACGCTCGCACCAGACGCCTTCTATGTTGTTCATAATGCCGTAGAGGATCCGCATACCGAGGTTCGACATGCCGATCTCATAGGTGTCCGGAAAGCAGAAAGCCACACGGGTATCCACCTGCGAGAGGTCCTTCATCACCGCGTTGTACTCGCCGCCCACATAGCGCGCCGGCTTCTGCACGCGGGGCAGGATGCGTTCCAATCGTTTGTCCACAGGCAAGCTCCTTTTCTATCAAGAGACATTGACCGTATTTTACACGCTTTTCCCGCCGCGCGCAAGCCCCAGTTGGCGCAGCGTTCCCCAGAGAAGGCCGAAGGCAGCAAAAGCAAAGAGCCATCCGCTGTGCAGCTCCAGCGAGAGCTTGAGCCCCAGCGCACAAAGCGCAAGCGAGCAGGCAAGGCTGACCGCCGCGGTGATACGCTCCCCCGTGGCCGGCCCGAGAAAGAAGGACAGGGCAAGGCAGAGCGCCCGCGCGCCGTCGAGCGGAACGACCGGCAGGAGGTTGAAGGCCGCGAGCACAAGGTGCGCTCCGGCAAAGACAAAGCACCACTCCCGCCACGTCCGCAGGCCGAGGAGCGCAAGGAGAATGGCGCAGAAAAGGTTGACTGTCACCCCCGCGAGCGTGATGATCAGCTCGCGCCCATAGGGGAGCCGCGCGAGGGCGGGAGCGTCCAGCTCCGCGCCGAGCGCTGTAAGGCGGAAGCGCTTGACGGATACGCCGTAGTAGCGCATGACGGCAAGATGCCCCAGCTCGTGCAGCGTTGCGGCGGTCAGGATCGCCGCAACGACCGTGAGCGGAGAAACGATGGCGGCGAGCAGCACGAGCAGCCAGAAGCTCGCGTTCACGCGCACAGCGGCGCTAACCGGTCTTTGCGGCATAGGCAATGGGATCGAGGTATTTTGAGCCGCTGAGCAGCTCGAAGTGCAGATGCGCGCCCGTGGCGTTGCCGGTCGCGCCGACCGCGCCGAGCGTGTCGCCGCGCAGAACGCTCTGCCCGGAGGAAACCGCTATTTTGCTGCAATGGGCGTAAAGCGTCTCATAGCCGTCCGCGTGGCGGACGGTCAGATATTTGCCGAGCACGGTGCTCTCCCCCACCACGCCGACCGTACCGTCGGCAAAGCAGACGAAGGGCGTGCCCTCATCGGCGGCAAGGTCGAGGCCGGTATGAAAGGCCTCCGCGCCTGTGTTCGGGTCCTCGCGCCAGCCGAAGCCCGAGGTCAGCGCACCGTCGAGCGGTGACACATAGGAAAAGGGCAGTGTCGGCTGCGCGTCGAGCACATAATCCGGCAGGGGCTTGGCCGCGGCGTCCTCCGCGTTTGCTCCGTCCGGATGCGCGATCTCCGCCCCGCCGCCGACCTCCGCGGCGTCCTGCATACCGCTGCCGCCAAACACGGCGACGTAGGCATTGCCGAGGGACTCCGCGAATCGTTCGGGCGCGGCGACCGCGTGGCCGATGGCGGAAAATGCCTCGGTAAAGTCCGCGTCGCGCACGAGCCATTGGGCAAGCGTACCGCGGAAGGCCGAAAGATTCCCCGGCAGCACGAGCTTGAGCAGCACGAGTGAGACAAACAGCGCGCCGCAGACGGTCAGACGCAGAAAACGAAGCTGCGACGCGCCGGAGGGCTGCTGTTCCCTGCGGCGGCTTCCGGCAGCGGCGCTTCGCTTTGTCCGCGCGGCGGCACGGCGTTTCCCCTGTGTGCGCGCCCAGCGGCGCAGACGCATCCTTACGGTCATAGGCTCTTCCTCCCTTGGCTTTCGTTTTGGGACAGTCTATGCCGCGGCATCGCCGCTTATGCCCGCACGCAGAAAAAGAGCCGCCCGCCGGCGGCTCTTGCAGTCATTTGACATAGTAGGCAAAGAAGTTTTCCAAAATGCGCTGTCCGTCTCGGTGCGCGGCATTCTGCAGCTCCGGGTGGAACTGCGTGCCGAAGATGGGGCGCGACTCGTGCGCAAGCATCTGCACACGGCAATTTCCCCGGGAAGCGAGCAGGCGAAAGCCCTCCGGCACCGTGCTGAGCTGGCCGCGATGATGCTCAAAACAATGGAGCGTACCGCCCAGGCCGGCAGTCAGCGGATGCTGCGCAAGGACGGTCTGCGGCAGAAAGCCGAACTCCTCGTATCCCTCGCCCGGATAGACGAGCGGCGCACCGAAGGCGATGCCGATGAGCTGCAGGCCCGCGCAGATGCCGAAGAGCGGGGCCGTTGTTTCACGGATGAGCGCAAGCTCGTCGGCAAAGGTCTCGCGCAGACGCTCGCGGTCCCAGTCGGTGAAGCAGCCGGAGAGAAAGATGGCATCCGGCGCAGAGTCGAGCGTCCTGAGCTGTGTATAGTGCCGCACGGTGACCGTTCCGAACGCAGCGAGCTTCGCGGCGAGCACGTCGATGTTATAAAGCGGGTCGGTAAGACCGAGCTCTCCCGCGCGAACGATCCGGCCGCGGTCTTCGGGCGTCGGCTCGTTGTTGATGAGCAGCAGCTCTCTCATGTCAGTCCTCCAGAAGCGCACCGGACAGGTGCAGGATCGCCTCGAGCACGCCGCCGCCGACGGCGGTCGCCTTGTCCGAGACCGTATAGCAGTTTTCCACATTGCCGCGCGGGTCCACGTCGCCGGACTTCATGCCCTTGCGGACAGGGATGCCGTCGGCGATCAGGCCGCGGAGCACGCCGTCGATGGTGCAGACCATCGGCTCGCCAGACACATAGCCCGCGATGTCGCCGGCCTTCACAAGGTCGCCGATCCTGTGCACGGAGCGAAACGCGCCGTCCGCAGGCGCACGGAGCACACGCTCGCCGGCAAAGCCGCCGATAAGCCCGGGGACGTTTGTGTTCGGAATGGCGCTGCCGGAGTAGATGACGCGGCCGAGCGTGTGGCCGCGCATGGTCTCGATGACCGCGTGGCAGTCCTCCCCCGCCGTGAAGCCGGGGCCGACGCCGATGACGATCGGCGCATCGGTGATCCTTGTGCCAAGGTTGCGCTTGGCAAGGATAGCGTCCACCAGCGCGTCCGGCGCGAGCGCTTCTCGGCAGGCGCAGCCGGGGTCGGCAAGCACGGGAACGATGCCCTGCGCGAGCAGGGCGCGCGCCTCGTCCGCGTTTGCAGCCAGACGGGCGGTCACATCCTCGACCGTCGTTTCGCCGTAGACGATGGCTTCGGAGAAGGCGACCGTGCGGCGGATGGCCGTCGGGCGCTCCAGATCGGTCAGCACGACCCGGATGCCGCTGCGCCAAAGGCGCAGTGCGATGCCGGTGGCGAGATCGCCCGCCCCGCGGATCAGCGCAAGCATAGATATACCCCCTTGTGCAGACTCCCCGCCGTGACCGGACAGGTGAGCCGGTTCGCGAGCGCGGCGGCGCGGTCGTAGTCCTCCGCCGTCTCGACCTTATTGATGTAAACGCGGTCGCCGAGACCCTCGGCGAGAATGAGCGCTGCTTCCAGCTCCGGTGTGACAAGCGCGTTCTCACTGACGCCGCACAGTGCGGCATAACGCTCGCTCCGATGGCAGACATCGCGGATGGGCTTGCCGAAGCCGTCCGCACCGACGACCAGCACGACGCGCTGGGCATTTGCCGGAATGACCGGCTCATGCGGCGCGTGCGCCTTGAGCGGCAGACGCCTGGAGCCGTCGGCCTCAACGAGCACATAGTCGGCGAGCCGCGCGAGCGCGTCAAAGGAGAGCGACGGCGGGCCGAGCTTTCCCTCGGCGGACGGCTCCCCGACGCAGACCGCGCCGTGCGCGGCAAGCGCGGCGGAGATCTCCGCTTCGCCCGCCCGCTCCAGCACCTCGTACTGCGTCGGGCGCATGATGTGGGTCGAGGTGCAGAGAAGGACCGTGCCCTTTTTCCGCAGCTCCTCCGTGAGCGTATAGAGCAGCGTCGTTTTGCCGCCGCCACCGATGAGCGCGGTGACGCCGCGGCCAATATTCAGCAATGGCGCGATCTGCATAGCAATACTCCTTTACAGATGCTCCGCGCGGTGGCGGATCATCTCGGCCGCGACGCTGATGGCGATCTCCTCCGGCGTTTCAGCCAGGATCGGCAGACCGATGGGCGCGTGAACGCGGTCGATGTCCTGCTGCGAGAAGCCCGCCGCGGCGAGCCTTTCGCGCGTGAGCGCGACCTTCTTCCGGCTGCCGATGCAGCCGATGTAGGTCGCCGGCGTGCGAAGCACCTGCTCTAAGATCTCATAGTCCGCCTGATGGCCCGGCGTCATGACCACGGCGTAGTCGTCGGCGGTCAGTGAGACCTTGTCAAAAATACGGCGGAAATCGCCGACGACGATCTCATGCGCCGTGGGGAAATGTGCGGGGCTTGCCAGCTCCGCGCGGTTATCGTACACCGTGACCTCAAAGCCGATATAGTGCAGCACCGGGGCGAGGGCGCGGCCGACATGGCCCGCGCCGAAGAGGTAGACACGCCCCGCGCGGACGATGGGCTCGACAAAGGTGCTGCCGTCCCAGTAGGGTCGGGAGGTAAAGAAGCCCTCCGTGCCGTGGCGCAGCTCGTCCGCCGTAAGGAGGCGAAATTCGCGCAGCGTCTCGCCGTCGAGCATGAGGCAGAGCCAGACGTTTCTGCCACTGCCGAGCGCGTCGCGCCAGGCGCGCAGCACTCCGATCTGCGCGGCGTTCTCAGGCGGAATATACTGGAACCAAACCGTCACGTCGCCGCCGCAGACCATGCCCGTGCTGTTCGCCGCCTCGGGGTGGAGCGCAAAGTCCCGCAGGGCGTTCCGTTTCCCCTCCAGCAGCTCGCGCGCGAGGAGAATGGACTGCCGCTCCACCGCGCCGCCGCCGACCGTGCCGAGCGCTGTGCCGTCGGAAAAGACCGCCATGTGTGCGCCCGCGCCGCGCGGGGAGGAGCCGTCGGCCTTCAGGATGCTGCAGAGCATCACGCCCTCACCGCGCGTCAAAGAGGAAAGCATTGTGTTTAAAATCTCTTTCATTGCGTTATCCTTTATAAAGAATGGTTTTTGGGTATTATAGCAACGATTCCTCGTCAATGCAAGCGTCTGCGTGCGGCGGCTTTGACAAAAGCAAAAATTTCCTGTAAAATATGGGAACCTTTTCGGTTTTTCTGCGTCTATACATCCCGAAGTCACTTTTGTGACCGGCAAAATACATTTTCCAAGGAGAATCAACACGATGAAAAGAACACTTTCCCTCATGCTCGCGCTTGTCATGGCCGTTTCGCTGATGGCCTGCGGCAAAAAGGACGACGGCAAGAACAACGCCGACGCTCCCGCCGACTCCCTTGCCCTGCTCACCAAGGTTTGGGACAGCTACACCGACGACGAGAAGTTCCCCGCTGCCGGCGGCGACTATGAAACCAGCGTTGACGATGCCCCCGGCGCGTTCGACCCCTCCAACGCGGACAACCTTAACTTCCTGCTCACCGTGCCGACTGAGGACGCCTCTCTCATCGACGACGCCGCCTCCCTCATGCACATGATGAACGCCAACACCTTCACCTGCGGCGCGCTGCGCGTGAAGAACGGCGACGACGCGGCGAAGCTCGCCGAGGACCTGCGCGACGCCATCCAGAACAAGCAGTGGATGTGCGGCTTCCCCGACAAGCTGGTCATCGCCACGCTGGGCAATTATGTTGTCTCCGTCTACGGTGACGAGGAGCTGGTGAACACCTTCCGCGATAAGCTTCAGGCGGCGTATTCCGACGCTGCCATCGCCTATGACGAGATGATCGGCGAAGGTGAGTTCTCCGACGGCGAAGACACCGCCCTTGAAGCGCCTGTCGCCTAAGCGCGCAATAATACAGCAGCGCCCGAACCGCTTTGGTGCGGGCGCTGTCCATTTCAAATGAGGAGCCAACCGTATGCTGTTTTCCAGTATTCCCTTCCTTTTCTATTTCCTGCCCTGCGTGTTCGTGCTCTATTTCCTTGTTCCGATGCGTTGGAAAAATACCGTGCTGCTGCTCGCAAGCCTGTTCTTCTACGCCTGGGGCGAGCCGAAATTTGTTGTTTTCATGCTCGCGTCCATCGTGCAAGGCTATGTGCTTGCCCGTCTGGTGGAGAAATACCGGGCGGACCGCGGGCGCGCGAAGCTCTTTCTGACGCTCTCGCTCGTGTTCAGTCTGGGACTTCTGGGCTACTGCAAGTACGCGGACTTCTTCCTCTCCGGCTTTAACGCGCTCACGGGGCTGCATATTCCGCTGCTCCGCGTGGCGCTGCCCATCGGCATCAGCTTCTACACCTTTCAGATCCTCAGCTATGTGGTGGACGTCTACCGCGGCGACGTGAAGGCGCAGCGTAATTTCATCGACCTTGCCGCCTACGTCGCCATGTTCCCGCAGCTCATCGCCGGCCCCATCGTGCGCTACTCCGACATTTCCTCTCAGCTGGAGCATCGCACCCATTCCCTCGCGGACGTCGCCGCCGGCGCGCGGCGCTTCGTGCTGGGGCTGGGCAAAAAGGTCCTGCTGGCGAACGTCTTTTATGAGCTTATCACGACGTTCAAGGCGAGCGGCGACCGCTCCGTACTCTTTTACTGGCTCTACGCCGCCGCCTGCGTGCTGAACATCTATTTCGATTTCTCCGGCTACAGCGACATGGCCATCGGCCTTGGGCGCATCTTCGGCTTCCGCTATCTTGAGAACTTCGACTATCCCTACATCTCCGCGAGCATCACGGAGTTTTGGCGGCGCTGGCACATGAGCCTTGGCTCGTGGTTCCGCGACTATGTGTATATCCCGCTCGGCGGCAACCGCGTGAGCAAAACAAAGTGGCTGCGCAATATTCTGGTCGTCTGGCTGCTGACCGGTCTCTGGCACGGCGCGGCGTGGAACTTTGTGCTGTGGGGGCTATTCTTCGCCGTGTTCCTGACGGCGGAAAAGCTCTGGTACGGCGAAGCTCTGGCCCAGACACGATTCCTGAAGCATCTCTATGTTCTGCTGCTGATCGCAGTCAGCTTCGTTATCTTTGATGCCGCCAGTGTGTCGGACGCCTTCCGTACCATCGGTTCCCTGTTCGGTCTGGGTAGGCTGCCCCGTTCCGACGTTCTGGCCCGCTATTATTTTGACAGCTACTCCGGCGTGTTCCTTGTAGCCATCGTGGGCGCTACACCGCTGCCCGCCAAGATCGTCCGGCAGTTCTCCGAGGATGGCCCTGGCAAAAAGATCATGTCCGTTATGGAGCCTGTAGTGCTGCTGGGCCTGCTGGCGGTGGTCACCGCCTATCTGGTAGACGGGTCCTTCAACCCGTTCCTGTATTTCCGCTTTTAAAGGAGGTCCCGCCATGTTTGAAAAATGGAAAAACATCCTCACGGTGGGGCTCCTGTCCGCGTTTGTTCTGGCTTTTGGCGTCTGGGCGGCGGTCAAGCCCGCCGATGCGCTCTCCACCAGTGAACGCCGCCCGCTGGCCCAAATGCCGGAATTGTCCGCAAGCAGCTATCTCTCCGGCAAATTTATGTCCGGCTACGAGGATTATGCCACGGACCAGTTCCCTCTGCGGGAGCAGTTCCGCACCCTGAAAGCCCTGATGGGGCTGTATGTGTTCGGCCAGAAGGACAACAACGGCGTCTATCTGGCAGACGGCTCCGCCGCCAAGCTGGAATATCCCCTGAATGAAGGCTCCGTTGCCCACGCCGCCGACCGGTTCCGCTATCTCTACGAGACCCTCATGGCCGGGACCAACGCCAAGGTCTACCTCTCCGTGATCCCCGACAAGAATTATTTTCTGGCGGAGGCCAACGGTTATCCCGCTCTGGACTATCAGGCCCTGACGGACGCTCTCCGGAAGCAGACGGAGTTCGCCGCGTATATCGACCTGTTCGGCACGCTGACCGCCGATGACTACTACCGCACCGATTCCCACTGGCGGCAGGAAAATCTGCTGACCGCAGCGGATACGCTGGCCGCCGCCATGGGCGTCGCGCTGCCGGACAACCGCTATACAGAATGGACACTGGACCGGCCATATTACGGTGTGTATTACGGCTACGCCGCCCTGCCTATGGAGCCAGACCATCTGACTTACCTCACCAGCGACCTTCTGGACGCCTGCACGGTGTACAATTACGAGACTGGTAAGACCGGGCCTATTTATGATCTGGCAAAAGGTGCCGGCAAGGACCCCTATGAGCTGTTCCTCTCCGGGTCCGTGTCGCTGCTGACCATTGAAAATCCCAATGCGGATACAGACCGGGAACTGGTGATCTTCCGGGACTCCTTCGGCAGCTCTCTGGCCCCTCTGCTGGTCCCCGGCTATGCCAAGGTGACGCTGGCGGACATCCGCTACCTCCCCAGCAGCCAGATGGGAAAGTACCTGACCTTCACCGATCAGGATGTGCTGTTCCTTTACAGCGCCCCGGTGCTGAACAACAGTGAAACTCTGAAATAAGCCGCAAAGCGTCTGCCGGAAATGGCAGGCGCTTTGGACTTTTCTACGGAAATAAGGCAGTTTCCTTTTTTATCTTGTACTTTTGAAAGAAATCATATATAATAATAGCCTGATAATTATGCTCCGGAAGTGCACTCTGCGTCGGAGCAGCGGAAAGGAAGGTTATCCTATGCTGAAATTTCATTCGGAACAGGGCGAGATCTCCGTCTCCAGCGCTGTTTTTTCCAACATTACCGGCATGGCTGCCACCAACTGCTTCGGTGTGAAGGGCATGGCCTACCGCTCCATGACGGACGGTCTGGTCCATCTGCTGCGGCGGGAGGCCATGAGCAAGGGCGTCAACGTGATCTATAACGAGGACGAATCCATTTCCATTGAGCTCCACATCATCGTGGAAAACGGCGTCAACATTCCCGCAGTGTGCCGCTCCATCATGAACGAGGTACGCTACGTGGTGAATAAGAACACCGGTGCGGAGGTCCGCGCTGTGGATGTGTTCGTAGATTCCATGATCCTGTGAGGAGGACAGCAGAAGAATGAGTAAAGAAATCACCGGTGCGCTTTTCAAGCAGATGATCCTGCACGGGGCCGCCGCTATCACGGCCCAGAAGCAGGCCATCAACGATTTAAATGTATTCCCCGTGCCGGACGGCGACACGGGCACCAATATGTCCATGACCATCGCCACCGCTGCCGAGGCGCTGCGCAAGGCCGCTCCCGCCTCTGTGGGGCAGGCATCCTCCGTCACCGCCTCCGCTCTGCTTCAGGGTGCCCGGGGCAACTCCGGCGTCATCCTCTCCCTGCTGTTTCGGGGCCTTTCCAAGGCTCTGAAGGGCATGGAGACCGCTGATGCCGCCGCCTTCGCCGCCGCCATGCAGGAAGGTGTGGCCGCCGCTTATAAGGCCGTTATGAAGCCCGCCGAGGGCACGGTGCTGACGGTTTCCCGCCTCGCTGCCAAGCGGGCTGCGGACACTGCCGCCGAGGGTGCCGACGTGGAGACCACCTTAGCCGCTGCCATCGAGGAGGGCTATGACGCGCTGGCCCAGACCACGGACATGAACCCGGTACTGAAGAAGGCCGGCGTGGTAGACGCAGGCGGCAAGGGCTACCTGCTGATCCTGGAGGGTATGCTGGCAGAGCTCCGCGGCGAGCCCATCCCCGAAAATGAGGAGGAGCCTGAGACGCACAAGGAAAAGGCCGACTTCAACGCTATGGCGCAGGAGGAGATCACCTTCACCTTTGACACCGTGTACGTGGTGCGCAAGGCCCGGGAGGACATCGACCTCATGCCCCTGCGGGCTTACCTCAGCAGCATCGGCGACAGCCTGGTCATCGGCGAGGATGACGAGACCTTCAAGGTCCACGTTCATACCGACATTCCCGGCGCAGCCCTGACGGAATCCCAGAAATACGGCACGCTGGAGCTGGCGAAGATCGAGAATATGCGCTCTCAGGCCGACGCGCTGGCCGCCGGCCAGACCGCCCAGAGCACTGATGATCTGGACGCCATTGAGGAAGAACTGGAAAACGGAGAAAGCGGTCACAAGGTAGCCGCCCCCGAAAAGGCCATAGGCTTCCTGGCCATCTGCGCCGGCGACGGCCTTGCCGCCGTGTTCCGGGATCTTGGCTGCGACGCCGTGGTTTCCGGCGGTCAGACCATGAACCCCTCCACGGAGAGTATTCTGGCCGGGATCGATCAGGTCCCCGCTGAGACCGTGTTTGTTCTGCCCAACAACGGCAACATCATTATGGCCGCTCAGCAGTGCCAGGGCCTGACGGAGAAAAACGTGGTGGTCATCCCCAGCAAGACTGTTCCCCAGGGCATCACCGCCATGATGAACGTAGACCCGGAGGCGGAGGTCGCATCTATTACGGAGGCCATGACTGAAGCGCTGTCCACCGTCACCACCTCTCAGATCACCTATGCCGCCCGGGACTCCGACTTCGACGGCTTTGAGATCCATCAGGGTGACTATCTGGCCTTGAAGGAGGGCAAGCTGTTCGGTACCGACGCCCAGCTGGACGCTCTGCTGGAAAAGCTGGCAGAGGAAGGGAAGGACTCCTCCTTCATCTCCCTCTATTATGGTGAGGACGTCACTGAGGACGCCGCCCAAGCTGCCGGTGCCCGGTTCCAGGCCGTCTGTCCTGACGCGGAGATCAGCGTGCTCTCCGGCGGTCAGCCTGTATACTACTATATCATATCCTTTGAATAATCCATCAATTACAAACAGGGCAGTCCATCGGACTGCCCTGTTCTTGACAGAAGGAGAACATGATGCTGTTTTTGTGCTATCCCAAATGCTCCACCTGCCAGAAGGCCAAGGCCTGGCTGGAAGAACGGGGCATTTCCTACGACCTGCGGGACATCAAGCAGAACAACCCCACCGTTGAGGAGCTGACCGCGTGGTATCAGAAAAGTGGTTTGCCTCTGAAAAAGTTTTTCAACACCAGCGGCCTTGTCTACCGTTCGTTGGGGCTGAAGGATAAGCTCTCCACCCTGACAGAGGAAGAGCAGCTGGCCCTGCTGGCTACCGACGGCATGCTGGTCAAGCGCCCGCTTCTCATCGATAGCGGGAAGGTTTTGGTCGGATTCAAAGAAACTGAGTGGGAGGCTGCACTGCATGTGTAAGGAACAGAACCGAAGCGCAGATATCAAAAATGAATTAGCAGCAAAGAGCCGGGCAACGGGGATCAAAGAACAAGTCTTGGCGGAAATCAACAAACTGGCAGAGACATACCAAATCAAAAAAGTTGTACTGTTCGGTTCCAGAGCGCGGGGAGATTTTCGTGAACGCAGCGATATTGATTTAGCTGTATACGGCGGTGATTTTACAAGATTCAGTCTGGATGTCGATGAAAAGACATGGACCCTGCTGCAATATGATTTCGTTGATATGAACCAGTCTGTTCAGCCGGAGTTGATTGCGGCTATAGAGAAAGAGGGTGTAATTCTATATGAGAAAGTTTGAAAATTTCTGCAAATCGCAGAAGCATCATGGATGTAAATCAATATACAAAAAGAGCAGGAGGAATGATTAT